>WNFX01006116.1_pt1 | contig 14788 bp, 18 predicted proteins | sample 5400111 | NCBI WGS metagenome assembly WNFX01 (sample SAMN13153363, study PRJNA577476) | soil metagenome | isolation source: 40 cm soil or saprolite under grassland replicate 1 | place: USA:California | collected 2016-06-15 | reverse complement strand
ACTTCGCACCGTCTAGCCAGGCGAGCACATGATGCCAGGACGAGAGCGGGTGTCCTTGCACCGCGTCGATGATAGAGAGCACGCCTATCCAGACGCCTGCAACGACCAGGCCAAGCAGCATCAGGCCAAGGCCCGCAAGCAGGAGTAGATGACGCGCACTCTCACCCGGCGCAGGCACCTGTTGTTGTTGTCGAAGAGGGAGAGCAGTGCGAGCAAGGTCGCTCTCCACGACACGCCCGTGTCGTTGCTTTTCCATAGTCGTTACCCCACTATCTGCCATGTAACGTACTTGCCGACCTGGACACCGCCCAGGACCGCAACCAGTACAGAAACATGATTAACAGGGCCAGCGCCCAAAGCACCAGCCCCAGGAACGCAAACACGATACGCACGACGGCATGAACCAGCGAAAAGAGCGCCGTCACCACCAGGATCAGCGCCGCCAACACATCGAAAAATCCATCACGCAATGCCGCTAGATTGCTATACAATGCTGCATCAATCTCTAATCGTTGCTGAGTGCTCATGCTCGTTACCCCCTTGCCGTGAGCGGCTTGCCTAGTCTTATGCGCAGCCACCAGATACACCGGGTAGGGACGGCCCGCCCACGAAAGACGCAGCGTTCCATGCTGTACAAAGCACTCTTTACATTGCCAACCCGCCCGCTCTTTGCAGGCCCGCGCCAGCTTCCGCCAGTTCCTCGGGTACTTCTTACGGTTGTTCATTGTTCCACCTCCACACCCATCACCTTGCACAGCCGTGCATCATTCGCCAGCTTGCCAAGACCTCGACGGCTTGCGTGATCGACAACCGGCACCGTCGTGTGCAAGTTGCGCGCCGTCTCTCTCATATTCGATAAACCGTAACCAGGTAAGCCATAGCGCCGCCGCAAAACGGCCCGTTGTCGAGAGGACACCAGGCGTCGCATGGCACCATTCAGGGCGCATGTGCGTCGAGAGGAAACCGAAACATCTGGGGTAGGAGCTGGCAGAACATCAATCAGGGTAAGCGAACTCTCATCGGACAATGGGACATCCAGACTTGCTATTGACCATCCATGTAGCCGCCGCCATTCTTCAATCATGGCATAGCGAGCCGCTTTACAGAGATACACGACCGGCACATCTGAATGTATCCCACGACCAGCGACCACCGCCTCACACACTTCCAACATGCCAATCGAATACATATCATCAGCATCGACGCGCCCATCAGATGACCGCGCAAAGGACCACGCGATCGCCATCACCGTCTCAGAACACGAGAGGATCAACGCATCAAGTGGCGAACCCTCAGTGTTAGAATGGTACTGCATGATTGTTACCTCCTAATGTAACTTTCTTGCTCGCCCTGGCTCGATGTGTCTGCACCGACCAGGGCAAAACTCTGTGATCCAAAGCAGTCGACTTCTCCACTAAAAACTGAGCAGGCTACAATTCCATTTACTCCATCATCCAGGCAATTTCTCAGCATCCCATAGGCACATTACTCACCAGTTGTACAAACCCTCGCTTTTCCCTGCATAAATTCCAGGGTAGAGCATCCTGTTCACTGGCTTCAAACCTGATCTTTTTGTCTATCAGCATGTTCTACTGTCCTCATCTCTCAACTTAGTAGTGAGCTGGTCGAGCGTGAGTTGGGCAAGCCCCCCAATTGAGCCAATATAAACCTCTTTACGCTTCCCTTGCATTTTCCGAGCTGCGTACACGTAGCTCCTACTCCTCCGCCTACGGCGTAAGAAAGACCAGCCGTACAATTTCACGATGTCGTACACTTCTTGCTCTATCATTTCCAAGCCTCTATAAATCTGATAAAAAGTTGCAATAATTGCAACTTTTTGCCACACTATAGAGTGTAGAACAGACATCTGGTTTTGTCAACCCTGTTGCAATTGTTGCAATGTTTATTTTTTGTTGTACAATGAGACTGATTGCCACACCGACGTGACAAAGAATTGTAAGGGGTCTTGTATGCCACAAATGAAAATAGGTGAGGATTACTACACTGCCAAACAGGTTAAAGAGAAACTGAATATCACCCCTAATGAGCTTTATAGCTATGTCCGCAATGGAACACTTCAACACATTTATCCTCCAGGAAAGAAACAGGGTGTCTACCTACGCAGCGAGGTAGACCAACTAGTAGAGGATTTGCAAGTGTTCCATGTGGTTGGACAGAAACCACCCACGATAAAGGATATTGATGCAGTCTTTAGTTTGGCACAACCTGACGACATGGAAGGGATCGATGCCCTAGCCATCCGACTCTTTGGAAAACGATCAATTGGTGCCGGTCGCCGCCGCTCTTGGCTGATAAAGGAGCCACGCGGCAACTACGTGATGAAACGCAAGACTGACGGCAAGGTTGTAGCCTACTTCTACATTCAGCCGTTCACCCATAAAACTATCGAGGACTACTTGCACCAACGGATTCGTGGCTGGCAAATCACCGAGGATTATATTATCCCGTTTGTACCCGGCGAGCCACGCGAATGCTTTATCGGTGCTATTGGAACCGATCCAGATGCTAGTGATGATCTGCGTTCGGCTTACATGGCGATGCTCCTACGTGGTATTCGGCAAGACCTGGAGCATCTCGGACAAGAAGGAATCACAATCAGCAAGCTTTACACAGCTTCGAGCAACTTTGAAGGGACCTTTATGTCCCTCCACTTGGGGATGGAATTGTGGGAGCCACCTCGTAGAAAGCGCCTTACCTTCGTTCTCGATGTAAAGAAATCTAGAACATTCCTACTTCAGCCCTATAAAAAGGCCCTGACTGCATGGCAGAAACAGCAAAAACGTTGATAGACCAACCTTTTTGCGCTGCTGATGGCACGCAATGACAAATTTCTCACGGTGACACTGTGATACAGTTTGACAGCTTTGCCATTTCATCAGTACCATTGTGACTATCGCGAGAAAGGAGATTGAGAATGCACATCTTTGCGCTAGCGAACCAAAAAGGTGGGACCGGGAAAACGACCGTGACCATTAACTTGGGTGCGGCCCTGGCCAGAGCAGAAAAGCATATTTTACTGGTAGACCTGGACCCACAAGGATCGCTGACCGAATATTTCACAAACCCGGAAACACTTCAACACACGATTTATGATGCACTGTTAAACGGTGTCACGGTTTCACCGCTCAAGCTTGGGGAGTATATCAGTTTGTTCCCGGCAAATATTGACCTAGCTGCCGCCGAAATCCAGCTCCCAGCAAAGCGGTTTCAGGAGCGTACACTCTCTAGAGTCCTCAAGAACTACGCAGGATACGACTACTGCCTCATTGACTGCCCACCATCTCTGGGGGTACTCACGACAAACGCGCTGACCGCTGCGCAATCGGTGATCATCCCTGTAAGCACTGAGCTGCTGGCCGAGCGCACTGTTAAGCTGATCATAGCGACGATAGAGGATATCCGAGACAACGACCCGATGGGCAATCTCCAGATCTGGCGCATTCTTGCCACGATCTACGACCAGCGCCTAGCACACCACCGTGAGATCTTGGATGCCCTCAGAGTGAAGTACGGCCAGCTGCTCTACAGGGAACCGGTCAGAGCAACTACGAAATATAAAGATGCCGTAACTGAGCGGGTAGACGCCGGCGATCTTGATAAGAAGATCGCTACCTATTGGGACACACTGGCCAGCGTCTTGATTCGAGAAAGCGAGGTACAATGATGCCCCCAAAGAGGAAAAGCGCCTTTAGCGCAGCGCTGCAAGAAGCACAGCAGCATGGTGAAAACTTGCCATCACAAAGCAGTGATACCGTAACAACGTCCCACAGTGACACAGTGAAGCCGTTAGAACGTCCTACCGTCTCACAGAAAGGAAGTGAAGCAGTATCACCGTCTCACGGTGTCACTGTGCAAGAAGAGCAAGACACAAAGCCTTCACCGTCTCACAGCGAAACGGTGAAACCACCTAAAGACCAGTTCAGCAGAAAGGTTTCCTTTTACCTCACATCAGAGCAGGAAAAGAAACTTGATGACCTAGCCGACGACTACCGACGACAGCATGAGGGCAAGCGCATCAATCGAAATGATATCGTGAGGCACCTCATCAACCGATGCACACTTGAAACACTTGAGTCGCTGGAGGAATAAGCCATAATTTTGTGAAAATAAGCACACAGCTTGTGAGTTAGAACCACACGAGCAAAATCAAACTCATTCACAGGAGAATAGATACTATGGAGAAAAAAACGGCACTTATCCCTATCGACGAGCGAACCATCGACTTCTACGGCGATGAGATTACCACCACACTTGTCACTATCGACAACCACACGCAAATGTACGTCCCTGTCCGACCCATCTGCGAATACTTGGGACTTGCCTGGTCTGGACAACGCGAGAGAGTTAATCGGGATCCTGTGCTCTCCCAGGAGGCGAGGTTTGTACGTGTAACACGTACAAACCTCGGTGGCAATCCAAATATCCTTTGCCTCCCTCTGGATTTCATCAACGGCTTCCTCTTTGGCATTAATGCCTCCCGCGTCAAACCCGAACTACAAGAGAAAGTCATTCGCTACCAGCGTGAGTGCTACCGTATCCTCTCGGAAACATTCCAGGCTGAGTCCCTGCCAACGCATGAATCCTCCGATGCCATCGCCGCTCTAGAGCAAATCAGAGATATGGGGCTGGCCATTGCGCGCATGGCCGAGCAACAAATCGAGATGGAGCAACGCCTCAACGCCCGTCTGGATCGCGCAGCCAGTGTGGTAGGAGATATCCAACGAAGGCTCAGCATCGTCGAACGTAGATTCCACCCACAAGTGCTTATCTCCGACGAGCAGGCAGAAGAAATTTCATCGACCGTGAAGGCCCTGGCCGAACTTATCACCTCACATGACCCCAGCAAAAATCATTATCAGAGCATCTTTGCTGAATTGTATCGCCGCTTTGGTGTGAGCAGCTACAAAAACATCCGTCTGGAGCAGTACGAGAAGGTTCTCAAATTCCTTGAAGATTGGAGAAGATCAGCAGAGACCGATAGAAATACGTGAAAGAGTAGAGACCACCTCATGTCATAGCTTATGCCAGTGGGTACCAAATATGGCAAACCTCTCTGCGTGAAACTGGCTCCTTTTGTGCTCAACGGTTTGCCACGCCGCGGTACCCATCCACGTAAAGGATGTTACGAGGTGGTCTCCTACCTCCTTATCGAGACGATGCCAACGCTCTATGTTCCTTTCCACTTAGTAGGCCATTCGGTTGAGCAGGCTATCTGACTACCTACTAACGAAGAGTTGAGTTTGCGTCCCTCATTCTTGAGATACTTCCTATGATACCTAATATTAAGCCAATTATTAAGTATTTTCGGGCCAGATATTGACAATTAGGAAAATTTGGCTTAATATTAGGTTACCGAAAACAAGTAAGTCATGTCAGAAAGGAGAGACCGATGGAAAACAAAGAAACATACACTCTGGAAGAGCTTTATGAAAATCTTCCCTGCACCCTCGTCGAATTAGGCGATAGAGCTGGCTTAAATGAGGTTACTATTGCTCGAATTCGAGACGGTAAACCTACACGCAGAAGCAGTGTTAATCGGCTTTTGCTTGCGCTATCGGAGATATACAAACGTCCTCTATCGCTCAAGAATGTAACGGGCATCCATGTACAGCGTAATTTGCGCCTGGAGAAAAAAGAGGCGCGTCAACCTTCTGAAGAATCACCTGCTGCATAGCCTGGTGCATGTCGCCACCTGGTGATAACAATGATCGACATGCACCAATGACCACTAAGAGGAGTATATCACGATGAACAAAGGAGCCTATCACGCGGTTCAGAGAGCCACCAGCGAGCACTATCTTCTGACCGGAATGTTGTTCGACATGGTTGCAGAAGAGCAGGCTGCCAAATTAGGAGCGCGATCGTTGCCAATACGATCACGAAATATGGTACTGGAACAGCCAGCTCGATTACATCAAGCAGTATCAGACAACCAAGCATACTATACAAGGCCAGATATCGAAACGACTAAGGAACGACTAATAGGCGACGAGGCAACGATAGGCTAGGCCGGTTATATTGGAGAACAGAAGACAATGCTAGACCTTACAATTGGTAGTCACTGGCCATAGGAGCTAGTAGGCAAAGAAAAAGCACCCCAGCGGCGGCAAACTGTTGTGGGCGCTCAATCTTTAGAAAGTTATTCTTCTATGAACAATAGTAGCACAGCCCTCAATAGTCGTCAATGTGTCCTTCCAGTAAAAGAGGTGACATGATGTTCGACAAAATAGTACCACTCAAAAAACCCCCAACCGCTCTGGAAAAAGCCTTTATCCGCATGCAGGTTGATACCCTCAAAGGAGTTATCACCACTAGCAGCCAGATCGATCAGGTGATCGCCGGAGATCGACGTGACATAGCCAGTGAGCTACTTTCAACTATGCAGGAGCAAGGCCCAGAGATGTATTGGCGCGTCTACAACTCTCTTGCAGAGATAGACACGCGTCTAAAAGACTTACGGCCCATGATCATTGCTGAGTGTCCTGATAGTGCACCCGTTGTAGAGGATGCTCATTTTATTGAGCGAGCAGGAAAACGCCTGCTGAAACTTTCTACGATTGAAGACATTTACAATCTTCCTGATGCTGTACCTTTGGTCGCCGGCGTGTTGGAAGTTGGCTCAATCAGCATGCTCTATGGCTTATCGGGAACAGGCAAAACATTTACAGGGCTAGACCTAGCTCTATCTGTCTGTCATGGGCTGCCCTGGCATGGCCGTAAGGTGCAGCAAGGTATTGTCTGGTATGTGAACACTGAGGGAGGGAGATCATTAAAAAGACGCCTCCAGGCATGGTACAAAGAGCATGATGACCTCTCACCTGATTTAGAACATTTCAAGATCATTCCCTGGTCTCTTGATTTGAGAGAACACACACAAGAAACCATCAACACGATAGAGGATCAGAACGAGCCGCCTGCCCTCATTATCGTTGACAACTTCTCTATGTGTGCACCTGGCGTCGATCAGAATAAACAAGAGCAGGTTGCGCCCGTCCTTCGCCTGCTCAATGCCCTGGCCAGCGAGTATAACACCCATATCATGGTCATTCACCACACCAATAAAGGCGGTGATATTAACGGAACAATGGCCTTTAGAAACCATGTTGATACGATGATAGAACTGGTGAAAGAAGACGCCGCAGACCGTGATAGCCCGATCCTCTTCCGGTGCATGAAAGCTCGTGATAGTGAACCCTTCCGCGATATCCGTACTGAGTTAAAATCGGTCGTGCTTTATACCGATCCTAAGACGCTGGAGACCACCACATCCTGCATAGTAACAACCTCCGTTATGCCTGAAAAGGTCCCCCGCGACGGATTAAAAGATGTAGAGCAGAACATTCTGGACATTTTAGGGGAGAGGCAGCTAGCGTATACTGAATGGCAAAACGAGAGTATAAAAGAGCTAAGCATCTCAACTGCAACGTTTTCGCGGGTAAGAACTACGCTTGAAAATAAGGGCATGATAGCTAAAGTTAAAAAGGAAGGAAAGCGGTTTGAGGCATATCATCGGATAGTAAAAGAAAGTAGTGCATGGAATGAATAAGTTACTATCATTACTATCATTCTACTATCATGATACTGCTGATAGCAACTGGTTCTTACTATCATCACTATCACCCCCCTTTAGGGGTGATAGTGATGATAGTAACCTGCAATCCCTGAGAGGTGAAGGATGATTGATGTACTCTCGTTGGCAGAGCAAGATACTCAGCTGCGTAAAGAGTCTTATCGCGAATATGCCGGGCCTTGCCCTGGTTGTGCAGGCAGTAATCGATTCCGGGTGCGATGGGATGGTGAGTGCTGGATATGGATGTGTCGCAATTGTTGGGATGCAAGCGAATACCTCCCTGAGAAGGGCAAGAAGCGCGGTTGGGGGGATACCATCGACTACCTGAGACACTACCGGGGAAAGTCCTTCACTGAGGCGAAGACCATGACAGAAGGGCAAGAGGGCAGGCCAGGACCGGCGCGCCGCGAGCCATTCAATCGCACATCAGAGCGTTGGCAGAGCATGATGCATGGGGCGATGAAAGATCATATAGCCCACCTGTGGAGTGCTGAAGATACGCTCGCTCTCGACTATGCCAGGAGTCGTGGCTTTACTGATGCCACCATACGCCGCTATCAGTTTGGCTATTCGACAAGGGGCAATATTCCACGCCTCGTTATCCCTTCGATTAGCTATAAACGCTATACCGCCGTGTATATGCGCGATCTGCGACCTGACGTGCCGCATAATGAACGGTGGAAGAACGCGCCGGGAAGTTCAAACGATGAAATGTATCTCGCTGATCTGCTCCACCGTCGCGGCTATCCGGTTGTGCTCACTGAGTCGGCTCTCGACGCTATCTCCATTGCTCAATCCTGCCTAGAGGTGGTGAATGTCGTCGCGACGGGAGGTGTCACGAACGGCAAAGAGATTAAGGCCCTGGCGAGGCTTTCCCGCGCTCCTGTGGTGCTGGTCGCGTTTGATAACGATACCGAGGGTGAAAGGGCTGCGCAGGGGTGGCTGCGCATCCTTTCCAACTCTCGACGATTGCGCCCGCTGCTGAAGGATGTCAATGATATGCTGATCGATCAGTGGGATATCAAAGAGTGGATACTTGACGCCCTAAACGCTGGTGAGATAATTGGTCAGGAGTGTTGTGTGTGCGGTGCTGCTATAGACAATCCATGCTATGAATTTTTCTACGACGATCAAGGTATCTTGTACTGCAATCGTCACTGGCCAGGAGCAAAGAGCGCATGAGTAAACGGAGAAATCGCAATCGGCCAGAACATCAAATCCTGGCGCAGATCCTTATTCATTCCATCGGTGAAACGACAACTCCCTGCCAGGGAGATATTCACCAGAGGGAAGAGACGCCCGCTCAGGCAGAGTGGGAGATACGCATGTATCAAGATGTTGAGATGACGCTTGATCTCATGAAACGAGGCGTGCCCCGCGAGCAGATCAATCAGAAGATCTGGGATGCTGCCTGTAAGGAGCAAGACAGGGTAGGGATCGTCAATCACAAGACGATGTACCTCTGCTCTGATTGTGCCTGTCAGATCGCCTCCAATCACGCGGGCGAGGCACAAGCAACGCTCTCTATGATGACGGCGATGCTTACACGCGGCTCGTTTCTCCTGGTGAGCGATCGGGTAACAGAAGATGCAGCGATTATCAGCGGCCTGGGAAGGGATGTTCAAGAGACGGGCCTCCTAGAGCGGATTGATAACGCTGAGCTTGTGAATATCAGGATGAAAAGGTAAGGCGCATTCTCCACGGCTATGAAAATCGTACCAGCCTGTCACGAAGTGGACAAGTTGGTACGAGAGTCTCTTGTAATTTACGTACCAGTGATGTATACTATAAGTAACGACAAGATGTTATTGTAGTACAAGAGAGGATACAGGAGAGTATGGCTGTGAAGGCATGGTTAGAGGAACGGTGGAAGGAACTCTTGCCCGCCTTGCAAGCGTTGGACGCTGCTCAAGAGGCGGAGATAGCGCGCTTGTGTGAGGAAGAGATAGCGGCATGGCGAGACCGGCCAACCATGAAGAAGTTGGGCTCGTTGCGTCCAGTGATGACGGCAACGCGCAACGCCATCAAGCAGCTTCCTCTTACAGCCGAGAACCGCTATAAGGATGCACGGTCTGGACAATGGCAGCACATCGCGCTGAAATATATGAATTTCACCGATGAAGAATGGGCAGCGATGAATGCCATCAGCGATGAAAAGTTTCAAGAGCGCCTGGAAAATCAACAAGTGATTGACCATCCACAAGAGGCCGTGCAGCGCGCTGAAAAGTTGTTGCATAGCGACCGTTGGGATGACTTGGTAACAGGGCTAGCGGTTGTGACCGGCAGGCGCTTAACCGAACTGCTGAAAACGGGTCGCTTCTTTCCCAAGACCATGTACACCGTGATCTTTGACGGCCAACTCAAGCGCAGGGATATCGCCCTTGAGCCGTATGAAATCCCTGTCCTGGTGAATGCTGAATTGGTGCTGGCAGCGTGGCGCAAGTTGCGCAGCCTGGAAGATACGACGGGCCTGGACAACGAGCAGGTTGCGCAGAAATACAGCAGGATCGCCGGTGAAAACGCTAACCGCCAGTTTGCGGGCGTCATTCCGCAGCGATCCACGAAAGAAGATTTATACACCCATGCCTTTCGAGCGGTCTATGCGCGGCTCGCCGTGCTCATGTTTTGCCCGATCGCCGTCAACGAGCTGGTGTATGTGAATGCCATCTTAGGTCAGTACCAGGCGCAAAATGAGACGCAGCAACGCGACTTTGCCACCACCGCGCACTACTTTGATTATCGAATCGGCGACGGCCAGGGCAACATCGACGGACGCCAGGGCATCCGATTGAGCGAGCCACATATTGACGTATTAGAAGTGTTCTGCAAGAAGACGAAAGGAGATCGAGCCGTGAGCGCAACCGAGACCCAGGAAGATACCCAGGAGCAGCCGACACTCTCGACGGAGCGCCGTAAAAGTCGAGGTCTGTTGACGGTGAAGCAGGCCACAGGTGATCTGGTGATGAACCTGATGGAGCAACGCAACATGCGCCGCCATGACGAGATTGTGTCGGACCTGATCGCCAACGATGCAATCGCGCATCAGATGTATGACCTGCTGCAGCCGTTGGCGGCGGAGCTGCACACCGATGGACCCATTGCCACACTGCAAGCCCTGGTCAATGCCTATCACAATGGGGGAAGTGCACCGGTAGCGCCAGGCCTGGCAGCCCTGTTGCAGGATGTGAGCGAGGAGAAAGAGCCGGTCGAATACCTGAAAGGGCTGGTTGAGCGCGATCGCAATTTTAAGGCGGCGATTGCGAACCGGCATGCAGGGACCGACTACGGCTCGTTACCGATGGCCGAATTAGAGCGCATCAAGACAACGGAAGCGACAACGGAGCGATTTCGGCGCGCGGTCGATGCGATCATGGCCCATAACTTTGCGCAGACCGATCCGCTGCACCTGTGGTATATCAATGCGGCTGCCGTTCGAGATCTGGTAGGTGGGCGCAACGATGCGGTCCAAGCCTACCTCGTTGTGCGCGAGAAGGAGATCGCCGAACATCACGAGCGGTTCAAGTTGACTCCCAGGCAGAACCGTAAGAACATGAGCATTGCTGATGAAATCACCGTGAAGTAAGCTTGTGAGCCGCCCTGGTTGGAACTTTCAACCAGGGCGAGAAAGAGGAGACGAATACATGAGCGAGCGACCAGGACTGCATACCATGCAGGCCGCTCTAGCCCTGAGTCCAACGAATAAAGCGTGTACGACGACGATTGATGGTGACATGTTTCTCGTGCAGGAGCATGCACACGAACACTATCGTCTCTGGGTTGTGTCACCGAAAGAGAGACCTCTCTGGGCGGGCATGTTGAGCGAGCGTGAAATTGATCATATGCCCGAAAAATATCATGTAGATCCAGGCAAGCGGGTCTGGTCATCTCTGGGCATTGCGCCGGACTACCAGGCCATTGAAGCGGCAATTCAGGCCCTTGCCGGTGAGATGATGCATCTTCGTACCGAGTTGTTTATCATCAAAGATATGCTTCTCGAGAAGGCGCCGGAGAGCGAGCATTGAACAAAACACCCCTGATGAGAGCGATCTTGGCAGGGCCTTTTCTTGCCCTCTAGAACGTACCAGGAAGCTATTGTGAGTGGGTAGCAGGGTGGGGCGGGTGGTCTTTGGCCGCATGCAAAGCCATGCACCGGCATGCAGCGTCGTCACAAGGTCATAAAGCGGCATGCAGCGGCATAGTAGCGGTAGAGAGTAGCATGCAGGTAACCGGTGCCTGGCTGAAACTGGCTGTTATTCTTCAGAGAAAGAGAGAGTTGGTGGTGTCACGAGCTGAGGTGTTGTCCAACATGGCATCACGGTGCAGTACGTTCTTCGTCGTCCTGGTTGAGCCGTCTGTACATTTGGAATGAAGCTGGTGGTTTCTTTGCCATTCCTCTGGTGATGGGAGAGACAAGGAATTGGACGGCTATGGAGAAACCTCGCCAAGAGTTCATTCACGTATACCTTTCGCAATGATTGGACTAAAATCGGGCGAGGCCCTCGGCTTCTGAGCTCAGAAACCTAATTAAACCGCCTGGAAAAGCTGATTTTAGTCCAACGATTAGATAAGCTATATTGTGCGTCCAGATCCGCAAAATAGTCCAGCAGGAGGCGATGGGGAAAGCTATATCCTCCGCCAACGCGCCGCAGCAGGATGCGCGCGGTCGCATCTTCGAGAAAGGGAACCGCCTTCCAGGGAAACCTGTGGGTACGAGCAAGCCAGACACGGAGGGTGTAGTGTTGCACCGCAGCACCCAGCGCGCCGAGCAGCCCGACGAGCAGCCCGACGAGCAGCCCGACGAGCAGCCCGCCGAGCACGAAGAGCAGCCCGCCGAGCAGCCCGCCGAGCAGCCCGACGCGCTGGTCGGGCTGCGCGCCGAGCAGCCCGCCGAGCACGAAGAGCAGCCCGAAGAACAGCCCGCCGAGCAGCCCGCCGAGCAGCCAGACGCGCAGCCCGTCGACCAGCCCGACGAGCAGCCTGGAGCGCGACCAAGTAAGTGCTTCTACTGGCTCTATTTCTGAGCGCGGCCCTAAGAGCGGCCCGACGAGCAGCTCGACGAGCAGCCAGACGAGCAGCCCGACGCGCAGCCCGTAGCCCAGCCCGACGAGCAGCCCGACGAGCAGCCTGAAGAGCAGCCCAGTACTCCATCGATACACGGCTCTTGGCTTTTTCGGCAGCCAATCTGGCTGGAGTCGCTCCAGGAAGAAGATCGTCTGGTGGTGTCCTCGCATCTGTCGTGCCAGAAAACTCAGCCACGCACGCGTTTGCTTGAGGGGATAGCGTTTCCCATCCCCTTTGTGGCTGACCATACGTCCGACATAGTCCGTCCAGATCTGCTCGCGCAACTGCGCTTCCTTCTGGGAAAGTGCCTGGATCGAGACCCCGTGATAGGTGAGGACAAGCACGTGCACCATCAGCGGGGTCGTCGCCAGTTCTTGCAATACCGGGTTCTTGTGCACGGTTGTACGCAGCGCTACAAGCGGCTGGCCCAGGTGTTCCAGGTGTGCGTCGACCTGCTCTGCTGAGAGCGGCTGGACCACCACCGCACTATGCAGTGCGAGCCGCTCCTGCGTCGCTGCTGCTTCATACTCGCTGATCCTGCTACAGACGACCAGCGACTGTAAGTGCTCGTGATGGTACGTGTTGATCGCCGTGATGCAGGCGGCACGCTGCGATGCCTCCACTTCATCCAGGCCATCGAGCAGGGGAAGCAGTTGCTCTCCCTGGAGCCATTGCTGGCTCAGACCTTTGGGGACCTGGTAGAGCAGGGCCACCTGCTCGACGAGCCAGTCGTGCAGCGGGGGGTGAGCGGTGGCCCACGAGGAGAGCGGAAGCAGGACCGGTAAGGGTTGCGTGACATCGTGTTCGGCCTGCTCCACCAGGTGATGGGCCAGTTCTAAGAGTTGCGTGGATTTGCCTGCTCCTGGCTCGCCCAGAATGAGCAATTCCTGTTGCGCCAGCTCATAGGCTTGGACGATGGAGGTGTGAGGAGGAAGAAGCTGTTCGGGTTGATCGGGCAGACGCAGGGAGAGGCTGGCAACATTCTGGACGGCCGCAGAACGAGAAGCCAGTCCCAGTTCCATCTGGACCACTCCCTGCAAGGATTGGGCAAGCATCTGCTCGTAGCGCAGGCGCAGGCGCCGCAACATATAGAGGCGATCATGTTCGGTGAGGGCACGCTGCGGTGTGGCAGTGTGCTGATGACTTCCCAACCAGAAGAGTCCTGTGAGTAAGAGCAGTCCGAGGAAGGCGAGAATCGTCCAGATCGGGTGGTCAATGATGGCTTTGAGGATGGGCCAGAGGTTGGGCAGTGATTGAAGGGGTTTCTCAGAAAGGAGCATCTCCACGGCATTGGGGAGGACGAGGGTCAGGAGGAACGTTGCCCAGAAGTAGCGGATGCCCTTCCAGCCGACACGGCAGGCACGGACCCACCAGGGCAACGCTGTGCTGTTCGGTTGTCCCGCTGGCTCTGCCATGCATGCCTCCTGCAAACGACACTAGCTCCCAAAGGGACGCGGGAGTGTTCTGTGTCGGGATTGCTGATCGCCTCTTCTGCACTTTTGTCAAAAAATCTTCTTCTCCTCTAAAACGCTGACCTGCAGCTTTTTTCTCCTCTCAGTTTGAGGGAGGGCGAAAGCCTCGCGGGAATGAGTCAGAAGCAATGGTCCTGTATCGCGTATGGCGCGAAGCTGGAGATCTGAAAGCCATGAAAGTAGACATCCAATAGAGGCATCGGCTTGGCCCTGGTAGAGCACTCTCGCCAGGGTCTTTTCCTTGGCCTGTTTTCGCGGCTGAGACGCCAATTGGAGGGCGTGTCCTTCAAGAGAGGGCCAAATGGATACCTCATCAAACGACGCCTCAAAAGCGCCTCTCAGCGGCGCTAGATGGCCGATCTACCATGTCGCTCGTTGCCAGTACGGAAAACGGCGCATTTATCTTGTGAAACGTAGCCACTCGTGAGCTATATTACTCAACATGATGGTGATGTTAATTCTATAGGTCATGGTGTTATTGATACATCACATATGATGTGCATTATACACCGTGATATCCCTCTGTACACTGCACAATACCACTATGTCAACTCGTTAAACGGGTGGGGTATGACCCTCTACCCTCTCGTTCACTCTCGCAGTACGGTATACATAGTAGTGTTGTATACTCCATAATCGCTCTTCACGGTGTTGTACACCCTCT
>WNFX01005310.1_pt1 | contig 14792 bp, 13 predicted proteins | sample 5400111 | NCBI WGS metagenome assembly WNFX01 (sample SAMN13153363, study PRJNA577476) | soil metagenome | isolation source: 40 cm soil or saprolite under grassland replicate 1 | place: USA:California | collected 2016-06-15 | reverse complement strand
TTCTTTTCGATGTCGGGGTCGGACTTCGTGGAGATGTTCGTGGGGGTGGGCGCCTCGCGCGTGCGCGATCTGTTCGAGCAGGGCAAGGCGCACGCGCCGTGCATCATCTTCATCGACGAGATCGACGCCGTCGGGCGGCACCGCGGCGCCGGGCTCGGCGGCGGGCACGACGAGCGCGAGCAGACGCTGAACCAGCTGCTGGTCGAGATGGACGGCTTCGAGTCGAACGACGGGGTCATCCTGCTCGCGGCCACCAACCGGCCCGACATCCTCGACCCGGCGCTCCTGCGGCCGGGGCGCTTCGACCGCCAGATCGTGGTCGACATGCCGGACGTGAAAGGACGGGAGCAGATCCTGCGCGTGCACACGCGCAAGATCCCCCTCGGGGCGGGCGTCGATCTGGAGCGCATCGCGCGCGGCACGCCCGGCCTGGCCGGCGCCGAGCTCGCCAACGTGGTGAATGAGGCCGCGCTGCTCGCCGCCCGCCGCAACAAAGCGGTGGTCGACATGCAGGACCTCGAGGATGCGAAAGACAAGGTGATGCTCGGCCTCGAGCGCCGCAGTCGGGTCCTGTCCGACGAGGAGCGGCGCCTCATCGCGTACCACGAGGCGGGACACGCCCTGGTGTCGCTCAACGTCCCGGGCTCGGATCCCCTGCACAAGGTCACGATCATTCCGCGCGGTCGCGCGCTCGGGATCACGGCGTACCTCCCCGAGGAGGAGCTGCACAAGTACACCAAGCAGTCCATCCTGTCGCGCCTCGCTATGGCCTACGGGGGACGCGTCGCGGAGGAGCTCGTGTTCGGCCCGGAGAAGGTCACGACCGGTGCGGCGCAGGACATCCAGCATGCGACCGACATCGCGCGCCGCATGGTGACGCAATACGGCATGAGCGACACGATCGGGCCGATCGCGATCGGCGACCGGGAGGCGGAGATCTTCCTGGGCCGGGAAGTGGTCCAGCGGCGGGAGATCTCCGAGCGTACGGCGGAGCTGGTCGACACGGAAGTGAAGCGCATCCTCGGCGACGCGTACGAGCGCGCCAAGACAGTGCTGCTCGAGCACCGCGACGCGCTCGACCGCCTCGCTGCCGCGTTGCTCGAGCGCGAGACCCTGGACCGCGAAGTGGTCGAGATGGTCGTGGCCGGCAAGCCGTTGCCGCCGCTCCCGCCGCCACCGGCGGCGCCCCCGGCGCCGACGGCCGAGGGGGCCGCTCGTGAGAAGACGCCGGCCGCGCGCGGTCCCGTCCTGGGCAGCCCGCCCCCCGAGCCCGCCGGCGCGTGAGCCCGGCGCCGGCCCCAAGACAAGAAAAATCGAACGGTTGCGGTAGGTGTTAGGATTGAGGGCCATGGAAGCGAAGAACGCGGACCTCTCCGCGCTGCGGATTGACCGCGCCGCTGACCCGGTGGCCTCGGCCCCCGGCGCGCGGCGCTGGTTGGTGATCGGCCTGCCTGTCGCGGGCGTCGTCGTCCTGGCGGCGGTCCTGTTGGCGACCAGCGGGGCCCTCGGCTCCGCAGTCCCGGTTCGGCTCACGCCCGCCACTATGGTGTCGCCGATGCGCTCCGGCTCGGTGCTCATGGCGAGCGGGTACGTCGTCGCCCAGCGCAAGGCCGCCGTGGCTTCCAAGGGCACTGGGCGACTCGTCTATCTTGGCGTGCTCGAGGGCGACCGCGTGCGAGCGGGGCAGGTGATCGCCCGGATCGAAGACGCCGACATCAAGGCCCAGCTGGCGCAGGCCGAGGCCAACGTCCAGGTCAGTCGCGCGGAGCTGCACGACGCGCAACGGTCGCTGGCGCGGGAGCGGTTGCTCGCCGACAGCGGGGCCTCGTCTCAGGCGAGTGTGGACGCAGCGGAGGCCCGGTACGAACGGGTGAAGGCCAGCATCGCCGCCGCGGAGGCGGCGGTGGTCGCCGCGCAGGTAGCACTCGAGAATACGGTCATCCGCGCCCCCTTTGCCGGCACGGTGCTGACGAAAAACGCCGACGTGGGCGAGGTCGTCGCGCCGCTCGCCGCGAGCGCCTTCTCCAAGAGCGCCGTGGTCACGATCGCCGACTTGCGCTCGCTCCAGGTCGAAGCCGACGTAGCCGAGTCGAACCTCGAGGCCGTAAGCCCCGGCCAGCCGTGCGAGATCGTGCTCGACGCGTACCCCGACGTTCGCTATCCGGGGTCCGTGGCCATGATCGTGCCCACGGCGGACCGCGCCAAGGCGACGGTACAGGTGAAGGTCGCGTTCCGCTCCTATGACGCCCGGGTCCTGCCGGAGATGAGTGCCAAGGTGCACTTTCTCCCGCGCCCGTCGCGCGCCTCCGTGGATACTCAGCCGGTTCTGGTCGTCCCAAGCACGGCGGTCGCCGAGCGAAACGGTCGCAGCGTCGTGTTCGTCGTCGAGGGGGGTCGGGCGGTGGAGGTGCCGGTCGTCGTCGGCCGGCAGGTGGGGTCGTCGGTCGCTATTCGCGAGGGATTGCGTCCCGGCGTTCAGGTAGTCGACAGCGTCGGCGCCCGCCTGCGCGGCGGCGCCAAGGTCACCGTGCAGTAGAGGAGCCCATGCCCAATTCGATCGTGCAGGTCCGCGGGGTCTCGAAGTCCTATCGGCGCGACAGCATGGCGATTCCCGTGCTGCACGACATCTCGCTCGATGTCCCCGAGGGAGAATTCCTGGGCCTGATGGGCCCCTCGGGGTCCGGCAAGACCACGCTGCTGAACCTGATCGCGGGAATCGATCGTCCCGACGCGGGGTCGGTGGCGGTCGCGGGCACGGACGTCACCAAACTGAGCGAATCAGAGGCGGCCCGCTGGCGCGCCACCCACATCGGGTTCGTGTTCCAATTCTACAACCTGCTGCCCGTGCTCACGGCCTTCGAGAACGTCGAGCTGCCGCTGCTCCTGGCGCCGCTCTCCAAGGCCGAGCGGAAGCAGCACGTCGAGACGGCGCTCACGCTGGTCGGCCTCGCCGACCGGATGCGCCACTATCCGCGCCAGCTCTCGGGCGGCCAGGAGCAGCGGGTGGCGATCGCGCGGGCCATCGCCAGCGATCCCACGATCCTCGTGGCCGACGAGCCGACGGGTGACCTCGACCGCAAGTCCGCCGAAGAGGTGCTCACGCTGCTCGAGCGGCTGAACAAGGAGTTCAAGAAGACTATCGTGATGGTGACGCACGATCCGCACGCCGTCGAGCGGGCGCATACCGTGCGCCACCTCGACAAGGGCGAGCTGCAGTGAGGGGGCGGGCGTGAAACTGCTCAAGATCGTCCTCAAGAATCTGTTCCGGCATCGCCTGCGGACGGTGCTCACGATGCTGGGCATCGCGACGGCGGTGATGGCGTTCGGTCTGATCCGCACCATCGTGGGCGCGTGGAACGCCGGCGTCGCAGGGTCAGCGGCGAACCGGATGATCACGCGGCACAGCGTGTCGTTCATCTTCCCGGTCCCGCTGCCGTACCGCCAGCAAATCGCCCGGGTCCCGGGCGTCACGGCGGTCTCGTGGGCCAACTGGTTCGGCGGTGTGTACGGCGACCCCAACGACTTCAAGAATTTCTGGCCGCGCCTGGCGGTGGACCCGGAAACGTTCTTTGATCTGTACCCCGAGTTCCAGGTGCCGCCCGAGCAGCTCGCCGCGTTCAAGAAGGAGCGCAACGCCTGCGTCATCGGTCGCAAGCTGGCGCAGCAACATGGCTTCAAGCTCGGCGACGCGATCACGATGGAAGGCGACATCTTCCCCGGTCGCTGGGAGTGGGTGGTCCGGGGGATCTACACGGGTCGGGACCAGACGGTGGATGAGACCCAGATGTTCTTCCAGTGGATGTACCTGCGCGAGCAGGTACAGCAGCGGGAACCGGGCCGGCCCGTGGACGCCGGCTGGTACATCCTCCGGGTCGCGTCCCCGGACGCGATGCCGCGGGTCGCGACCGCCGTCGACGAGCAGTTCCTGAATTCGCGCGCGCCGACCAAGACCGAGAGCGAGAAGGCGTTCCAGCAGAGCTTCGTGGCGATGTCGAGCGCCATCATCACGTCGATGCAGGTGATCTCGGTCGTGATCGTGGGGATCATCCTGCTGGTACTCGCGAACACGATCGTGATGGCGGTGCGGGAGCGGACGCGCGAGTACGCCGTGCTCAAGACGCTGGGCTTCTCCGCGCGCCATCTCGTGGGCCTCATCTTCGGGGAGGCGCTACTCATCGCCTTGTGCGGAGGCCTGGTCGGCCTGGCGCTCACGTTTCCCATGGTCGCGGGCTTCGGCAAGGCGCTCCCCACGTTCTTCCCGATCATTAATGTCGCGCCGTTGACGATCGGGCTGGCGCTCGGGGCGGCGCTCGTCGCCGGGGTGGTCGCGGCGCTGCTCCCCGCCGCCCGCGTGGTGCGCACGCCGATTGTGACCGGCCTGCGCACGGTGGGATAGAGGACGACCGATGCGTATTCCTTTCTCCTACATCTGGCGCAGCCTCTGGGCCCGCCGCCTCACGACCACCCTGACGCTCGGCGGCGTGGCGTTGGTCGTATTCGTGTTCGCCGGGGTCCTGATGCTTGCGCGGGGACTCGAGGCGACCCTGGTAGACACCGGCTCGCCCCAAAACGCCATCGTGCTGCGGCGCTCGGCGGGGTCCGAGCTGGTGAGCCAGATCGACCGCGGCACCGCCAGCGTGCTCGAGACGCAGCCCGAGGTAGCGCCGGCCAAGGACGGCCGCCCGCTCCTGTCGCGGGAAGGTGTGGTCGTGATCAACCTCTACAAGAAAACGACGAACGGGATGAGCAACGTCGTGGTGCGCGGGGTGTCGCCCCAGGCGTTCGAGCTGCGGCCGGGGTTTCGCGTCACGCAGGGCCGCCCCTTCCAGTTCGGCACCCACGAGATTGTCGTGGGCAAGAACATCGCGGACCGGTTCAAGGGCGTCGCGGTGGGCGCCGAGCTCTCGTTCGGCGGCGACCGCTGGACCGTGGTCGGGATCGCCGACGCCGGCGGTACGGGGTTCGACTCCGAGATCTGGGGGGACGCGGACCAGCTGATGCAAGCCTTCGGCCGCCCCGTGTATTCGTCCGTGACGTTTCGCCTGCGCGATCCGGGCGCATTCGACGCCGTCAAGGCGCGACTCCAGGCCGATCCGCGCTCCCAGTCTCTGGAGCTCAAGCGCGAGCAGGACTTCTACCGCGAGCAGTCGCAAGCGATGGCGAAGTTCATCAAGATCCTCGGCCTCGTCGTGACCACCATCTTCAGTGTCGGAGCGATGATCGGCGCGATGATCACGATGTACGCCGCGGTCGCGAGCCGGGTCGTCGAAGTGGGGACCCTGCGCGCCTTGGGGTTCCAGCGCCGTAGCGTGTTGACCGCGTTCCTGGTCGAGTCGGTGCTGCTCGCGACGGCCGGCGGAGCGGCGGGCGTCGGGCTCGCCTCGCTGCTGTCCTTCGCGCGGGTCTCGACCCTCAACTTCGGGAGCTTCTCGGAGATCGGCTTCGGGTTCGCGCTGTCGCCCGGCGTCATCACCAGCGCGCTGATCTTCGCCGTCGTGATGGGCGTTGTTGGCGGCTTTCTGCCGGCGGTGCGGGCCGCGCGACTCAACATCGTCAACGCGCTGCGGGCGTCGTAGTCGACGAGGCCGATGCGATCGCTGTGTCGGCGCGCCCCACGGTGAAGGTGACCGCGCTTGCTGCGCACACCCCCGAAGCGGTGCGCGCGGCGCTCGCGGCCCGCGGCTGGGACGCCCAGCCCGCCTGGTTCGCCGCGACCGGCGTGCAGGCCCTCGTCGTCCTCCTGGACGAGGTCACCGAAGCGGAGCGCGAGGGCCTCGTGCGGTGGGGGGCGAAGGCCGGCGCCGACGTGCTCACCGGGGAGGGGTGGGCGTTGGTGGGGGCGCCCGCCAGCCGGCTGGCGCCGCTCGCGCGCCCCGACCGCCTGCCGCCCGGGCTCGAGCGCCTGGCGCCGCAGCTGGGCCATTTCCTCGCGAGCTACGCCGACCCGCCGCGCCGCTGGGAGATCGGTGGAGCCGCCTTGAACCTCGATCATCCCGTCCTCATCGGCATCGTGAACGTGACGCCGGACTCGTTCTCCGACGGCGGGCGCTTCGCGACGGTCGACCGCGCGGTGGCGCAGGCGGAGCGGCTCGTGGCCGACGGGTGCGAGCTACTGGATGTGGGGGGGGAGTCGACGCGGCCCGGCGCCGCGCCGGTACCGGCGGAGGACGAGGTCGGGCGGGTGGCGCCGGTGATCGAGCAGCTGGTGCGCCGGGGTTTGGGCCCCGTCTCGGTGGACACGCGTAAGGCCGCCGTGGCGCGCGCCGCGCTCGCCGCCGGCGCCGCCGTCGTGAACGACGTGTCGGGGTTGGCGTTCGATGCGGCGCTCGCGGGAGTCGTGGGCGCCGCCCAGGCCGGGATGATCGTGATGCACATGCGCGGCACGCCGGACACCATGGAGTCGCTCGCCGTGTACCGGCACGTAGCGGCCGAGGTGGCGGCGGAGCTCGGCGCGGCCGCGGCGCGGGCGGAGTCGGGCGGCGTCGCGCGGGAGCGGATCGTCGTGGACCCGGGCTTCGGGTTCGCGAAGACCCCCGAGCAGAACTTCCGGCTGCTCGATGAGCTGGCAACGGTCGTCGGGTTGGGCTATCCTGTAGCCGTGGGACCGTCGCGCAAGCGTTTCCTCGGCGCCGCCACCGGGCGACCGGTCGAGGATCGCGATCGCGCGACGGCGGTGGCGTGCGCCCTCGCGTGGGAGCGCGGCGCGCGCCTGTTCCGGGTCCACGACGCTGGCGTAGCACGCGAGGCGCTGCGGGTGGCCGGCGCGACGACGAGCCCAAATTGAACCTCGAAGCCTACCAGTTCCTCATCCCCCGGTTCTGGCCGGACGTGGTCGAGATCATTCTCGTCGCGTTCGTGATCTATCGCTTCCTCCTGTTCCTCGTGGGGACGCGGGCGATGTCGATCGTGGTCGGCGTGATGATCCTGTCGGTCGCGTATTTCGGAGCGTTGCTCGCGAAGTTCACCATGATCAGCGCGCTGCTCTCGTACGTGTTCACCTTCGGCGCGTTCGCGGCCGTCGTCGTGTTCCAGCCGGAGCTGCGGAATGCACTGGCGCGGCTCGGTCAGTCCCGCTTGATGCGGCGCTTCTCGCAGAGCGAGCGCCAGTCGGTGGCCGAGGAGATCGCGGAGGCCATGGACCGGCTGTCGCGCGCGGGCACGGGCGCCATCATCGCCGTGGAAGGCGACATCGGGCTCGAGGAGTTCATCTCGTCGGGCGTACCGATGGAGGCCAAGGTCTCCGCCGATCTCCTGACGACCATCTTCACGCCCTATTCCCCGCTGCACGACGGCGCCGTGCTGGTGCGCGGCGATCGCATCATCGGCGCCGGGTGCGTGCTCCCCCTCACCCAGTTCAAGGTCGCCGACAAGTCGCTCGGTACCCGCCACCGCGCGGCGCTCGGTCTCTCCGAGGAGACCGATGCCACCGTGCTCGTGGTGTCGGAAGAAACCTCGACCATCTCCGTGGCGAGCCACGGGCTCTTGCACCGCCACCTCACGGCGCCCCAAGTGCGCGATCTCCTATCCGGAGCGATCTCGCACCTCGAAGGCGGCGAACGAGTTACCGCGCCCGCCAGCTGACCCCCCGATTGTTTCACGCTGGGCGCTGGGCTATTTTTTGCGGCTATGGATTTTGCAGCCCTGCCCGAGCGGCTGGCCCACGTACGGGCCGAGATCGCTCGGCGGCAGGCGACGGCAGGTCGGACCGAACCGGTCACGATCATCGCCGTCACCAAGGGCTTCGGGCTGGATGCGGTGGAGGCCGCGCTCACCGCCGGCCTCGCCGACGTAGGAGAAAATCGTGTGCAGGAGGCGCTCGAGAAGCTCGACACGCCCGCCGGCCGGCGGGCCACCTGGCATCTGGTCGGGCACCTGCAGCGCAACAAGGCGAAGCACGTGGCCGGCCGCTTCGCGCTGATCCACTCGGTGGATTCAGGCCCGCTCGCCGAGGAGCTGGATAAGCGTGCGGGGGGGGCGGGGAGGGCGGGGGGGGCGGCGCACGGCGCGAAACAGCGCGTGCTGCTGCAGGTGAACGTGGCCGGGGAAGCGCAGAAGAGCGGTTGTGCGCCCGCCGACGCGCCGAGGTTGGCGCACCACGTCGCGGCGCAACCCCATCTCGCGCTCGAGGGATTGATGACGATCGCGCCGTTCACCGACGACCAGGAGGTGCAGCGGCGTACGTTCCGCGGCCTCCGCGTGCTGCGGGACGCCTTGCAGGAGGAGGGCTTATGGCTGCCGACGCTCTCGATGGGGATGTCCGCCGACTACGGCACGGCCGTGGAGGAAGGAGCAACGGTGATCCGCCTGGGTACCGTGCTGTTCGGCCCGCGGGGAGCGATGGCGACGTGAGCACCGACGCATTCCACCTCACGCCGCACGACGTGCGGAAGCAGGAGTTCCGCCGCAGCCTGCGCGGCTACGAGCCGCTCGGTGTCGAGGACTTCCGCGTGCGCGTGGCCGACGAGCTCGAGCGGATCCTGCGCGAGAAGTCGGTGCTCGAGGAGCGGCTGGCGTCGCTCGGAGAGCAGCTGGGGGTGTACCGGGAGCGCGAGCGTGCGATGAACGAGGCGCTGGTCGCGGCGCAGCAGCTGCGCGAAGAGACGCGCGCGGCGGCGCAGCGCGAGGCCCAGGTCATCGTGCGCGAAGCTGAGGCGGAGGCGCTGCGGGTGGTCGAAGACGCGCGCGCCGCGCAGGGCGAGGTGCGGCGCCAAAGCGCGGACGTCGAGCGCCAGTTCCAGGCCTATGTGGCGGGCTTTCGCGCGTTGCTCGAGCGCCAGCTGGCCGAGCTGCGCGCACTGGACGGCCAGCGGGGCGGATGATCGACGCAGCGGTCCGCGCCGTGCGGGCGCGGACGAAGGTCGTGCCCGAGGTCGCGATCATCCTGGGCACCGGGCTCGGGGGGCTCGCGGACGAGATGGCTGTGGAGACGCGGATCCCGTACGGCGAGATTCCGGGCTTTCCACTCTCCACCGTGGAGAGCCATGCCGGGGAGCTGCTCGTCGGGACGCTCTCCGGCCGGCGGGTGGTCGCGATGCGGGGGCGGTTTCACTGCTATGAGGGCTACACGCCGCAGCAAATCGGATTGCCGGTGCGGGTGCTCGAGCGGCTCGGTGCGGGGACGCTGATGGTCTCCAATGCGTGCGGCGGCATGCACCCCCTGTGGAGTGCCGGCGATCTCATGCTCATCGCGGATCACATCAACCTCCTGGGCGCGAACCCGCTCGTGGGGCCGAACGACGACCGCCTCGGCCCGCGGTTTCCGGACATGTCGGAGGCGTACGACGCCGGCCTCCGGGCGCTGGCGCGCGCCGTGGCGCTGGCGCGGGGCCTCACGCTGCGCGAGGGCGTCTACGTCGCCGTGACCGGACCGAATCTCGAGACCCGTGCGGAGTACCGGATGCTCCGCGCCCTCGGCGCCGACGTCGTCGGGATGAGTACCGTGCCGGAGGTCATCACGGCGGTGCACATGGGAATGAAAGTGCTCGGGATCTCGATCATCACGGACCAGTGCCTCCCGGACGCGCTCGCGCCGGCTTCCGTGGAGCAGATCATCGGCGTGGCGCGGGCCGCGGAGCCCGCGCTCACCGCGCTGGTGGGCGGCGTGCTGGAGCGCCTCAACTGATGGCCTACCCGCCGTTCGATCCCAAGCTGTCGGCCGACGCGCTGGAGAAGCAGCTCCTGGCGGCGTGGAAGCACGAGCGCCTGTTCCAGAAGACGCAGGCAGGCGCCCGCTACGGGCCGCCGTTCGTGTTCTACGAGGGGCCGCCGACGGCCAACGGGCGCCCCGGCATCCATCACGTGTTCGCGCGCACCATCAAGGATCTGGTGTGCCGCTACCACACCATGCTGGGGCAGGGCGTGACGCGCATCGCCGGGTGGGACACTCACGGTCTCCCCGTCGAGATCGAGGTCGAGCGGATGCTTGGGATCTCGGGCAAGAAGCAGATCGAGGCGTACGGCGTCGAGAAATTCAACCGCCTGTGTCGCGAGAACGTCTTCAAGTACAAGGCCGACTGGGAAACGCTGTCGGAGCGGGTCGCTTACTGGCTGGACTACGAGCACCCCTACATCACCTACACCAACGAGTATATCGAGACGGTGTGGTCGCTACTCAAGCGGCTGTACGACAAGGCGCTCTTGTACCGGGGGCACAAGGTGTTGCCGTATTGCCCGCGCTGCGGCACGGCGCTCTCGTCGCACGAGCTCGCGCTCGGCTATGACGAGGTCCAGACGAACTCGGTGTTCGTCACATTCCCACTCGCCAGCGATCCCAACCGCCAGCTGGTCATCTGGACCACCACACCCTGGACCCTGCTCGCGAACGTGGCGGTCGCCGTGCACCCGGACTTGGAGTACGGGGAGTACGAGGCGAACCGCGTGCGCTACGTGGTGGCCACCGAGCGGGCACCCCACGTGCACGTGGGCGGCAAGCCGTTGGCCGGCGCGACCCGGGTCGCGGGCTACCGCGGCCGCGAGCTCGTGGGGCAGAAATACGTGCGGCCGCTCGAGGTCGTGCCCCTGCCGCCGGAGGGTCACCAGGCCATCGTCGTGGCCGGCGCCTTCGTGTCCGCCGAAGAGGGGACCGGACTGGTGCACATGGCCCCGGCATTTGGGGCCGACGACTACGCTGCGGCGCAACAAAACGGCCTGGCGTTCGTCAACCCGGTCGCCCCCGACGGCACCTTTCAAGACACTCGTTGGCCGGAGATCAACGGCCGGCTCGTGACCGACAAGGAGACGAACCGGCTGATCATCGAACGGCTGAAGCACGAGGGCCGCTGGCTCGAGACGCTGCCCTACACGCACACCTATCCGTTTTGCTGGCGCTGCGACTCGGCGTTGATCTATTACGCGCGCAGCTCGTGGTTCGTGCGCACCACCGCCGCGAAGGCGCGCATGCTCGAGGTGAACGCGCAGGTCGCGTGGCACCCGCCCGAGGTGGGGAGCGGGCGATTCGGCGAGTGGCTCGAGAACAACGTGGACTGGGCGTTGTCGCGCGACCGCTACTGGGGCACTCCCCTCAACGTGTGGGAGTGCGATGCGGACGCGGAGCACCGCGAAGTGATCGGCGCCTACGCCGAGCTCGCGGAGCGCTGGGGGAAGCGGCTGCCGAAGGAGTTCGACCCCCACAAGCCGTACATCGACGAGTACACCTGGCGGTGCAAGCAATGTGGGGGCACGATGCGGCGCGTGCCCGAGGTGATCGACGCCTGGTTCGACTCGGGTGCCATGCCATACGCCCAGTGGCACTACCCGTTCGAGCACCAGGCCGACTTCAAGGCGCACTTCCCGGCCGACTTCATCTGCGAAGGCGTGGATCAGACGCGGGGGTGGTTCTACTCGCTCCTGGCCATCGGGGTCACGGCGTTCGACGCGATCGTATATAAGAACGTGATCGTCAACGAGCTCGTGCTCGACGCGCAGGGCCAGAAGATGTCGAAGAGCCGCGGCAACGTGGTGAACCCCTGGGAGGTGATTGAGGAATACGGGGCGGACGCGGTGCGGCTCTACCTGCTCGGGCAGAGCCAGGTATGGCTGCCGAAGCGGTTCGACCGCCGCCAGGTACCCGACGTCACCGGCGGGTTCCTCAACGCCCTCCGCAGCACCTACGAATTCTTCCGGCGCTACGCGGAGGACTGGAAGCCGCCGCCCGACGCCGCGGCGACGCCGTTCGAAAAACGGCCGCCCTTTGACCGCTGGCTGCTCGCGCGGCTCGACGAAGTGGTGGGAGAGGTGCGCCGGGCGTGGTCGGACTACGACGTCACGGCCGGAGTCCGGGGCATCATGGATTTCGTCGGCGAAGACCTGTCGCGCTGGTATATCCGGCGCAACCGCCCGCGCTTCTGGGCGCCGGACCGGGCCACCGACGCGGTCGCGCTGGAGACGCTGCACGAGGTGCTCGTCACGTCGGCGCGCTTGCTCGCCCCGGCGGCGCCGTTCGTGTCCGACTGGATGCACCGGGCGCTCGTGGGGGCGTCGGTGCACCTGGCGCCGTTCCCGACCGACCTGGGCCGCCGGGCGCCGGAGCTGCTCCAGGCCATGGCCGCGGTGCGGAAGCTCTCCTCCCTGGCCCGGGCCGCCCGGGAGACCAAGCATCTCCCCGTACGCCAGCCTGTGGCCAAGGTCCAGGTGGTGGTCCCGGCGGCGGTGCGGGGCCCGGCCTTGGCAGACCTGTTAGATATCCTGGCCGCCGAAGTGAACGCCAAGGCGATCGAGGTGGCGGGGTCGGACCACGACCTGGTGCGCCTGAAGGGGAAAGCCGAATTCCGCAGCCTGGGCAAGCGCCGCGGCCGTGTCGCAGCTCACAGCGGCCGAGCTGCAGGCGCTTGAACGTGGTGACCCCGTGCGGCCGGAGGGGGGAGAGTTCGAGTTCCGGCCGGAGGACGTGCTCGTGACGCGCGAGGTGGTGAGCGACTGGGCGGTGCAGGCCGACGGACCCTACGTGGCGGCGGTCGATCCGCGGTTGACGGACGACCTCATCCAGGAAGGCCTGGCGCGCGAGCTGGTGAATCGTGTCCAGCGTCTCCGCAAGGAGGCGGGGTACGAATACACCACGCGTATCGAGCTCAGCGTGGCGGGCGCGGCGGAGATCGTCGCAGCCGTGTCCGCGTTCCAGGGGTTCGTCGAGGGCGAGACGCTGGCGCGCAGGCTGGTGCTCGGCACGGTGCTGGACGAAGCGGATGTGACGCGGGAAGTCGACATCGAGGCTCGCCGGGTGACCATAGCGCTGCGGCGACATGACGGACGAAAGGGCGGTACGCGATAATGCCGACGAAATCGAAGACCAAAGCCAAGTCCAAGACGACCAAGGGCGGCCTGAACAAGAAGCAGCTGGCGCACCTCGAGAAACGCCTCCACGAAGAGCGCGCCCGGGTGATGAAGGAGCTCGGCTACTACGACGAGTCCTTCAACTCGAGCCTGCAGGCATCCGACGGCGACCTCTCGAGCTACTCGTTCCACATGGCGGATCAGGGCACCGACGCCATGGAGCGCGAGAAGGCGTTCCTGTTCGCTTCGCAGGAGGGACGCTACCTCTGGCACGTGAACCAGGCGCTGCGGCGGCTGTTTCAGTCGCCGGAGAAATTCGGCAAATGCGAGCAATGCGGCGACGAGATCGGTTTCGAGCGGCTCGACGCGCTGCCCCACGCCCGGCTGTGCATCAAGTGCAAAGCGAAGGAAGAAGATGGAAAGCGCCGCTGACCGTCGGCTGTTCTGGACGACGGCAGGGGCGGTCGTCGCGGCCGATCTGGTCACCAAGCTCCTCGCCGAGTCCCTGCTGGCGCGCCACCTGCCGGTCCAGGTGATCGGCGACTACGTGCAGCTGCGCCTCGTGTACAACCAATGCGCCGCGTTCGGGCTCTGCCTCGGCGCGTACTCGCGCTGGATCTTCTTCGGGCTCGCGATCGTCGCGCTGTTCGTGCTGCGCTCCATGGTGGTCTCGGCGCGGCCGGGCGACCGGTTCCGGCTGCTCGCCCTGGCGCTCGTGTGCGCCGGTGCGGTCGGCAACGTGATCGACCGGATTCGCAGCGCCCAAGGCGTCGTGGATTTCGTGGACGTGGGGATCGGGGGCACGCGGTGGCCGACCTTCAACGTCGCCGACTCCGCGATCACGGTCGGGGCGATCGCGCTCGCGGTCTCCCTCTGGCTCGAAGGCCGGGCGCAGGAGCGAGCGAAGGAGGCCGGGGCGGCCCAGCACTGATGGCCGCTGTGACCTTCTGCGTCGTCGCTCCCGAGACCGAGCGCCTCGACCGGTTCCTCGCCGACCAGCTCGCGCTGTCCCGCACCGTCGCCGCCCGCATCATTGCCGACAAACGCGTCACGCGTGATGGCCGCCCGCTCCGCGCCTCGGTGCAGCTCGAGCGCGGCGCCGTGGTGACCGTCGAGCTACCGGCCGAGGAGCCGCCCCCCAAGAGCTACGCCCCCGCCCACCGGGACCTCACCTTCGCGTACGAAGACGAGCACCTCGCCGTGCTCGACAAGCCGGCGGGTCTGGTCGTGCACCCGGGACCCGGTCACTGGGACGACACGCTGGTCAACGTGCTGGTGGAGCGGGGCACCGCGCTCGCACAGGGTGCCGCCGCAGGCCGGCCCGGGATCGTGCACCGCCTCGACCGCGACACGTCGGGCCTGTTGTTGGTCGCGAAAACGGACCTCGCGCACCGCCGCCTCACGCGCATGATCGAGCGGCGCCAGATCGAGCGGGTGTACGCCGCGCTCGCGTGGGGCCATTTCGCCAAGAGCCCCGTGGACATCGAGGCGCCGATCACCCGCCATCCCACGGATCGCAAGCGCATGACGGTGCTGGCGGGGGGCCGCCACGCGATCACGCACGTGCGCGTGACCGCGCGGTTCGCGGACACCGACCTGCTGCGCGTCACGCTCGGCACCGGCCGCACGCACCAGATCCGGGTGCACCTCGCGTACGTGGGGCATCCGGTCGTAGGCGACCGGGAGTATGCCTTCGGGGGCAGCCGGCGCGTCACGCCGGCTTCGCGGCAGGCGGCCGAGCGCCTCGAGTCACTCGCGCCGCGGCAGCTGCTCCACGCGGCCCGGCTGGCGTTCGCCCATCCGGTGAGCGGCGCCCCGCTCGACCTGCGCTCGGAGTGGCCTGCCGATCTCGTTCCGGCGCTTCGAGAAGCGGCCGTCGATCCGACTTTGCTTGCTCAACGCAACCCCTTGCAGTATCTTGGCTTCTTCGCTTCGGATGAGTGACGCGGGAGTCGTCCGACTGCTCCTGTTCCGGGTGGGCGGCCTCGTCTGCGCCGCCGAGGCGGAGCGGGTCCGCGAGATCC
>WNFX01006585.1_pt1 | contig 14795 bp, 14 predicted proteins | sample 5400111 | NCBI WGS metagenome assembly WNFX01 (sample SAMN13153363, study PRJNA577476) | soil metagenome | isolation source: 40 cm soil or saprolite under grassland replicate 1 | place: USA:California | collected 2016-06-15 | reverse complement strand
CGACATCTCGAAAGTCGATCCGCGTGTCCATCGGATCATGGATTTGAAAACGCCGGGCAGCGGCGAGGTCGACAAGAACCTTTGGTCAAATATCGAACATCTCAATCTGCTTGACGAAGTGAAATTTGTGATCGGTTCGCGCGAAGATTACGAATGGTCATGCGAAAAAGTGCGGCGCTTCAATTTATCGCAACGCTGTCACGCCGTTCTCTTCTCGCCGATCTTTGGCCGAATTGATCCGCGCCAAATCGTGGAATGGATACTGGCCGACAAACTCGACGTGCGCTTTCAGCTCCAGATGCACAAGTTCATCTGGACGCCGACGCAGCGCGGAGTCTGATGCTGTAGCCGCGCGCCTGTGGCGCGTTAAGACGGCCCACAGGGCCGTGGCTACAGTTAACGCTTGGGCGCTCGCACCGTGCCGGTCTCGATCGCGGACTTGCGTTGTTCGACGATCCGATTCTCGATTTCTTCCACCATTTGCTCGAGCAGCATGCGCAGATGCGTATTTTTTCGATAATCCGAAGGCGCGATGTGTTTGACGCGGTCGGCGTGAGTGGAGAGCTGATAGCATTTCCGGAAACCGGCGCGCTGGGGATCGTCAGGATTGTAAACGGCGATGGCTTGTCCGCCGTTTTTCTTCATCACGGTGAAGCAAGGCACATCGGTCGGGCCGTCGCCGACGTAGATCATGTTTGGAAACGGGATGGGGCGAATGTCGGCGTCCATGTGGTCGTTCACGTCCTGCGACGTGTCGAGCAGGCCTTTGTTGATCCGAAAAAGAAATTGCGTCTTTTGGGTGTGACTGATCACGCGCTTTGGAAAAGTGATCCGGCCCTCGCCGTCCTCGGCAAATTCGCATCCGAAAATGGCGCGCACATAAGGCTGCAAACGGCTGCCGTCGAGCAACACTTTCAGCCCGGATGAAATGATGTAATGCTCGACCGTAATTCCGTTAGCAACGTGCTCGGCCGTGAGCAACCCCTCTTCAAACTCTTCGAACATTTCTGGTAATCCTTTGTAGAAGTTTAATTTTTTGCCGAGCTTTTTTAGATCGACATTCGTCGGGCGATCCATCCCGAGCGTGTCGAGCAGCACTTTCATGTAAGCGAGCTCGTTGTCATAGCCGTTCTCGCGGACGAGATCGGTGCAGCGCCGCCAGAAACTTTCGCCGTTAATGCCGAACGCGGGAAAAACGACTTCATCCTGCATGTAACTCGGGCTGAGCGTCTGGTCGTAATCGTAAACGATCGCGATCGTGTTTTGCGGCGTGGACATCCTTTATTGAGCGATTGAACGATTTAGTGATTTAGCGAATTCTCGGACGCGCGAGAAGAAATCTTCAAACAAGGCATCGTAAATTTTCCCGCGCTCGGGATGATATTGCACGGCCAGGGCAAATGGATAATCGCGCAGGCGCATTTGCTCGATGATGTCATCGGTCGTGCACCACGCTTCGACTTCGCAACCGTCCGCTAATCGATCGATCGCCTGATGGTGCGAGCTATTCACCCTTTCGAAACGATGCCGGGCGGCGCGCTCGCTTCGCAGTGGTTGAACATCATGATCCTTCATTTCGGGAAGTTTGTGACCGGGAATGTCGAGTCTGAGTGTGCCGCCGAGCGCAACGTTGAAAACCTGGAGGCCTTTGCAAATCGCAAGAATCGGTAGACCGCGCGCAAGAATTTTTGCGATCGCCTCGAATTCCCAGCGATCCCGCGCAAGATCGACATCTTTATCCAGAATGGTTGGATCGACAACTTCCTGTCGAAGAAATTCCGGAGAAATGTCCGAGCCGCCGGTCAGAAGCAATCCATCCGTTTCTTCCCATGCCACCGTGCCTTTGCGCGCATCGCAAAGATGAATATCGGGATGCTTGTCGAAAAATGGTTGAAACCACTTTTCGTCCTTCTCTCGCATCCATGTGGCCAGATTAGGCATCGCGCAATGTGGGATTCGTTAGGTGAGACTGTCGAGGGGCGAGCCGGGCGAGGAAAAACCGAACATAAATAAATATCGCCGCCGCTGCCGGAATCATGAAATAGCTGGCCTCGGTTCCGAGTTCCCCACCATTAATCCATGCCGGCCCGGAAAAGGTCGTGTCAAAGAGCCGGCCCACCGGCAATTGACCGCCGTTGCGTGTTCCGATGATAAAGAACTGGCCAAAATCAAAAGTGGCATGCCGGCCGACAGCCCACCAAAGCGAACCGGTAACCTGAACAGTCAGGCAGAGAATCACGCCCAGGGCGAAGATCATTCCGATATCAATCGCGTTCTCATGCGGCTTTGTCAGATGCGCGCCAGCAAATAACCCGGAGGTGATCAGCGCGGCTGGCCAAAAGCCGGCGGCGCGCCAGAGTGACTGCAAAGCATAACCACGGAAAAGATATTCCTCGCTCACGCCGACCAGCAACATTCCAACGAGCCAAAAAATGGGCGAAGTGATGATTTCTTTACCGTGCAAGGCCAGCCCATGCACTTGCATTCCGCCGGTAGCGAGCATCGCCAGCCCAACAAAGATAATTGTCAGAAGACCGACGACTGCTCCGTCCCAAAATAGGCGGCCAAAGCGTCGGTTAACCGGCAAACCGTAGCTGTCGATCCGGCGCCGTTCCAGCAGCGCGGCCGCACCCGTTACGATTAGTACTATGAGGGACCCGACAATCTCAGATAAAACCAGCAGCTCTCCGGTAAGCGCGTTTACATCAAGATGGAACTTGACCGCAAAAAATAAGATGGCCGGTCCTTCGACAAATTGGAACGCGAGGATGATCGCTGCCGCGAAGATGACGAAGCGCCAGCCATGTCTCAATCCAGCTTGTCCAAGAAATAGCGATCTCAGTCTGGTCACCTATGTCTCACCAGTCGATCTCGCCGCGCGAGGCGAGCTTACAGTCCCATCAATTCTCGGATATATTTCGCCGGCAGACTGCCGTACGAAACCACCTGATCGTTGTATTTCTTGAGGTCGAAGTCTTTGCCGAATTTCTTTTTTGCAGCCTCGCGAAGATCGAGATGTTCGCTCACGCCGACAAAATAGGTAGAAAGCTGCGAGGAAGTGAGCCGCGCGCGTTTCCATTTGGCGACCGCCTCGCCCTCCTGCTGAAAGCCTTCTATCATCATCAAGTCCATCGCCTGCTGCTCGCTCATGCTTCCAGCGTGAATGCTTTGATCGAGAATCGCGTTGCAAATCGCACGCAATCGCATTTTCAACTGCTGCATCTTCACTCCCGGGCCGCCGTACCCTTGCTCCGCCATCATTTGCTCGCAATAAACGGCCCAGCCTTCGACAAAAGTTCCGCTCTGGAAAATTGCGCGCACTAATGTCGGCGCGCGGAATTCGTTGGCGTGCGCGAGTTGCAGGTAATGGCCCGGCATTGCTTCGTGGACGGAGAGATCGCGCACCATGTAGTTGTTGTATTCGCGGAAGAAGGAGGTCTTCCGTTCCTTCGGCCAATCTTTCGGCGTTGGCGCGACTGCGTAAAACGTCTTGCCGTTTTTCTCCAGTGCTCCAGGCGAATCGCAATAGGCAATGGCCACGCCGCGTTTGAATTCCGGCATCACGATTACGTCGAGCGGTTTCGCCGGAACCGTCACCAAGTCGTGCTGCTTTACGAAATCGGTGACTTCTCCAACAACTTTTTGCGCGTAACCTACAATCGTGCTGTCATCCGAATGTTGTTCGGCCAGTTTATCGAGGACTGCGGCTGTAACTTTCTTTTTGTCATCGAGTGCTGTTTTTCCGGCATTTGGGAAATATTTTTGGTAGAGCGGAAGCGCCGTCTCATAAATGGCGGTTTGCGTTTGCTGCAAATCGGTTTCAGCGCGCTGCATGATTTCTTCCATCGACAATTCGGAGGCGAGCGCGAAACGGAGTTTCTTGCGGAACTTGTCGACGCCGATGCGGAAATCGCCATCGGAGCGCGGAAGCAAATCGTTTTGCAGCCATTTTTTGTAGTCTTCGAGCGCTTTGGCCGTTTTTTCCTGGAGCGGCGAGAGCTCCTTTTTCATTTGCGGCGCCTGATCGAGCAATGGAGCGAGCCCTTCGCGCACAAAAGTGATTGCGCCCTGCGTTTGCTCGATCGCCGTCTCGGCGTGCACTCGCGGCGGATGTTGCAGGTTTGCTTTGGCTTGATCGATCACACGCGGAATCGCTTCCATGCGCTTGCGCAAATTCGGAATGCGCTTCTCCGGCGTGTCGAAGTCGCGCACGACCAGAAGGTAAAGACCGTTGGCGAGGCTTTGATTGTAAACCAGCGGGTTCCAATCCGGTTCCTTGAGTTCTTCCAGCTCGAAAATTTGGTTATCGATGTTGTCGCGCAGGATGCGCACATCCACCCGGTTTGCGCCAGTGAGCTGCGAAATGTCCCCGAATTTGTTGAGCTCCTCCCGGAACTTCCTGCTGCGCGCAAGTAATCGATTCCGCGCTTCCAGCGAGTAGTCGCTCAGCTGATCATCGAAACGATGATCGCCCAGTTCCGTTGCGTATTCGGGCTGTGCCGCCAGGAAGTTTTCGATGTAATCATGCGCAATTTTTTGAAACTGATCGTCTTGTGGAGTCGCGCCGGCGCGGCTGAGCGCCAGGGCAAGAGACACCGCGAGCGCGATTGTGATGGCTTTCATTTCGTCTAGGTGGGCGCGCCGCTGGCCAGCACCGGTGGCACAAGAGCAACGTCTTCGTAGTGCTGGATGTAAGTGCGTTCGCGATAAAAACGCGACACAAACACGTAAATGACCGACGTCACCAACATCGCAATGGTAAAGAAGCGGAAGTAACTGGCGCCTTCGAGATTTAGACCCATGGCTTTCAACTTCGGAATTTGGAAGCTGATGAGCGAGGGAAGTTGGTTTCCAAGCGCAACGGCAAGCAGCCAATTCGCCATGATCAAGCTCTTCATTCGGTTGGGCGCTTGGGTGTAGGAAAATTCGAGGCCGGTGATCGATACCATCACTTCGCCAGCGGTGAGAATCACATAGGCTAGCAATTGCCAACCGACATTGGGCCGAGCGCCGCCATCGATCTGCGCCTGAATCCACCAAATGACGACGAATGATAACGCTGTTAAAAACAAACCAATTCCGATCTTGCGCAACGGCGTAAGCAGAAAGACGCGACTAATCAGCGGATAAAGCCCGTAATTAAATAGCGGGATGAAAGCGAGGACGAAGATGCCATTCACGACCTGCACTTGCTCCGGCAAGAATTTCAGTCCGAAGAAATTCAGATCCATGTTCTTGCACTGCAGCGTCCATTCTCCGCCGCTGCTTTGGTCCCACAGCGCCCAAAAAATGATGACAAACAAAAAAACAATCCAGACTCGACCGAGCACGCCGAGTCCTTCCTTGCTGACAACGTCTTTAAGAAATCCGAGACCGCCCGGTGGGACGCGCACCATCTTTTTGCGGCCGAGCCAGAAAACGATGGTCGCAATCGCCATAAAGACGCCCGGCAAACCAAACGCGTAGGGCGCGCCCCATTTCGGGTTGTTCAATAGAATCGGGCAAATCCAAATGGAAAATGACGAGCCGAGATTGATGGAGAAATAGAACCAGCCAAAAACTTTCGAGAGCAAGTGCTTATTCGATTCGCCGAATTGATCGCCCACGTTGGCCGAGACGCAGGGTTTGATGCCGCCCGCGCCGGCAGTGATGAGCAGCAAACCGATCGCCAGCATCCAACGCGGTCCGACCGCGAGTCCTAAGGAAGTGTCCATCAAGGCAAGGGTAAAGTGACCGAAACAATAAACGATCGAGAGATAAAGAATCGTGCGGTACTTCCCGAGAAATCCGTCGGAAATGATCGCGCCGATAAACGGCATCCAGTAAACCGCGGAAACAAACTGATGGAACCAGCCCTGCGCTTCATTGTTCGCCATGGGCGCAAGCTCGCCGGCATGATTTTTCAGGTACGTCGTCATGAAGACGATGAGAATTGCGCGCATGCCGTAAAAGCTGAAACGCTCGGCGCCTTCGTTGCCAACGATGTAAGGAATCGCCGGCGGCATCCCCGTGATGTTCGGCGGCGAAGTTGCGTATTTGGCCATAACGGATTGTTTGCCTAACGAGGTTTGGTTCCGGGGAAAAATTCTGCCGGCGTCAGTGTTGGTGATGGCGAGGAAGACGCCGATCCTTCAGGTGAAGCACTCGACGTCTTCGCGGGCTGGGTTGCAAGATCGACATGTTCCGTTTGCGCATCCGGCATTTCGCCGACGCGATGTTTTTCACACGAGCAAATTAAGAGCAGCGCGACAATTACCGGAGCGATGCTGATTCCGTGAAACGAAAAAGGCATAACGCGCAGGCAGAGTAATCGGCAGTGTGAGCAGCGCGCAAGGGCAAAGCTCCTATTCTTATTCTTACTCCTGCTCTTACTCATCCGCTTTTTGATTACGAGCCGGAATACGAATAAGAATAGGAAGGGCGTTGAAACGCGCGCGCGCCGCATTAGTATCCTCCACGGTGGGTCGAACCGTAAAAAACAGCGCCTGGAACGAAGTCTTCGCCCTCATTTTGCTCGGCGTTGGCACGTTGCTCTTCCTCGCGCTGATTTCCTACACGCCGAAAGATGTGCCGTCGTGGGTGTGGTTTAGCCACATCTCGCCGGCAAATCATCCTGCGCAAAATTTCATCGGACCTTTCGGCGCAATCATTGCCGGAGTTTGCTATCATATGATGGGCGCGGCCTCGTATTTTCTGGCGGCGATTCTGCTCGGGTTCGGCGCGGCTAAATTATTTCATTCGAGTTTGCGCGTGACAGCGCGCATTCCCTGGATCGTTTTGTTCATCGCATCGGGCGCATGTTTGTTGCAATTGCAAACGCGTCACCTGCAGGGCTGGCGATTGGCCTTTAACATTCAGGGTCCCGGCGGCTGGCTCGGCTACTATTTGGGAAAAATCCTCGTGAATTCGATGGGCAAAGTCGGTTCGCTCATTCTGCCCGGCGGAATTTATCTCGCGACGCTCATTCTCATGACTGGTCTGCGACCGATTCATCTCGTCCGGCAAACCGTCACGGGCACGCGCCGCGGCGTCGCGAAACTGCACGAATGGCGATTGCATCGACAACTCCGCAAATCCGATCTTAAAGGCCAACTCGAGATCAGCCAGCGCGAATTATCGAAGCAGCGCCGCGTCATCGAAAAGCAACTTAAGAAAAAGGGCGCGCCCGTACCCGAGCCGTCGGCCGCATTTATTTCGCCCGAAGAACTGGCCAATCGTCCAAAACCGAAAGTCGTTGATACGACCGCGTTGCCGAGCGAGACGGCTGGCACGCGAAGAAAACCCTCGCTCGCCGAGCTGCGCGCGGCCGGGCAAAGATCGACAAGTACTCCCGGCCTAACGAGTCGAACCTGGGATCCGAAAACTTATGTGCCTCCCGGGCTCGACCTGCTCGACGAGCACGATCCAGAAGGCCGCGGAGGCGCCGATCCCAGCGAGCTGCAGCGGGTCCAGCAAACTTTGATCGACACGCTCGCACAGTTTGGAATTGCGGTGGCGGCCGGCGACATCACCAAAGGGCCAACGATCACACGCTACGAAGTCTATCCAGCCAAAGGCGTCCGCGTGGACAAAATTGTCAGCCTGGAACGCGATCTGGCCCGCGCCACCCGCGCCGAGCGCATCAATATTCTGGCGCCAATACCGGGCAAGGACACAGTCGGCATCGAGCTCGCGAACACACGCAAAGTGAAGGTCACATTACGTGAACTACTGGAATCAACCGATTGGGAAGAGGCAAAAACGCGCGCAAAAATTCCGCTCGCGCTCGGGAAAGATGTTTACGGCAAGGCGATCGTCACCGATCTGGCCCAAATGCCTCATCTGCTCGTCGCCGGTACGACCGGAAGCGGCAAGAGCGTCTGCATCAATGGACTCATCGCCAGCATGCTTTCCCGCTTCACGCCGGAAGAACTGCAATTCATTATGATCGACCCGAAAGTGGTTGAGCTGCAGATTTACGCCAATCTCCCGCACTTGCGCTATCCATTGATCACCGATCCGAAAAAAGTGCTGCTGGTTTTGCGCGGGCTGATCGACGAAATGGAACGGCGTTACAAAGTTTTCGCGCGTGTTGGGGTGCGCAACATTATCGGTTTCAACGCGCGACCGGTGAAAAAGAAAGATGTAGAGGCCACCGTCTCAGCGGCCAAGGAGAAAGCCGCGACGGCGGTCACTACAATTCCGCGCGAAGATGAGATCCAAATTCCGGACAAGATGCCGTACATCGTTGTTATTATCGACGAGCTGGCGGACTTGATGCAGACTGCGCCGGCGGATGTGGAGAGCGCGATCGCGCGCATTACACAAATGGCGCGCGCGGCCGGGATTCATCTCATCGTCGCCACCCAAACGCCCCGCGCCGATGTCATCACGGGCGTGATTAAGGCGAACATTCCGAGCCGAATTGCGTTCCAAGTCGCGAGCAAGATCGACAGTCGGGTCATTCTCGATGAAAACGGCGCCGATCGTCTGCTCGGCCAGGGCGACATGCTTTATTTGCCGCCGAGCGCGTCGCGATTAATTCGCGCGCAAGGCGTGCTCGTGACCGACGAGGAAATTCATCGCCTCGTGGAATTCGTTTCCGCGCAAAGTCCGCCAGCGTTTGACGCGGCCATGCACGAGAAATTGCAAGCCGCGAGCTCGACGAGCGAGGAGGTGACCGACGAAGACGAGGAGCTCGTTGAAAAATGTCTCGAGATTATCAGGCAGGAAAAACGCGCTTCCACTTCACTTCTCCAGCGCCGGCTGCGCCTCGGTTACACCCGCGCGGCGCGAATCGTTGATATTCTGGAACAACGCGGTATTTTGGGTCCCGGCGAAGGCGCGAAACCGCGCGAGATTCTTGTCGATCTTGACGCCGCCGTTTAGCCGGCGCACACGATGACAATCGAAGGTCTTGGCAAAAAATTTCAGGAAGCGAGGTTGGCGCGCGGACTTACGCTCGATGAAGCCGCGCGCATGACCAAGATCCGACCGGCACGACTGGCTGAGATCGAGGCAGAGGATTTTTCGCAATTTCCCAGCCTGGCCTACGCGAAAGGTTTTCTGCTCATCTACGGGAAATTTTTGGATGTCGATGTGACGCCATATCTTGAAGCCTTCGAAGGTTCGGAGCACGTCACCGTCGACGGCTACTCTTACCTCCAGGACAATCCGGCGCCGAAACCGGCGCGCACGCCCACCGTTCGCAGAACAACTTCCAATCGCATGTCGGCAACGCCCCTCGTCATTGGAATCATCGTGCTCATCGTTGGGTTTTTCTTCATGAAGCTAATTCTTAACATCCAGCGGATCGCGCCTCGTCGCACCGAGCCTACTGCTCAAGCGCCGCCCACCGCGCCTGCTTCAACTCCCAAACCTGTGGTCACCGCGCCGAGTCAATCGGCGGAAACTGCAACTAAGAAAATCGTTCCCGTTCCCGCTGCAGCTCCGCCTGCCACCGCCGCACCGGCGATTGCCGCGGCTTCTCCGCCGGCGTCCAAAGAGCCAGAGGTGCGCCGAGCTGAGCCAGTGCGTCCGGAAGATCTTGCAAAAGCTGCTGCGGCTAATTCGTCTCCAGCGGCGGAACCAGGGCGGGCGAATCGAGTAGCCATTCGGCCGCTGAAGAAAACGTATGTCAAAGTCGTGGTAGACAATGAGGAGGTGAAACCGGCTTTCGAACGCTGGATTTCACCGGCCGATGGCACGGTGGAATTTCGCGGTCAACATATCGTGGTGCGAGTGCTTGACCGAGAGGCCGTTCAGATCAAGAAAAACGGCAAACTCGTGGAAGAAGAAGACGACGACGTCACCGTTGAATAGCGCTTTCATCGGTCCTCTCCGCCCATGAGCACGAAAGTCGGGATGATCAGCCTGGGTTGCGCCAAGAATCTTGTCGATGCCGAGATCATGCTCGGCAGCGTGCTTCAGCGCGGCATGGAAATCACTTCGCATGCAGACGATGCCGACGTGCTCGTCATAAACACGTGTGCGTTTATCGATTCCGCGAAAGAGGAATCGATCGAAGCGATTCTGGAAGCACATCGACAGCGCGAACTAAACAAACGGCCGAATCAAAAACTGATCGTGAGCGGCTGCATGTCGCAGCGCTTCTCAAGCGAGCTGCACGAATCGCTTCCCGAAGTAGATGCGTTCATCGGCCTGGATCAAGTGAAGGAGCTTGGTGCAATCGTCGAGAAACTGCTCAGCAAAGAAGGTCGAGATGAAGATGTCGATCTTGATTTCGTTACCGCGCGACCCGGCTACATTCCCGATTACGACACACCCCGCTTTCGCCTCACCCCGGCGCACTCGGCTTATGTAAAGATCGCCGAGGGTTGCAATCATCCGTGCAGTTTTTGCGTGATACCGCAAATGCGTGGAAAACATCGGAGCCGGTCTCCCGCCTCCGTGCTCGCGGAAATTCGCGGTTTGATCGCCGAGGGCGTGCGCGAAATTAATTTAATCAGCCAGGATACAACTTATTACGGTATGGATTTGTGGGCGGAAAAGGCGGGACCGCGGCAACTGGTGGATTCTTCGCGCGGCCCCACGCTCTCAGCGCTTCTGCGCCGGATCCAGGAGATCGAAGGCGAATTCTGGGTGCGGTTGCTTTATACGCATCCGGCGCACTGGAGTGATGAATTGATCGAAACCGTTTCGCAATGTGACAAGGTCGCGCGTTACATCGACATCCCGCTGCAACACATTGATGAGTCGATGCTGCAACGCATGAGGCGGGAAACGTCGCGCCAGCATATCGAGGAGTTGATCGCCAAACTGCGCCTCGGCATTCCTGGCGCGGGAAAAAGCTGGTCGCAAATTGAAATTGCTTGTCGATCACCCGCATGTCGCTCGCAGCGAAGCCGACGCGCCGGAGGTCGATACGCGGGTAATCTTGTCCGAGCCTGCGCCGGCCGGACAATTCGTCTGGCGCAGAATCACTGCAAGCCGGGGATACGATCTCCTGGCTTAAACAGCCGTTGCGGCGAGAATCAAGTTAACGAGTGACAAGAGGCGTATTTTCGCGCAATTTTTAGGACCGACTCGCCAAATTTTCATGGCCGACTCAAACGAACCCAAAAAAGAAACAGTCCGCATTACCTTGCCACCGCCCGCGGCGAAGCCACCCGACGCGAGCAATGAATCGCGTGAAACTGTGCGAATCAATCTGCCGGCTCGTCTGCCATCGACTCCCTCGGGTCCACCTGTTTCAACCGCGCCAACTCCGTTGCCACCCAAAGCTCCACCCCCTCCGCCCTCGCCTCCCGCCCCGGCGCCGGAGCGACCCGTCGCGAGCCCTACAGCGCCTGTGAACATTCCCGCAGCCGCAAAATTGCCGGGCTCTCCGCCGAGTCAGCCTTTCGGGACTTCATTAACCCCGAAGAAAGAGACCGCGCGAATCGCGCCGCAGCCGGATCCGACCAAACCGGCACCGACGGTCCAGATGAAAAAAACTCAGCCGCTGATCACGATGCCGGAGACCGTTCCCAAAAGCGCTCCGCTCACCGTGGCGCGCGATCCGGTCAAGATTGTCGATGCAATTCCAAAGCCACTCTGCTGGGCCGTGCTTGGTGTTTCCGCTGTGATTTTGATTATTCAAATTTGGAATTACTTTTTGTAAAGCCATGGAAAATTCCGCAACCATCACTGTCGATGAATCCACCTTCGACCGCGAAGTGACGCGAAGCGACAAGCCCGTGATTGTCGACTTTTGGGCGGAATGGTGTGGGCCGTGCAAATTAATCGCACCGCTCCTGGACGAGATCGCGCGGGAAAAAGCGGCCACGATCAAGGTCGCAAAGGTCAATGTGGACGAGAACCAAAATCTCTCGTCCAAGTACAACATCCGCGCCATCCCAGCCTTGCTTCTCTTCAAGAACGGGCAGCTTCGCGATCAAGTTACGGGAATGACGAGCAAGAAAGATTTACTCGGCCGGATCGACGCGCTGGTGTAAAGCAGTTAGCGATTTAGTGAATTAGTGATTTAACTAATTCACTCGCTCAATCATTAATTCGCTAACTGATTTTGCGCCCGGCGCGGCTCGAACGCGCAACCTACGGCTCCGGAGGCCGTCGCTCTATCCAGTTGAGCTACGGGCGCAGCTTCTTCCGATTATAACGGTCGCATTTCGAAGCACAACCGGCCGCGGCCGCCCCTAAGATCGACATGGTGTAGCCCACGGCGCTGCGGGCCGCCTCACATTTCATCCTCACTCGCCATAGGCGAGTGGCTACAGCATTTCAATTTGCATTTCACGCGCGGCCGTTTGAAAATATTCGCCCGCCAGCCGGTGGGACTCTATGAACCGCATCATCGATGCTATTGAAAAAGAACAGCAAAAGACCGATGTGACCCAATTTGCCGTGGGCGATAGCATTCACGTTCATACGCGCGTCGTGGAGGGCGACAAGGAGCGCATTCAGATTTTTACTGGCATCGTAATTGGCCGAAAAGGACGCGGGCTCAACGAAACATTCACAGTCCGCCGCATTTCCTACGGTGAAGGCGTCGAGCGCGTCTTTCCCCTGCATTCACCGCGCATCGCAAAAATCGAAGTAGAAAAAGAAGGCCGGGCGCGACGCGCCAAGCTCAATTACCTCCGCACGCGCAAAGGCAAGGAAGCAACCGCAGTGCGGGAATGAGTGATTTAGTGAGTTAACGATTTGATTCAATCTCTGAATCGCTCAATCATTAACTCGCTCAATGTATCGGCGCTGTGGATTCCGTTACGAAAAGAAATTGCGCGCCATCGGTGTCGCCCGCATCGCAGGGATCGATGAAGCCGGGCGCGGCGCCCTGGCCGGTCCAGTTGTCGCCGCCGCGGTCATTTTGCCGGAGCGATTTCGGCATCGCAAACTCAACGATTCGAAACAGCTTGCACCGGAATTGCGCGAAAAAGTCTATGTCGACATTACGAGCAATGTGGAAATCATTTGGGCGGTCGGCGTCGTCGATCACCTAGAGATAGATCGAATCAACATTTTGCGCGCGACCCACAAGGCGATGCGCGCCGCCATCACCTCGCTCTTTACGCCGCCCGATCACGTTCTCATCGACGGACTGCCTGTTTTTCCCTTTCCATTCCCGCAAACCGCGATCATCGACGGCGATTGTTACAGCCTGTCGATCGCCGCCGCCAGCGTGATCGCAAAAGTGACGCGCGACATGATGATGCGTGACTTCTGCGCGCGCTTCCCCGAGTATTGTTTCAGCCAGCACAAAGGCTACAGCACCGAGCTGCATCTCACCAAACTCCATGAATTTGGGCCTTGTCCAATCCATCGCCGATCTTTCGAACCAGTGGCGCAGCCGCTTCTCGCGCTCGAAGGAGTCATTCAGGTCGGAACACCTTCGGCGCGGTTCGCTCGGTGAAAAGCTAGCCGGCCGTTTCCTGCGCAAGAACGGTTACAAGATCCTTTATCGCAATTTCCGCGGACACAGCGGAGGTGAGATTGACATCGTCTGCCGCGACGACGACACGCTTGTCTTCGTCGAAGTGAAAACGCGCACCCGCGAAGATTTCGGCCGGCCGGTTGAGGCAGTGGGCTCACAAAAACAAAAACGCATCTCGCGCGGCGCGCTCGCCTGGCTTCGCCTGCTCGACAATCCCGACATTCTTTTTCGCTTCGACGTCGTCGAAATAATTATCGCGGAAGGTGCAAAGCCACGGTTCGAGTTGATCAGGAACGCATTCCAACTCTCGGCGCCTTATATTTACTAAGCGCTAGAGCAGTTCGTAACAGAGCACGCTGAGGCAGTAAAGGGCGGCAGTTTCGACGCGAAGAACAATCGGGCCGAGGGTGATCGGGCGGCAACCGTGGCTCTTCGCGAGCGCAAGTTCCGCCGGCGTGAAATCGCCTTCCGGCCCAATGAGCATGAGCACGCTTTCGGGAAGAGGTCGATGTTCACTCGAAAATTCGGCGAGAATGTTCTTCAAATGCAATGCATCGGGTTGCAGCGAGCCGATCAGGCGCAGGTCGAAAGTTGTAGTGGCCGCTGTCTTCAGCGGCAGGTTTTGTGATTTGCCAGTGGGGACACCGGCCTCTACAGGAAAATCGATGAAAAAATTCTTCACCTTTCGCGGCGCATGCACATGCGGCAGCCAATTTTGCCCGCATTGTTTCGCCGCCTCGATCGCGATTTGCTGCCATTTCTCCTGTTTTTGTCCCGCGGACGCGGGATCAACATCGACAATCGTTCGTTCGGAAATTAGCGGCGCAATTTCCGATGCGCCGATCTCGACCGCTTTCTGGACGATCAGTTCCATGTTCTTGCCTTTCGGAATCGCCTGGCCAAGCGTGATGCGACAACGAAGCGGCGGCGTGTTGCTCTCGTGGAGCCTGCGCAAATGAACTGCTCCGCGCTCAAAATCGACAATCTCGGCCGTGATCTCGCTTCCGCGTCCGTTGAAGAGAACGGCCTTATCCCCGCGCAGCATTCGCAAAACATCGCGACAATGATGCGCTTCCGATCCGCTTAAAGTGAGCGCATTGGGATTCCAGTTCTCGGGCGCAACGTAGAAGCGATGCATTCGATTAAACCAACTGTGAGAAATTCCTCGACTTCGCTCGGAATGACAGAGCCAGCTACTGGAAGAATTCTTTCGCGCGCTCGAAGAAACTTTTGCGCATGGGTGTGTTCTCCTCGCCGCAGAGCGCGGCAAATTCTTCGAGCTTCTGGCGTTGTTCGGCGTTCAAGCGCGTCGGCACTTCGACGATCAGGCGAGCGAGCAAGTCGCCTCGCTCACGCCCGTTAACATTAACGATTCCCTTGCCGCGGAGTTTAAATATCTGTCCGCTTTGCGTTCCGGTCG
>WNFX01022642.1_pt1 | contig 14806 bp, 11 predicted proteins | sample 5400111 | NCBI WGS metagenome assembly WNFX01 (sample SAMN13153363, study PRJNA577476) | soil metagenome | isolation source: 40 cm soil or saprolite under grassland replicate 1 | place: USA:California | collected 2016-06-15 | reverse complement strand
CTGAACAATGCACTGGTGGGTAAAGTGGGTAGTCTCATTCAGAATGAGCAGGGCCGTGATTGGCTCTATAGCTATATGCCAGTGTCGGGCACAAATTGGGCCGTGGTCGTGCAACGTCCAACCGTTGTGGCTTTTGCTACACTAATTAGCTTTCAAAATAGCTTGCTTATCGCCCTGATAATGCTGGTAGTGGGAGCGACATTCTTCTGGTTTGTCATGCATGGTTGGGTGGTCGCACCTCTGGCACACTTGGCACAGGCGGTGACGAAGATTCGACCGGACCAGAGTGAAAAGGTGACCAATAGCAGAATACTAACGAAAGAACGTCATCGTCTCGACGAGATAGGTCAACTGTTGGCGGCTTTTTCTGTGATGGAAGACGATATCCATACTCTTTTTCGCAAAAGTGACGCGGAGAGCCAGGCCCGTTTGCAAACGCTGGATGCCATCATGCGTAGTATGGAAGAGGGAGTATTACTGGAAAGCCCTGACAGGAAGGTGGTCTATGCCAATACCAGCTTCCGGCGTACCGTGGGCATCACACCGCAAGACCTTTCGTCGGGTTCTTTTGAAGAGGATATTCTCTTGGAGTGGTTTGCTGGCCTGTTAGTGGACTCCGAAGCCTATGATGAGGCAGTGAAGAGAGCCGAAGATAGCCATAGTCCACCTGTTGTGGCTTTTCAGATGCATGGCTACTACAATGCTGTTGGTCAGTTCGTACCGGTGCGGCGGGATATTCGTATGCGCCTGTTCTCCGTCTATGATTTAGCCGGTGCCTTGATCGGTCACGGCAAGATTTTCCAGGATGTAACGCAACAGAATCAAGCTGAGCAGGTCAAGAAGAATTTGCTGGCGATTGTTTCGCATGAGCTACGTACGCCTTTGACGGCTATTCAGGGCTATGCCTCGGGTTTGTTGGAAACAGACGTCGAATGGGAACCGAGCATGCAGCAGCACTGCCTCCAACAGATTGTACAGGAGAGCAACAATATGGCGGAACTGGTCACGAACCTGCTGGAGATGTCACAGGTTGAGGCAGGTACTTTGCGCCTCTATCCTGCTCTCTACGGCCTGGACTCGTTGTTGGATGAGGCCATTATGCATGCCATACCGGAAGAGGAGAGAGGACATATTGCTGTGAATTTGCCAGCGAATGTACCCTTGCTGTATGTAGATGGCAAGCGTATGCACATGGTCTTCCGCAACCTATTAGAAAATGCCCAGAAGTATGCCGGTTACAATGCGCGAGTGGAGATTTCTATCAGATATGTGCAGGAGCAAGCGGATAACGAGTTACCCGGCTTGTACCTGTCTTTTGCCGATGATGGCCCCGGCATTCCTACGCATCTGACCGAGTCGATCTTTGATCGCTTCTATCAGATTGATAGCGGGCGTGAACGTAGCAGTAGCGGTGTTGGTCTGGGCTTGGCAATTTGCCGTGGTTTTATCGAAGCGCATGGCGGGCGCATCTGGGCTGAGAAGCGTGCGGATGGCAAAACAGGGGCTCTCTTTTCCATCTGGTTGCCAGTAAAGTTGCTGAGAGAGCCTGATGTGCGGTCGGTTACGCTGGAACTGCCTGATGCTGTAGAAGTGCCTACAAAGGAGTAGAAAATGCCTCACGAAAAACATATTTTAGTGGTAGATGACGAGTCAAGCATTCGCGACTTCATCCGGCGCAATCTGGAGATGCGCTCATTTAAGGTGACGCTTGCCAGTAATGGCCTGGAAGCACTGGCCCACTTCGATCAACAAACCTTTGTGCTGGTTATTTTGGATATCATGATGCCTAAAATGGATGGTTTAGAGGTGTGCCGTCGCATTCGCCAGACGAGTACCGTTCCCATTATTATTCTGACAGCATTGGGAGAAGAGGCCGATAAAATAGCGGCTCTGGACAAGGGAGCCGACGATTATCTCACCAAGCCCTTCAGCGTTGGTGAACTGGTGGCGCGTGTGCAGGCCATCCTGCGCCGTACTCACTGGAGCGATGTACCTAAATCGACCGGTATCCAACGTTTTGATAATTTGGAGATTGATTTTGAGCAACGGCGCGTCTGGCGTGATAGTGAATTGGTTAAACTGACACCAACCGAATTTGATCTGCTGCAAGAATTAGTACTCCATCCCGGTAAAATTTTTACGCATGAGGCATTGCTCAAGCGTGTGTGGGGAGATGCCTACAGTCGCGAGGCTGAATACCTGCGCGTTTACATTGGGCGTCTGCGCCGTAAAATAGAGGCCGACCCTTCCAGACCCGTGCATATTATGACCGAACCTGGCGTGGGGTATTATATGGTCAAGTAGGGCGACCACAAGGGGCAATCCCTTTCCTGAAAAGAGGCTCTTATGGAACCAGATATTGCATATACCACTACTGAACAAGCTCGCTTGGCTACAGATGGTACCGCTTGGCGGCACTGGGGGCCGTACCTGAGCGAGCGAGCATGGGGTACAGTGCGAGAAGATTATAGTCCCGATGGGTGCGCGTGGGACTACTTCCCGCACGATGCCGCACGTTCACGGGCCTATCGCTGGAACGAAGATGGACTGGCAGGAATCAGCGATGATAAGGGGCGGCTGTGCTTTGCACTGGCTTTGTGGAATGGACGTGATAGCATTCTCAAGGAGCGTCTATTCGGCTTGACGGGGCCAGAGGGCAATCATGGTGAAGATGTGAAGGAGGTCTACTATTATCTGGATAATACGCCGAGTCACAGTTATATGAAGATGCTCTATAAATACCCACAGGCGGCTTTCCCATATGCACAACTGGTGGCGGAAAATAGGCGGCGTAGTCGGCAATCTGATGAGTTTGAACTGATGGATACGGGTAGCTTCGCTGAGGATCGCTATTTCGATGTCTATGTAGAATATGCTAAGGCAGCCCCTGAAGATATCTGCATACGTATCAGTGTTGTCAACCAAGGGCCAGAAGCGGCTACTCTCTATCTATTGCCTACCCTCTGGTTTCGCAACACGTGGTCATGGGGACGGGATACAAGCCGTCCGCATTTAAGACAGAGGCAACGCGCTGCTTATAATGACCGCGAGAATTTCTCAATCCATAGAGATATTGAGGCAGAGCATCCGCTGCTGGGAAACTTTATCCTCTTTTGTGAGGCCGCTGATGACCTGCTGTTCACTGGGAATGACACTAATTTGCAGAGGCTCTTTGGTGTGCCGAATACCACACCCTATGTCAAGGATGCCTTTCATGAACATCTTATTGCTGGCAACCTGGCGGCGGTGAATCCAAAGCGCAGAGGTACGAAGGCAGCTGCCCTCTATGTTCGCACGCTTGAGCCAGGAGCGACCCTGGTGATTCGACAACGCTTAACGCAGGTGCTGGCTTTTTCAGCGAGTGAGCCTGACTCCCACCAGGGGAGTCACTACATATTGGACAGACGTGGTGAGCTGACATGTAGTGACCCCCCTGGTGGGGGTCAGGCTCCTGGGAGTCACCCTTATGGGGGTCAGGCTGGTGATGGTCAGGCTCACTCGCCTTTTGAAGATTTCGAGGCTATCTTTGCTGCACGGAAGCGGGAAGCCGATGCTTATTATGCGTCCTTGCAGCCGGCCCATCTGGATGAGGATACGCGGCAGGTACAACGGCAGGCGTTGGTCGGTATGTTGTGGAGCAAGCAATTTTATCATTATGTTGTGGAGCAATGGTTGCAGGGCGATCCGGCGCAGCCACCACCGCCACCACAGCACAAGCATGGGCGTAATAGGGAATGGCGGCACCTGTATAATGAGCGGGTAATGTCGATGCCGGATAAGTGGGAGTATCCCTGGTACGCCTCCTGGGACTTGGCCTTTCACTGTCTGCCTCTGGCTCTGATGGATAGCGAATTTGCCAAAAGCCAGCTTGATCTGTTAATGCGTGAGTGGTATATGCATCCCAATGGACAGGTGCCAGCTTATGAGTGGGCCTTTGGGGATGTCAACCCGCCAGTGCTGGCATGGGCGGCGTGGCGAGTCTACCGGATCGAACAAACCCAGACAGGATATGCCGACCGCATGTTCCTGGAAAGTATCTTTCATAAGTTGCTGCTCAATTTTACATGGTGGGTCAACCGCAAAGACTCCGAGGGTAACAATGTCTTTCAGGGTGGTTTTTTGGGGCTGGATAACATTGGTGTCTTTGATCGTGGGGCGCCTTTGCCAACCGGTGGCTATCTTGAGCAGAGTGACGGTACCAGTTGGATGGGCATGTTCTGCTTGAATATGATGACCATTGCCGTGGAATTGGCCTTGACCAATGCCGCCTACGAAGATATTGCTCTGAAATTTTTTGAACATTTTTTGGCGATCGCGGCGGCTATGAACAACATCGCTGATGAGGGCATCAAACTGTGGGACGACGAAGATAAGTTCTTCTATGATGTACTACACCTGCCCGATGATTCGCACTTTCCCCTCAAGGTGCGCTCGCTGGTAGGGTTGATTCCTTTGTGTGCCGTTGAAACTATTGAGCCGGAAGTGCTGGATGCGCTACCGAGATTTCGAGGGCATCTGGAGTGGTTTCTGGCCTATCGTCCAGACCTGACGCAATTGGTCTCGCACCACCAACGACCCAACACTGGCGCATGTCGCCTGCTTTCTCTCGTACGTGGCGAACGTCTCAAGTGTTTGCTCCAACATATGCTGAATTCGGATGAATTTCTGAGTGATTACGGCGTGCGTTCCCTCAGCAAGTATCATAAAGATCATCCATATGTGTTGCCCTTCAATGGTACTGAGTATACCGTGCGTTATGAACCGGCGGAGTCGCGTACAGAGATCTTCGGTGGTAACTCCAATTGGCGCGGCCCCATCTGGTTTCCCATCAATTTTCTGCTGATCGAGTCTCTACAGAAATTCTATTACTATTACGGTGATAGCTTTAAGGTAGAGTGCCCGACGGGATCGGGACACTATCTTAATTTGATGGAGGTGGCCGATGAACTATCACGACGGCTGACCCAGCTCTTTCTGCGTGACGAGAGTGGTTGTCGTCCTTTCCGGCACGATCATGAGTTTGTGCGGCAGCATTCCACCTGGGGTGACCATGTGTTATTCCATGAATTCTTCCACGGCGATGGTGGTAGAGGTCTGGGTGCTGATCACCAGACCGGCTGGACAGGTCTGGTGGCTGATGATATGAAGAGGCAAGCACGCTCTGTTCTCCGTGAAGTCAGGGACTATCCTTTCGTCTTTACCTCATTTCTATACTCTTTGAGGAGCTTCTGTACCTTGGGGTCAATCACGAACATACAGTAGGGCTGATAGCGATTGCGGTCGTAATACTCTTTGTGATAGTCCTCAGCAGGGTAGAAGTTGGTGAAGGGAGTAATTTCCGTCACAATCGGCTTCTTATATGCACCTGATTTCTCGAGAGCTTCTTTCGACGCCAAGGCGGTACGATGTTGCTCCTCATTGTGATAGAAAATGGCCGAGCGATACTGTGTGCCGATGTCATTGCCTTGGCGGTTCAAAGTTGTGGGATCATGCACATGCCAAAAGATCTCCAACAACTTATCGTAGGAGATCACAGATGGATCAAACGTGATCTGGACGGCTTCCGCGGCACCCGTTCTCCCTGAGCACACTGCTTCATATGAAGGGTTCTCGACCTGAGATGCTGCATAGCCTGATACAACTGAGGTAACACCCTTAAGTCTATCGAAAATGGCCTCCGTACACCAGAAGCATCCACTTGCAAGTGTAGCGGTATTTAGCTGAGACATATATCATCCTTTCTTTGCCTCTTCTCAAGGATGGACTATTGAGGTTCTTTGGCTCTGCCAATACCAAATCGTCGATTGGCATGCATGTATCCTCTTTTGGAAAGAGATTGTCTTTATGTCTGCTTTATGAAGTCATAACGCTACTATAACATCTTTTCTCTGCATGTACAATCTGAACGGTATGGAGGGATGTGTTTCACTTTTTGACCCTGTTGGCGAACGGTATGAAGGGTAAAAGAGGCAATAGATTAAAAAAGAGTTCCATATCATTCAAGAGGCACGCACGTCCCATTTTACACGGAATGCCTGCTTTCGACTGGTGGCGAAGTCATTCTCTGAGACAGGTGAAGAGCCGTCTTGAACACATGAGAACTCCCATCAGGGGAGAAGCTGCCTCTTTTGGGCTCAACGTCGTCCCTGGCATCGCCGCTTGCTTCTCATGTTTTGCAGCTTTTACCTCTCATACCATTCGCCAACAGTATCTTTTTTTTGCACGAATCCAAGACGCATGGAGAGCCTCATTGCTGACGGAGAGCCTATACCAGCAAGGAGGCTACCGTGTACTGCTGTGCAGCCCATCCATCTACGGGAGTAGAGTACCTGGCGGCGAAGATTTATCGCCCGCGCATGTTCCGCAGCCTGCGTAACGATGCCATTTATCGCTTCAGCCGTGTTCAGCGGGATGAGCAAGGGCAGGCTGAGCATGGTAACAGTCGTCGTGGCAGTGCCGCCACACGCAGAACTGCTCACGACTTGTGGTGGTTTGCACGAAGGTTGTGGGTGACAGACTAGGCAGCCTGTCACCTACAAATCGTGAACTTGTGGAAGGATGAAGAAAACAAGAAATAGAGTTATCCACATATCACGACGATATATGTGGATAAACATCGAAATTTGTGGATAAATGGTTAATTAATTGTCTCTAATAACGTTAGGGGAACTGTGATGAGGACACCGCTTTCCAGGCGCACATGTGCTGCTCGTGCGCGTATGCCTGATAAGAATACCTGTTCATGTACAAATAAATAATCGACGATACCAATAGCACCCTCATATTCTCCACTACAGACACGTACCCACACACCGACCTTGAGGGTCGGGTCAGGCCGAGCAGGTTGCCACGTCGGTTGTATCTCGTTAGCGGGCAGTGAGATGACTAACTCAGGAAAGATCCTTTGCCGCACAGAGGTTGCCCCTGACAGCAATGCAATTGACCCCTGGTAGTGCCTCAGCAAGTCCACTGTGCGCATGGGCATCGCTAATGTACCTAAGCCTTCTGTGAGCAGTATCGTTATGGGTGGTAGGGTAGTCTGTGCTAACTCTACATCAACGCTATTAATGAGCTTGATCAGATCAACACGCAGAAACCCCTCGAGGTCACGCGAAGAGATACTGCTAGCAACGACCCCTGTGATGCCCGATACTATAGCCTGTCGCAACAATGCAAGGTTTATCGGCCCCGGAAAAGTCAAGATGGCTCCAGGTGGAATGGTTGGTTGCCGAGCGCTCCCGCTAGCCAATTGCCACATAGTGAGCATACCTGCAACCTGATTACCTGCGCCAAGGGCCCCTTGTAGAACAGCTGCATAGCTTTCAATGATCACACCCCCACGGCGCGTTACATCTACGACCCGTCCACGCAAACCAGCCGGTATCATCTCACTTCCTCTACGTGCAGCATCCTTGAGTGAGCTATCTATTGCTTGTGGAAGTGGCATCGTTGGCATGTCCTCAACAGGTTCTCGCTTGTCCAGGCGAATGACCGGCTGATCGGGCTGCACGCTTTGACCTGGGTACACCAATGGTATACCTCTTGTCTTGTACCCACCAGCCCAGCGTTCTCGTCTCACCAGTAATTGTGGTATCACCGACCGACCTGGTATATATGCCATAACCAATACCTCCTCTCCCTCCCACGGAGTACGAACCTCCACATACCCAAATATAGTACCCCCCCACGGGGTCAGGCCGCCTCTACCAACATACCAGCACCATACACCAAAATATACTGACCCCCTTTATGGGGGTCAGTACTAACTAAGGTGAGGGCAATACTTTGCCCTCATAATAAGCGATCTTTACTCACCGATACTTCATGCAGGAGCGATGGCTTGCCCTCGCCCTAAGGAGCCTTTACGCACCGATAGCCTGCATCCACTGCAATAAATGCGCCTGCCGTTCTTTATCGTTGGCAGGCAGTTCTAATGGTCTGCCTCGTGCATCAATAATCAGACCTACCAGACCACCATCGATCTCTTCGGCAGCACGTGCGCGTTCTCCCGGTCCCAACCCTACATCCACCGTCGCTGCGGGGAAAAGCGAGAGCAGAGCCTGCTCGTTCGTCTTCAAAGGAATAACCTCTATCGTGCCACTCATCACATCGACCGTCACCTGTCGCCCATTGGTATATTCTACTCCCACCCGCACAGCCGTCTCGCCAGGTGGCATTATCCCAAAGGGGACTACGCATGTACCCAGGCGGTGCGTCACAGCATCATTCTCATTAACCTGCACTGCAGCGATAGGGGCTACCGTTGCAACTGCACCCAGTTGTGAAATGAGCATGGTACGATCAAGTACAAGCGAAGTCACACCTCGTGGCTGGAGCGCATCCAGTAGCATCAAAGCCGCCTGCCCATATTTTGGCGCATGGGAGAGAACACCGCCAGTCGCCAGAATCAAATCGGCATCCAGCCACTCAAAATTCTTCTGCCTGATAGCCTCAACCGTTGATATCAAGGCTTCACGGGCAAACGCCTGGGTTATTTGTAGTTCACGTTGCGTTGTGGGCAACACATGAGGATGAAGCATACGATTGAGTACATACTGCCGTATTTCATCTTCACTCGTATCGAAGGGCAACCAGCGAGCAATACACTGCACACCCACTCTTTCTAAGAGAGCCCCTACAGCCGGGCCAACACCCACGCCGGAGTTGACCATAGGGATAAACTCGCCATTTTCTCCGGCCAGCATCAACGTCGTCGTTGCACCGCCAACATCGACGGCTGTGACATTCATAGCATAATGCTGAGCCAGGAAACGTACCAAGCTACTCAAAGAGGTTGCTGTTGCCACTGGCACTCCATGGCACCAGGAGTGCAGGTCAGTATAGCCAGGAATATTCTGCATCACGTCGCGCTCATAGAGCCCACCGATTGCAATACTGACCTGCCCGAGCTGGGCTTGTGAAACCAGGGCATCCACCCGGACCACCTCTGTCACACCATTGAGCATGCCGCGTACAGCTTCAATATATTGAGGGGCACCAGCATAAAGGACCGTAATCTGACGTGAGGCCAGATCGCTGGCAGGTACACCTGCCGACGCCTTGGCTCCATGCTGCTCATTGAGAATCTGCGCCACATTAACCAGCAACTGACAGGCTTCCTGTAGCGGAGCCGGACCAGCCGGAGCTCCGGCCATCCCTACGATCAAAGCCACGTGGGGCTGTAGTTCACGAATATGCTCAATTTGCCGCCTGTTGGCTTAACTGTTCCAGTGAAGTACTGACCGCCCCCAAAACCACCATACGCAGTGGGCCACCGGCACTGATCGTTGCAATAAAGACATCAACCCCGTCACCAATTGGCTGCTCAGGAGAGATGATACGTCCCTCAGTTATGAAATGGCGGCCAGTTATGAATTCGACCACATTGATTGCCTGAATAATGCCTTTGGTAATATCTTCGTAGGGTGGAGCAATCGTCGTGGGTGCCTCACCACGAGCCAGCAGACGGTACTGGCCCTCAACCAAGCCAAATAACGAGACTTTCGTAAACACAGTGCCACAATCAGCAACCAATAATGAGCTAACCGGCCCCTGCCCTCCTTCCACATAAGGTTGTGTATTCATCTCAATGTCCTTCTTTTTCTCTCTAGAGCTAGCGTGAGAACGAGAACCACTCAAGAATGGTACTTAGGAAGCCTCGTTTAGCGGGTTTCGCATTGGTTCTGGCCTGACTATCGCCAGCCGGTATAGCTCTCCCTGGTTGTGCGCCAGACATATTCATCGGCATACCCTGCTGAGGTGGCATATTGCCCATCATATTACCTGGGGCATATCCTCCTTGATATCCGCCCATCGCTTGAGGATATCCCTGATTCATCTGCGGACCTTGTGGGTTCTGTTGACCCTGCTGGTTTTGCAGGTTCTGTGAACTAGCATATCCTGCGGGCATTCCCTGAACTGGCATGTTCTGACCTGACGTTGAGCCTGTTGGCACGCCTTGTCCCTGCATATTAGCCGTATTGGCCCATTGCTGCTGTGGCATTGGCTGCTGCATAGGGGGCTGCATGGTTTCAGGAACCTGCCCTCGTTGCTGTCCAGGCAAATGCGGGGCTGCCGAGGCCACACCCAACATCGAGGCAAAGACGTTGGCCGCTACTTCGCTTTCCTCATATGGCCCCATTTCACTACGCGGACGGCTGGGCACACGCACATTCTCTGGGCGGCCAGGCACACCAAAATTCGCCTGTCTACCCATTTCCGATGCACCTTGCTGCGGTTGCCCAAAGCCAGCTTTGGCCTGCTGTCCCTCTGTCGTCTTTAACCAATCTGGCAACGCATTCATATCAATAAAAGAGGACGCCGCTAGATTGGCAGGAGGTGGGGCATTATTGAAAGTAGGGGGGTGACTCTGCTGGTTAGAAGTGGCCTGCATTCCGCAGCCAGGGAGGTAAAGCATTTTCATCAAGCAGTGCGGACGCCGAAAAGCCCTTCGGAACCTCCTGGCCCGCCATCCAGTTCGGCAAGCTTTGAGGATCGATCAGATCGTTGCCCATAATACCTTCTGGTGGAATAGCCATCGGCCCAGACTGCACAGGATTAGAGGGTGCAGGAGCCGGTGCTGGCGGCTGCATCGTTCTCATCCATTCCGGCAAAGCCTCCGGTTGTACCAGACTTGCTGCCGGAATGTTGTCTTGTACGCCCGGCTGGTGTTGTTTTTGTCGCTGCTGTGGAGATACAGACTTTTCACGCATCCATTCCGGCAAAGCCTGCTCGTCAATCAAAGAACTGGCCGACATCACGCCCTGTGGTGGGGCAAAGTTATCCGTATTCGGCGCTCCCTTTGAAGCAGAACGTCGCCCTGGATACGCCGCCGAAGGACCGGTATCGCTCGCCTCCGAACGCCCCGGGCGCATCCAACTGGGTAGCATTCTCTCATCAATGAGATCTGGCGACGAAAGATTGTATGTGGGGCTTGCCGACTTACTATTGTTATTATCGGTAGGCGTACCGGGTCGTTCACTGGAACGCAGGGTTTCTAGCCAAGCCGGCAGCTCCGGCACATTTGCGTCAGGAGCAACCATCCCGGCTGCCATGTTGGGGCCTGTCCCCCTACCAGCATCACTCATCAAGGACATACCACAATTTTGACACTTCGCCACACCCATAGGGTTTGGCCTTCCACAGCGGTTACACGTTATCACTTCTGCTTCTCACTTTCGCCAGGCTCGACATGCATTAGAGAATAATCCCAGCCGCAGTGTACCATGCTTTTTCTGGCTTGACAACTGTTCAGACTACGAAATAAGACATGTTGATATGATACAATACACACTACAGGTACAAACCCAAAAGTACTACCTTTCAAGAATACTATTTAGAGGAGACACCGATGCAAGAAAAGCTTTCACGTGCACAGAATGCTCTCTTACGCCTCACTCTGCCCTTGCCACCTAGCATCAATGAGCAATACGCCACAGTCAATGGGCATCGGGTCAGCTCCGCAGTTGCTCGTCGTTTCAAGCAACAGGTACATAGTGTACTTCGTACCCTCGAACGCCAAGGGGCCCTTTTTCTAGATTTCTACTTCTCCACTCCGCTCAAACGCGACCTTGATGGTGGTTTGAAAATTACACAGGACGCACTCTGTGAAGGGCTGGGCCTGAATGACAACCGTGTCGTTGATATCCGTCTGCTCAAGCACATTGATCCCTTGCACCCTCACCTTGATGTCGAGTTAGAGGCCATACCCGAATGGCAGTTTGACAAAGAATACATCGTCCTTAGCTAAACAAATCATCCTATGCTCTTGTTTTCGAATCAGACCTTCATTAAAATAAAACTAGTTATAACCATATTCTGTAACAAAATATGCCACAATTTCGCAGGGGTACTACAATATGCTCAACACTTTGCAACGTCATAGTCATTTTTCTCCACAGCGGCTTTTGCTCGGCCTTCTTTTCAGCACCATCATCAGCACTCTCGCCTACCGCCGTCGTTCCCTCAGTCGCAGCGGCATTGCCGGATCCATCATCACGGGTACCATTACTTTTGGGTTAGGTGGCTGGGAATGGGGACTCTCACTTATTTTTTTCTTCATCTCTTCCAGCCTGCTCTCACACTTCCGCGCCCCAGTTAAGGCGCAAACCGCTGCAGATAAGTTTAGTAAGGGTAACCAGCGTGATATCGGGCAGGTGGCTGCCAATGGTGGCATTGCTACGCTACTCGCACTCGGTTATGGTTTAGCCTCCTCTCGTCCCTTACAGGACCTCTTCCAAGCTGGCTACACAGGCGCACTGGCTACCGCCACCGCCGACACCTGGGCCACCGAAATCGGCACTCTCAGCCCGCAAGCCCCACGCCTGATCACGAGCGGCCAGCCAGTTGCCTCCGGCACCTCCGGCGGTATCACTCCTCTTGGCACCAGTGCCGCTACTCTGGGCGCACTGGCTCTGGGTCTTGTCTTCTGGCTACTGCAAGAGGGCCGTAAGGTCACCAAGGAGACTTCCAGAATCGCACCTCGCTATCTTCCCTTGCTCGGTTTGATAGGTGGCCTGACTGGCAGCTTTACCGATAGCCTCTTGGGAGCTACTTTTCAGGTTATGTACTACTGCCCAACTTGCCAGAAAGAGACTGAACGTGCCATACACAACTGCGGCACCAGAACTCAGCCCTTACGCGGCCTTCCCTGGCTTAACAATGACGCTGTTAACTTCGTCGCTACCCTCTGCGGCGCATTAACGGCAATGGGCTTACATCTGCTTGAAAAGTCACTTACGGTCACACAAATAAAGATAGCTGCAATTTGCTATCCTTTTTGAAAAACAACCTTCTCTACCCCTTCAATCATCTGCAAAGCGAATTGCGCGGCAGTAAAGGGAGTGGTATTTGTCTTCTGTTGAATATTTCGAGCCAGGCCGGTGATATCAATGATCCTTTGGGCTTCCTGCAGCCACGGAATGGAGGGGACCGTGAGGGTGTGCTGCTCGACACCCTGGCTGTCGCGCAGCATCTTACCGAAGACGGGAGGGGGCTGAGTGTTCTTGTCCAGCCCGAAATGAAGGGTTTCCGGTTTTTGGTGAATGGCGACGCTATTCACCTCCCCGTCGAACAAACATATCAGTACATTCGGAGACAGGCGGTCCATACGCAGCAGGGGAAGCTCTTTTTTGCCACTGCTGTCGTAGCCATTTGCCTGTAGTCCCGGCCAGCCAGCCACGACGTCCGAGCGCAATAAGAAGCCAGTCACTCCATCGAATGGGTTGGTGGCCGGACTACTATTGCCGGTTGTATGGATTAGATCCAGTACATGGTCCGCCGTGGTTACCCGCCCGATGCTGAAGGCACCATCCAGCAAGTAGTCCGCCCAGAGGTGATCTACCCAGAAGAAACGAATGGCTTCTTTGGGCAGCAGGCGCTCGTCGGGTACGAGGTAGTTGAAGGGTACCCCTTGTAACAGGCCCAGATTCGCAAACCAGGCAGTGATCGCTTTATATAGTTCTCCCGGGTCTACAGGTTGAGGCTGGATGGGCAGGTAAGCATGAAGCAATTGCTGCTCCGCCTGTCGCAGGAGCTGGGCGTGGGTGCGCTTCCAGAGGTAGAGATTGGTGGAGAGCTGTTTGCTCTGTAGGGCCAGCAGGCGTCCCAATTCCCAGGCCGCCGCGTAGGAGATGTCAAACAGGCCGGTGGCAGGATTGTAACGAACCAACTCATCAGCCGCCTGCACCGGTAACACCGGTTCATCTGTATTTGCCGCTGGAACCAGGGGGCCGTGATACCAGGAAACGGTTTCACCCGTCTCCCGCAAAGTATGCGGGAGCAGCACATAGCCCATAGCCAGGTATTTTTCCGCCTCGGGATGATCGTTCTTTGGCAACCGCAATGTACTTGGAGTGTGGTCGAGGTTCTTGAGCAGACCCTTAAAGCTCTGTTTTTCATCAACACAGGCGAAGCTCCAACTCTTCAGGCTCACCAAGCGGATCAGGTCATCATCCCCTGCGCCCTGGTAATTAAAGCTCCCCTTGGCGTAGCGGCCCTCCAGGGATACCAGGTGAACGGTGCTGGTTCCTCCACCTACCGGCAGCCTGTTGCCAATGATGACGGCCAACTCATTCTGGCTACCGTCAGCATTCAATCCCACACGTACATGCGCTAGCAAGGCCAGAGCATCTGCGGTGGGCAGCATGGTTTGCAGCAGGCGTTTTTTGACATCAATGACGGTTACCAGATCGTCCGGCTTTTGGCCGCTCTCCAGTTGCAAAGGGGGAAATTTAGCGGGAAAACTAGCGGGGTTTTCCAGGTCGCTCAGCTTCACAATGAGGGGCGATGGTTTTTCCTGATCCTCAAAGAGCAGGAGTGCCAGCCAAGGTACATCCTCTTTGTGTGCGTCGGCCTGCCGCTCCCACGGCAGGGTGCTGCGATTGAAAACGATATGTGCTAGGACGTTGGAATGCTCACCCAGGCTGCCGTCGGGGGGAAATACCGCCTGGATGTCTTGAGGCTTTAAGCTGAAGCGGTCGCCGTAGACGGCAAAGTGCCTTTGCGTACTGAAAGGGGTTTGTTGAACGCCTGGGATGGCTACCTCTTGCGTAACCGTGATGGTATAGTCCCCAGGTGCCAGTCCAGGCCGGTGAAACTGCACAAACTCAATTTTCGTGGTGGCATCGCTGCCATTTATGCTCGTCTCTGCCATCTCTCATCCCTGACTTTCACTTGCTCAGACCTTCTCTACCTGCGGTGCGAACAGGAAAGTGTTGGCTACCGTGCTGGCGATGGCCTGGTTCAGATCGATTGACTCTGTGTTCACCCCCAGTGCCGTGCAGAGCTGCTGCCTGGCTGCAACGGT
>WNFX01004211.1_pt1 | contig 14806 bp, 11 predicted proteins | sample 5400111 | NCBI WGS metagenome assembly WNFX01 (sample SAMN13153363, study PRJNA577476) | soil metagenome | isolation source: 40 cm soil or saprolite under grassland replicate 1 | place: USA:California | collected 2016-06-15 | reverse complement strand
GGTCAAGCCCCAACGCCGCATAGCGGCGCGCCGAAGGCGCGGGGCTTGACCGCTCAGCGCGACCGAGCAATCATCCGCGTTGCCGCAATGTGCGTGGTTATCCAACACTGTCCGAGAGATCGAGTACCAATTTTTACAATTCAGCAACTTGCGGCGCTCCAAATGCCCCGCCTCGTAAGTACCATCACACAGTTCGTTGAAGAGCGCCCCAAAGTCAGTAGCGTCAATCTCGTGGCCCCACCAAGCTCCTACAATATCGAGCCATTGATCGAGATCGAGCTCCCATGTCTCGGCCATTTCGACAAACATGGCCGCGAAAGCCTCGAGTTTCTCGTCGGCAGTGGCATCAGGCTTCGCAAGAAGCTCCTCAACCTTGCTGGCAGGACGAGGGGCCGATAGAGCCTCCTGTTTGGGCGGTCCTCATCACTAATGCTCCGTAGGCTTGACCACGGCCCGCTCGAGGATCGGCCTCAGGCTCTCCAGAACCGTCCAGTCTTCCTGCGTCAGCTTCGCAAGATCGAGCTCCGGCCCTGATGGGCCGCCATTGCCGGCGGCATGGAGAACATGGACCGTGCGCCGTATCTGATGGATGGCGGGCGCTGGGGCTACCGGATGGGGCCAGCCCAGATCCTCGACAGCATGCTGACCGATGGGCTCAATGATGCCTTTTCCGGCGAGCATTCCGGCTGGCACACGGAAGACCTCGTCACGAAGCTCCAGATCACCCGCGCCGAACAGGACGCCTTCGCGGCGCGTTCGCAGCAGCGCTTCGCCGCCGCGCAGAACGCTGGCCACTTCGCGGACGAGATCGTCCCGGTCGAGGTCAAGGGCCGCAAAGGGACGGAAAGCTTCGTGATCGATGAGGCGCCGCGCCCCGAGACGACGATCGAGACGCTCGCCCGGCTGAATCCGGCCTTCCGCCCGGATGGCACCATCACCGCCGGCAACGCGCCGGGGCTAAACAGCGCGGCGGCCGCGATGATTGTCGCAGAGCGCGGTTTCGCCGAGTCGAAAGGCATTGAGCCAATGGGCCGGGTTGCCGGCTATGGCGTCGCCGCGGTCGAACCCGGTCTATTCGGACTTGGGCCTGTACCGGCAGTGCGCAAGGCGCTGCACCGGGCCGGCTGGAGTCTTGCCGATATCGAGCGCATCGAGATCAATGAGGCCTTCGCTGCGGTGCCAATCGCGGTCGCCCGCGAACTCGGCTTGCCGGAGGACATCGTCAATGTGGAGGGTGGCGCCGTGGCGCATGGCCACCCGATAGGCGCAACCGGAGCGATCCTGACTACCCGGCTCCTTTACGCCATGAAACGTGATGGCCTTGCCAGGGGAATCGTCACCCTCTGCATCGGCGGCGGCCAGGGCATCGCTCTGGCGCTCGAAGCACTTTGATCCTTTGATCCGTAAGGTCAGAGATCGTAGGGCAGCCGACCGATTTCTACGCCACGGTACGCTACTGCCCTCCCGCCAAAGGATAATGCTTTGCTTCCGCGCAGTGTTGGTTCAGATGTAGGTGCTGTCGCCAAAGGGAACAGGGTGAATGCCAGAACGACATTGAAAGACGCAGACAAGATCGATAGCGCTTGAAGGTGTCAGCTGCTAAAGTAGCAATGAAATAGCAAAGTAGCCGTCAGAGGCTTGCGCCTAGCTAGTTCTCCTCGGGCGCGGGGCGGGGCGCTGGGCGGGTCAATCCGCTGCGCGTTAGACTCCAGCCCGTGGGGATGGACGCCTTGGAGGACCGCCAAAACCCGGAGAGAGGCGCGCTGCCGCTGCTCGGCCAGGAAGCGGTTTAAGCCGCCACGGAGGCCGCAGGCGGACCCATCCCCGGCGCTGCAGCACCGTGCACGGAGCTTCGGCGTAATGAGCGGGTTTTGCGTTCGGCACTCGACCACAAACGCGAGGTAGAGCCACGCAGCAATTCGATCATCATCGGCAATGGGACAAGCCAGTCCGCCTCTGGCCGCGCGAATGGCCGGCGCAGGCCTGAAGGTCGCCATCATCGAGCGCAATGCCAGTGAGGATCCTATCGATATCGCCGCCTGCCACGGCGGAACGATACTCCTCGCCCTCGCAAAGCAGCGCTTGGCATGAGGAGCTGGCCGAAGCGATCCTTCTTTCCCCAGCGCTTCAGCGACTCCACACAGTCCTCCGACAGGACCGGCTGCCCATCGTGCCATCGGGAGGCCGTCGCGCAGCGTGAGCCTGTACTTCATACCGTCCGGGGAGACGGTCACCCGATCAACCATTTGCAGTTTGACCCGAAAGTTCTCGTCCGTGCCGAAACGGGGTGTCGTACACAAGATAACCGTGGTTGCGGGTGATATAGGCAGTCGTCCGGACAGGGTCGAGGATCTTTAAATCGGCCTCCGCCACGAAGCGGAGGCTCTGCTGGTCCTTCTGGGCGTGGACCGACGGCGCGCCCAATGTCATGGCGGTGGCGGCCGCGGCCGAGCCTCGAAGGACCTGTCGGCGATTGATGCGGTTCATCTTGAGTTCTTTCTAAACTACGGCGGTCATTCAGCCCATGGCGATCAACGCCTCATCCCGATCACCTCGTCGGCCGGGCATAAATACTCGCGAAACTTTCGCCAGCAGCTGTCGGGGCTATAGGGTTTGGAAATGTAGTCATCGCAACCCGCCGCATGCGCCTTATCGGCGTCTCCGGCCAATCCATAGGAGGTGACGGCGATGATCGGGATCGCACGCAGCACCGCGTCTCGACGTGTGGCCTCGTAGCCGTCGAGCCCTGGCAATTGGATGTCCATCAGAATGGGATCGGGGCGGTGGGCCGCCGCCGCTGCAAGACCCGTCTCGCCGTCAGCGGCTTCGATGACTTCGAAATTGGCGCTCGTGAGCAGATCCCGCAGGATTCTCCGATTGTCTTCCTGATCCTCGACCACCAGGATGCGCTTGCTCACGATTGCCCCGCTTGTGCTTCGGCCCGCACCGGCACCGTGAAATAGAACGTCGATCCCTTGCCCGGCTCGGATTCTACCCAGATGCGCCCACCGTGCATCTCAATGATGCGCTTGGCGATCGACAGGCCAAGGCCGGTGCCGCCCTTCTCGCGCGTGATCGAGCTGTCGGCCTGCTGGAACTCCTCGAAGATCTTGGCCTGATCGGACGCGGAAATCCCCGGTCCTGTGTCGCAAACCGCGACCGTGAACGCCCCATTCGTTGCAGAAGCCCTGATTGCCACCTCACCCGTGTCTGTGAACTTGATCGCATTTCCGACCAGGTTGAGCAGCACTTGCGAAAGCCGCCGTCCGTCCCCATGGCCGCTCGGCAGGTTCGGTTCAACCTCGGCCTTGAAGACCAGTCGCTTCTCGGCGGCCAGCGGCTCGACCGCAGAGACGACCCCATGCACTACGTCGCTGAGCGAGTAGTCGTCCAGCGAAAGCGTGAGCTGGCCCGCTTCGATCTTGGAGAGATCGAGGACGTCATTGATGAGCCCGAGAAGATGCTTCCCGTTTGCCTGCAAGCGCTCCAGCACCGCGCGCGCCTTCTCGGGCATCTCGCCGTAGATGCTGTCGAGAATAAGCTCGGTGTAGCCGAGGATGGCATTCAGCGGCGTCCGCAGCTCGTGGCTCATGTTGGCGAGGAACTGTGATTTGTGCTTGCTCGCCTCCGCTAGTTCGCGGCCTTTCTCCTCGATCTCCCGGAACAGTCGCGCGTTCTGGATCGCCAGCACCGATTGATCGGCAAAAGTTTCGAGCAGGTCGATCGTGCTCTTGGGGAATTCGCCGGGTTTCTTCCGGCGGACCACGAGGGCGCCGACGATCTGATTGGGGCCGAGCAGTGGAACGATCAGCAGGGCACGGAATCCCGCGCGCACCACGTCCTCAAGAAGCTCCGATGGCTCGTTGCGCAGGTCGGGAATTTGCATAGGCGCGCGCTTGGCTGCTGCCTGGCCAATTCCAGGATCGCCGCCGATGCGGATGTGCCGCTTCCGTATCGCTGCGATCAAAGCATCGTCCATCCCATACGTGGAGCGCAGCTCGAATTTCTGGGTGGTCTCGTCGAATGTGTAGATCGTGCCCGCTTCGGTGCCCGAGAGCTGGACTGCCTTGGCCACAATCGTGGAAAGGACGGTTTCGAGATCGAGGGTCGAGTTGACCGCTTGCGTGACGTCACCTAATGCACGCAGTTCCTCGACGGATTGCGAAAGTTCGCGCGTGCGCGCCTGCACTTCGTTGAACAGCCGAACGTTTTCGATCGCAATCACCGCTTGGTCGGCAAAAGTGGCAGCCAGCTCGATCTGCTTGGAGTCCAATGGCTTGACCACTGGATGCCCCAGGGACATTACGCCGATGAGGGTGCCCTCACGAAGCAGCGGAACGCCGAGCATGGTGCGGGATGGCAGCATGTTAGCAGGCCTCTCGAAGGTGAATTCCGGGTCGGCCTGGGTATCGGTGATGTGGACAATAGTTTTTTCTAGAGCAGTTCGCCCGACCAGCGATCCTCGCGCTGGCTCCACGGGTCTAGACGCCAGGTACTCTTTGTATTCGTCGGAATAGCCGTGGCTTGCGGCAAGCCGATACCCTACCCCCTCCGGACGGAATATCGCGGCTCTTTCCGTGCCGCAAAGCCGAGCGGCCGATTCGACAAGCGTGTCGAGCACCGTCTGCAGATCGAAGGTCGAGCGGCTGATGATCTTGAGGACGTCGGCGGTCGCTGTCTGCTGCTCCAGGGACTCGCTCAGCTCGGTAGTGCGGTCACGTAGCTCGTTGAGCAGCCTGGCGTTCTCGACGGCGATGACGGCTTGCGCAGCGAAGTTAGTCACCAAAGCAATCTGTTTCTCGGTAAACGGCCGTACCTCCTGGCGATAGATAACGATGGCACCGATCAGCTCACCTTCTTTGAGCATCGGCACCGCGAGATAAGTGCGCACCCCGCCGAGTTCGACGGCGGCCACACGCAATGGCACGCGTTCGGCATAAAGCGGCTCTGCCGCCACGTCACGAATATGGACAGGCTGCTTACTCTCCAGCAGGCGACCGAGAGCACTGGTGGGACCAGGCCGCGGCGGTTCGCGGCGAAGATAATCGGCCAAAGCCGACGCAACATTATAGAGGGCATCGGCATGAAAGACATTGCCGTCATATCGATAGAAGATACCAAACTGCGCCTCACATAGGCGCGTTGCGTTCGCGAGCATGGCCTTGAACACGGGCTCAAGCTCGCCCAGCGAACTGCTGATCACGCCGAGCACCTCGCTGGTTGCCGTCTGCTGCTCCAACGATTCGCTCAGCTCGGTGGTGCGATCGCGCAGCTCGTTCAGCAGCCGGGCGTTCTCGATGGCGATGACCGCTTGGCTCGCGAAGCTCGTGACCAGCGCGATCTGCTTGTCGGTGAATGGCCGAACCTCCCGGCGATAGATCGCAAATGCGCCGACCAGTTCGTTCTCTTTGAGCATCGGCACGCCCACCAATGTCCGAATGCCGGCGATCTCGACCCCCGCAACTGACAATGGCTCGCGAGTGAGATAGCCCTGCCCCGCGCGCAAGTCGGCGATGTGAACCGTATCCCGTGGGCTCGCGGCGCGAGCCAAAACAGTTGCCGGTCCGGGCGACAATCCGCTCCGCAGCATCTCGGCATAGGATGCGGGCAGCGGCCCGTGAAGTGCAACGGCACGGAAAGCATCCCCTTCGCGGAGCCATAGAGCCCCGTAACTGGCCTCGCAGAGCCGCGTCGCGTTCGCCAACATGGCCTGGAACACGGGTTGCAGCTCGCCCGGCGAACTGCTGATCACGCCGAGCACTTCCGAAGTGGCGGTCTGCTGCTCCAGGGATTCGCTCAGTTCACGGCTGCGCGCTTGCACCTCGTCGAACAGGCGAACGTTCTCGATGGCGATCACGGCCTGGTCAGCGAAGGTGGTTACCAACTCGATCTGCTGATCGCTGAAGGGCCGGACGGTCGTCCGGCACAGTGCAAGGACACCGATCGGATTTCCATCACGTACTAGAGGAACAGCAAGAAAGGTGCGGTAACCCGCCTTTTTCTGCGGCTCAGGGTAGGTATATTCCGGATCGGCCAGGACATCGAGGACCTGCACAGGTTTCCGATTGAGTAGCGCGCGCCCCACCACACTGCCACGTCCAGGTTCAATGCGAAAATTCTTAGTAAAGTCGACCCAATCAGGCGGAAAATTGAAATTTGTAGCGTGATAAAAACCTCCATCGGCCCCCTGTCGCGTAATGGCGGCCATGTCGGCTTCGCAAAGTTGCGCGGCTGACTCGGTGAGCGTATCGAGGACCGACTGCAGGTCGAATGTCGAGCGACTAATAGTTTTGAGCACCTCGGCGGTGGCCTTCTGCCGCTCCAGCGATTCGCTCAGTTCGCGGCTGCGCGCCTGCACTTCATCGAACAAACGCACGTTCTCGATAGCGATCACCGCTTGGTCGGCGAATGTTTCCATCAGCTCAATCTGTTTTGATGTGAATTCGCCCGCCGCAAACCGTTGCAAGATCAAGACACCAATCAGATTGCCGTCGCGAAGCAACGGAACACCGAGCGCTGATCGCATGCCCGTTAGCGATTGTGCGTCAAGCCGCTCAAATTCCGGATCTTCCAAGACGTCAGGAATATGAATAGTATGCCCCTCGATGACTGTACGTCCAAAAATCGAACCGCGGGTCGGCGCCTCTGAGTGCCTTTCAAAGTGAGCACGCCACTCGGGTTTTATTCCACAAGTTGCGACGAGTTGATAGTTCCGTCCCACCCGGCGGCGGAGGACGCCCATATCGGCTCCGCACAATCGTGTCGCAGCATCGATCAACGTATCGAAGATCTGTTGCAAATCGAACGCTGAGCGGCTGATGACCTTGAGCACGTCGGAGGTAGCTGTCTGCTGCTCCAGCGATTCGCCAAGTTCCCGGCTGCGTGCCTCTACCTCCTCGAATAACCGCACATTCTCGATCGCGATCACCGCCTGGTCGGCGAACATCTGAAGGAGTTCGATCTGCCGTTCAGGAAAGCGGCCCGTTTGGGGGCGCCCCATCACAATCGCACCAATAGGATTGCCGTCCTTGAGTATCGGCACAGCAATGATGCTGCGGTAGCCACTCGTCTTCGCGGCATGGACATGCTCGTAGTCGGGGTCCGCGTCTATGTCCTGGATCTCGTCTACGCTGCCGCTAAGGATCGAGCGAGCCGCCACGCTCGCTCGTCCGGGCGTTAGCGGATAGCCGCTGCGAATGGCCTGGATAGCCTCGGGCGTCAGTCCGTATGAAGCCGCGAAATGGATGAGCTTCCCGTCGAACCGGAATACGTGACAGAACTGAGCATGGCACAGTTGTGCCGCGCTTCGCGCGATCGTATCGAACACCGGTTGGACATCGGCTGGCGACCGTCTAATCACCCGAAGGATCTCGGCCCCGGCTGTCCGCTGCTCTAGGGCCTCGCTCAGCTCGCGGGAGGTCGCCGTCTGCTGCGCGACCGCCTCGTTGAGCTTGCGGGTCAGCAGAGCGATCTTCCCCTTGTCGCTGGTCTGGGGATCTTTCCCAATCGCGTTGCGGCGCGGCGGCTTACCCGTGCTGCGCCGCTTCGTCTTTTGGCGGGCTTTTCGACCAGTTGTCACGCGATCACCTAGTGGGCGAGGGCGGTGGCGAAATGTTAGCATACCGCTGAGGTGGGCACACATCGCGAAACCGCCTGAGAGGTAGGCCGCCGCCCCGCCTCCGCTTGCATTTCCACGACCGAACGGCGAGCGTCGACTCGATGAGCCATGTCGAAGCGCCAACCGCCGTTTTCGACCCGTTCTCGCCCGAGTTTCGGGACGATCCCTATCCCTCGTACCGGGCGATGCGCGACGCGGGGCCCGTGATCCGGACGCCCTTCGGATCGCTGATGGTGACCCGCTACGAACCCGTCGATCGGATTTTGCGAAGTTCCACGTTTCGCACGCCCCGCGGCTATCGTGACGCGAACGACCCGGCCGGGCCGTCGCGCTTCGACCCGGCGGGACGGCTGGCTTTGCATCGCCGCCACTGGCTTCTGTTCCAGTCGGGCGAAGCCCACGCTCGGTTGCGCAAGCTCGTCACGAAGGTGTTCACGGCGCGTGCGGTGCAGGCGCTTTCGCCTCGGATCGAGTGCCTCGTCGACGCGCTGCTTGCGCCGGCGCTCGAGCGGGGCTCGATCGAGGTCATCGGCGAGCTCGCCTATCCCCTGCCGGCGACCGTCATTTGCGAGCTCCTTGGTGTGCCTGAGGGGGATCGTGGGCAGAATCGCGCCTGGGCGGCGGCGATAGCGCCGACACTCGATCCCGTCGCGACCGACGAGCAGATCGCTGCTGCCGAGGCGGCCATGCGCGAATGGGACGCGTACATGAGAGAGCTGATGGCCGAGCGGCGGCGCAAGCCGGGGCACGCCTTGCTCGATGCCATGCTCGCTGTGGAGGAGGATGGGACGCGCCTGACGTCCGACGAGATCGCCGCGAACACGACGTTCCTCTTCCTCGCCGGCCACGAGACCACGACCAACCTGATCGGCAACGGGCTGTTCGCCCTCATGAGGCACCCGGATCAGCTCGCCGCCCTGCGAGCGGACCCGGGGCTCGTCGGGGGCGCGATCGAGGAGCTGTTGCGGTTCGACTCGCCTGTCCAGTTCACGGCTCGGGTTGCCGTCGAGACGACACAGGTCGAGGGGGTCGAGGTTAAGGCCGAGCACCCCATCCTGCTCGCGCTCGGCACGGCAAACCATGACGAGCGCCGCTACAACGCTGCAGATAGCCTCGATGTGCGGCGCCGGGACGTGAAACCGCTTTCGTTCGGGGGAGGAATTCACTACTGCGTCGGTGCAGCGCTCGCCCGCGCCGAGGCCAAGACCGCGTTCGAGCGACTGGTTTCACACACGCGGGAGCTCGCGCTCACCGACCATCCCCAATGGCGTACGGGCATTAACCTCCGCGCTTTGACGAGGTTGTCGATCGCACTCGCCTGATCTCGCTGCCGAGCCGAATGGCCAAGCGGCGGCTGAGCGGCTACAGGCAGGGTCTGGCGCGATCTGCTTCACGTGAAGAAGCGAATGTCTGCAAGTGGCAGTGCGCTCCGAAGGCGCGGATCACCAGTGGAGGAGGATTCCACCCGGATAGTTGTCGATTGATCCGGTAGCTGACGAGCGGCTCGGCTGGGTAACCGGAAGGGCTGAAGCCTCGTGACAAAGGCCGCTTTAGGCGGCTGAGCAATCCGACGGGCCGTAACGTGAGTGAAGCCTGAGCAGGCCTCGAAAGTGACAATGCGGATGCCAACCCTCCTGCCATTTGGGGAAGGCCGCGTGAGCGGGGAAGCAATCGACACGCGCACCCGCTCGATCCGCCGGGGTAGTGGGCACGGCACGTCGGAAAGGTGGTTCGAGTAATCGGGGGAGACCCGACCTGTGCGAGGGTAGCGGCCTCAACGTCGCGACAGGCGACGGCCATGGCGGGAGTCGGACAGGGTCGTAGAAGCGTTGATGCCGGGTAATGCCGGCGGAGCAAAGGGCCCTGACTTTTGGCGTGCTTCCGAAGATGGGGAGGTCGAGGTGATTGGCGATAAGCCTGACAACTCCGTCGAAGACCGGAACTGTCCGAGGTTGCTGTGTCGAGGGACGAAGGAGAGTTACTCACCGTGCAGATGCCGCGCGCGATTGGTTCACTCCCCGTGTGTCCCTCGGTGAAGCCAACCGGAGAGCCGGATGCCTTAATTGGGCACGTCCGGTTCGATGAGCGGGGATGGGAAACGGAGCGTTGCCGAATGGCCCAAACTACCGCGCCCATCCTCGACTCTACCAACTCAGACGAGCCCATCACGGCCGGACATGTCCGTTCATTGGGGTGAAGCGGTCAAGGTGACTACGCGCTTGAAATGACGCGATTGACCCTAGCAGACCTCTCGCCAAGCGCCGGTCATCGAGGCCGAACTCCCTTCAATCCCGATTGATAAATTCACGGCAGGCCGTGCGGATAGTGCCGATCGGCTCGTGAGGGTCGCCGATCCGGTGTCCACAGATTTCGGAAGCTTCACCACTCGGTCGGACGCAGCTCTCGGCGGCCCGCGCCTGATTATCACTGGCTGGCGGACGCGCCGACTAAGCCGAGTTCATGGTAGAGTTCCGTCGGCTCTTGGAGGAAATCTCACCGTGGCCGACGACACGCTGCGCTATGTCAAGGATGGGCATACCCTCGCACACGTGATCGTCGACACTGTGCGCGAGCCCCTCATCGTACTCGATCGGGACCTGCGCGTGGTCGCCGCGAGCCGGTCCTTTTACCAGACGTTTGGAGCGGATCCGCAAGACACGCAAGGCCGGCTGTTCTATGACTTGGGCGACGGACAGTGGAATATTCCGGCGCTCCGCAGACTCCTCGAAGAAGTCATTCCACAGCATCGCACTATCGAGGCCTACGAGATCGAGCACGAGTTTCCGACGATCGGACGGCGCACAATGCTGCTCAACGCGCGCCGGGTGTTCGATGAAGAACACCCCGACTCGACCCTGCTGCTGGCGATCGAGGACATAACCCAACGGCGCGATGCGGAGCGCGAAAAGGACGAGCTGCTGCGCCAAAAGGAGATGCTGCTTCACGAGATGCAGCACCGGGTAGCAAATAACCTGCAGATCATCGCGAGCATCCTCCAGCTCAAGGCGCGGACAGTGCAATCGGCGGAGACGCGGCAGCATCTGCAGGACGCCCACCAGCGGGTCATGTCGATAGCGACCGTGCAGCACCAGCTCCACGCCTCGGCGCTGGGTGATCGGATCGAAGTCGGTCCCTATCTGTCAAAGCTGTGCGACAGCCTTGGGGAGTCGATGATCGATCACCGGGGCCCACATTCCCTCCTCGTGCAAGCCGCGGCCGGCACGGTGGAATCCAGTCAGGCGGTGAGCCTCGGGCTCGCTACCACCGAACTCGTGATCAACGCCATCAAGCATGCGTTTCCCTCCGGTCACGCGGGTGAAATAGTCGTGAGATACGATGTCGACGCAGCCGGATGGCGATTATCGGTGTCCGACAACGGCGTTGGGTGGGGTGACGACCGCCACGAGCGCATCGGCGCCGGCCTGGGCACGAGCATCGTCGAGGCGCTCTCGCGCCAACTGGACGCCCGCGTCGAGGTGTCCACCGGACCACGTGGCACGACCGTGTCGATCATCCACGCGGGGTGAGAGGATCAGTCAAAACGAACGATCGCTCATCCAAATTGTGGGCTGCCTCGCAGCCGCGATGCAGCACGCAACCGACAATACCGTGCTCGGCAATTTCAACGACGCAAGAGATCCCGCGTTGCGATAAACCGGCTTCGGATTGGTCAGGAGCGGGCTGTTGCACGGCGCCAATGCCGCAGAGCCGGCACGCTGGATGGCGTGTAATCGACAACACCGACCAGCATCGGCGTGATAAAGCGAATATCGACCGCGATCGGCAAGATCGCGCACGTCGCCAAGCCGAAGATGAAAAGACACGGCTTGATGGACCTGGCGATAAACGTGTTCACGATGCTCATGCGCCACCTGTCCAGTATTGCGATCGCCGAGCATTCGCTCATTAGTCAGCGAGTCCCTTCCTGAGTGCTGCCGCCTTGCGGGCTTGCCTGGCATCTTCCAGATCGGTCTTTTTCATCTCCAGCAATTCGATCGTCACTTGGCTGATCTTTCCCGTAAACTTGAACGGTACTTTGTAGTCCTCAGTGACGGGCGTGCCTTCATCCGCACCAACGTCGGCAACCTTCGTCCGCCGAGAAGCACAGCATTGGGTGCTTTCGATCCGGCCGGTGGCGACAATTTTTCCATTAACGAGGAGTGTGCCCATGCCGCCCTTGCCGACGCCACCGCCATCACGCCTGGCGGCGATTGAGCGGAAATCCTATTTTTGGCTACCGATGGGCAACATTGATCGTGTTAGAGTGATTCGGGACGTAGACGAAGGCGGCCATGTTCGAGGCATTGAACCGTTTTCCGCCTAGTCTCTGGCTTTGGCGAGCGCGTGTTGAATGAGCTTCTGGTCCGCACTCGTCATCTGCACCGGCCCGAGCTTGAAGGTCAGCTCGGTGATCTTGCCGGTAAAGCGGAACGGCACCTGATAGTCCTTGTCGTTCACCGGCGTGCGGGTGTCGAGGCCGACGTCGAAGGTCTCATCAAATGTGAAGAGGAAGGGGACGGTATTGGCAAACTTTTGGGTGTCGATTGTCTTGCCATCCGCCTTCAGCACGCCTGTGCCGCCCTTGCCGACGCCGGGACCGTCGTATTTGAAGTCGAACACGATGGTGTGCTTGCCCGGCGTGAGTGCCTGCTTGCCTGCAAGGCGGACCTGCTGGAGGCTGAGCATATTGTACGAGAACACCGGCTTGCCCTTCAGCACGTAGAGGCCGTAACCACCGAAGAGCCCACCCTCGGTGACGAGCATTCCATTGCCACCGCCCTGGGGGACTTCCACTTCGGCTGTGATGGTGAAGGACCTATTTAGGATGCTCGGGGCGTTGCCAAGGGGAATGCCGGCGAATACGCCGGAATAGGTGAAGACGGTCTGCCCGGCGGTGGCGCTCGGCCGTGGAGTGACCATGCGTTGATTCGTTGTGCTGTCCAATGGAAGCACGCTGTATTTCCCCGCCTCCTGAAGGAACAGCTGCTGCAGCTCTTTCAGTTTGTCGGGCATCTTGCTCGCGAGGTCGTTGTTCTGGGAGAAATCCTCGGTGAGGTTGTAGAGTTCCCATTTGTAGGCCGGACGGATTGTCGTCCGGTCTCGTTGTTCGCGGTCCAGACCGGACGCCGGCTCAGCGAGGAGCTGGGGATCGACGACCTCGACAAGCGGCGCTTCAGGGCGAATGTTTTCATGGACCTCGCATCCACAGCCGGGTTCGCCGAGGATGGCTTCGTTGGTCGGAAACTGCGCATCGGTTCGAAGACGGTGGTCTCGATCCTCGAACGTGACCCGCGTTGCGCCATGATCACACTCGATCCCGACACGGCGGAGCGCAACCCCGCAATTCTCGGCCATGGAGACGGGAGGCATCCTATGGAGTTTGTGCCATGCGGGATGCGTTTTTTGAATGGCCAATCATTCTGATGATGTAGACCACCTTTCGCTCGTGCCCTGAGGATATGCGTTGGAAACGAAATCCGTGAGATGTATAGCGGCGTTCTAAAAGAGGAATTACCGCCCGAGATTGCCAGTTTGCTGCGTCGTCTTGATAGTTGAATGCGGCTGGAGTCGTTGGGCGCCTAGTCATTCTTCCGCGCTGATTTGGGTCAGGATGTCAGCGGCCATTTTTTTCTCTTTCCGTTTAGAATCCACGGTCTTCATTTCAAAGCGGTGAGATTGACAACTAGCCGCAAGTTACGATCCAGCACCAGCCTCAACCCAGACAGCCGCTCCATCTGTTGAACGAGGGCTCGGGCTTCCCCTAGTTTCCGGGCAAGTTCAGTTTGCAGAAGGGTTAGATCGGTGTCAGTCGGTAATTGATAGGACGGGATTGATGCCTTGGGGGGTGGAATGGTCGGGGAGGATAACGCTCGGGACCCATTCACTGCCCCCACCGCATCATCCTTTCCGTTCCGCGACACAGTTATTGTCCTCGGGTCTTCCTCTTTTGTGCTTTCCGCTGGCATGAAATCGGCGTCCACATTGATCCAGGCAGGCGGTAAAGGTGGAACGCGCAGGTGACCGCTTTCAAATTCCGGGCGCATCCACACCGTCCGCCTCTCCCGCTTGGACAAGTCGAATTTATTCAGGGTCTGCATCACATAAAACAGGTCGGACTTGGCAACTCGCGATGGTTTGACACCGCCCTCGCTATCTGGTGTTAGGATAGAACCATTCTGGGCCGAACCACGAATGCCCAGGGCTTTTGGGTTATTGATGCGTTTTAGATGGGTGGTGCGAAGATGAAACCGCAAGGGTCAAGCCCCAACGCCGCATAGCGGCGCGCCGAAGGCGCGGGGCTTGACCGCTCAGCGCGACCGAGCAATCATCCGCGTTGCCGCAATGTGCGTGGTTATCCAACACTGTCCGAGAGATCGAGTACCAATTTTTACAAATCAGGGATATTCAACTGTACTTGTTGATCAGTATAGCCCCGTAAGATCGTGAGAGCCATCGAGTTTCTTTAAAGCACGCGATAAAACCCTCTTGGCGTGATCAACCGTCACCTCAACATGGCGTTCGGCTGATTTTTGCATCAAACTGCGCAACGTAAACCTCTCGCATTTTTCCAAAAATGTCAGTGCTCTTTTGTAGGACTCCTCGTCTCCGACCCCATATGAGTAGTGCAACGCCCTGATCTCGGGGAGCCCTTACGGCCCACTTCGATGGCCGCGGCATAGCCATGGGTTGCGATTGCCTGTCTTATTGCGCACAATTGGGACTGCGCGAACGAGGGACTTGGCAGCAGCAGGACTCCCATGGCCATTAGTGAATCTTGCCCTGACCGGCCATTTCGAAAACGAGAGATGCTTTCGGGAATTGCGCATGACCAGCCCCAGCTTGGATCGCCTCGTGATTCTGTTCCGGCCGCACTGAAAATCCGGCCAGGCGGTCGCTATATGATTTCCAGCAATGCGGCGTGAGCGCGCTGCAGCGGCCGCTGCAATCTCGCGGTGATAGCGTGGTTTGCCCGGCGGTTTGTGTCGCCGGAGCGCCAACACGACGAGTGCGGCGAGGACGATGACCGCGACGACGCCGAAATCCTGGCGGAGGAGCAACACTGCGAGGCGCTTCCGTTGCACGTGCTTCGCCGGTCGCGACACACGGAAAAAGCGGCCTCGTCAGCAGGCGTCGACTGGTCGCGTTAGAGAGGTTTCGGACACCAGGTGGAAGTGACGATTTTTCTGC
>WNFX01004548.1_pt1 | contig 14809 bp, 10 predicted proteins | sample 5400111 | NCBI WGS metagenome assembly WNFX01 (sample SAMN13153363, study PRJNA577476) | soil metagenome | isolation source: 40 cm soil or saprolite under grassland replicate 1 | place: USA:California | collected 2016-06-15 | reverse complement strand
ACCACAACGATTGCCCTCAGACTGAATGTCAGTGGGTGTCATCGACCACATTGCTAGCCCCTCCACCGATCAGCTTCGATGTCGGCTTCGGAACTGCGCTAAGATTGTTCCGGCAGTTTTCTCGAATTGAACGATCCCATACAACAGTGTTTAAGTTTTCCGTCACTGCATTGTTGAAGCGCATAGCTGTTCGAGGACAGCTTCCCGCCAATGCTGCAAGTACGCCAGATGGACGGCCCAAGGGGGTCGTATATGACGCACCCGGATGGTGCCCAATTTGCGAAAAGATGGTACTGTTTACCGCTCGGAACGAGTGGTTTAGGGATCATCTGTTTTGCTCAGACTGTGGGTCAATTCCCCGTGAAAGAGCACTCATGATAGTCCTTGCACAGTTCTATCCGAAACTGGCGTTCCCTCTCAATCCACGAATCATCACCGGTCTTGCGCGGTGTGAGCGCCAAGCTGCATAAAGAATGTCGTTCATATGTTATGTCGCAGTACGACAGGAGAATCCCATTCGGTTCCTTTGATGAAAGTGGCACCTATCGAAGCGAAGATATTGAAAACCAGACATTCAAGGATGAATGTTTTGATATGGTCATTACTCAGGATGTCTTCGAGCATTTATATAGGCCAGATCGAGCTATAAAAGAGATCTCCCGAACATTGCGAGTCGGCGGAGCCCACATCGGCACGGTTCCCATTGTCCAAAAGAATGCAGCCTCTCGGCGTCGCGCCTCATTAAGCGAAAAGGGTGAAATTATTCACCATCTGGAACCGCAATATCATAGTAGTGCTCTGGGTGAGGAGGGCGTGTTGGTGACGATCGACTGGGGTTATGACATTGCTCGATATTTAACCGAACAGTCCGGTCTAGTAACAACGCTGTATCTGATCGATGACCTTTCGCGTGGGGTGCGAGCCGAGTTTATTGAGGTTATGGTTAACCACAAGGTGGCTGCTGTTGATGGCATTTAGTACTCGGCTGAAATAGTGAAAATCCCCGCAAACAGCAGACGCCAAATCCGTAAGCCAGACAATTTTTACGTTTGGAGAGAACGCTGATCAGGCGGGACGAAGAAAAAGAAGAAGTTGGTAGGGGTCAATGAGGTTGCAGTGTTGACTGACAACCTGCCAACGAGGAAAGTTGGCCGCAATATAGTCGACCGACATTGAAGTGTCTCCATAGGTGACGTCACCATCGATTGGTGGCCGGTTGGACAGTATTCTCTCGGTCTGATCGTAATCAGGAAGATGCCGTCGTCAGCTATGAACCGCCGCAACGTATCGAAAGCCGCGCGGGTGGTTTTTTCACTCAAGTGAGTGAAGACGGAAAGTGCGTAGATCAAGTCGAATTCACCATCGAAAGGGAGTGTGGTCGGTACGTCTTCCAAAAATGCGAAGTGAGCCTTGACTCCATGTCGTTTGCAGAGCGCAATGGGCTCGTCCCACGCGTCTACGGCAAAGATGTTTTCGTATCCAACATACTTATAAAGCAAGCGAATGATGCGGCCCCAACCGCAACCGAAGTCGAGCACTCTGGCTCTTTCGAGACTGCGGCGAGTCAGCGCTTGATACCCATTCACGAGCGATTCAACAAAAGCAATGGATTGGCTCAGCAACATGGCCCCGTGATTGCCGGTCCAGTGGATCTGGGTTGCTTCGGACGGCATCGACGGGAAGAGTGCTTTGAGATTTGCGTACTTTGCCGGGATTTCCAACAGGAGATCGCCCCAGACTGCCAACGGCAACGGGCTTAAGAGTTGAGGAATCTGGTCGGGCGGAGTTTCTGAAAGGCGCGAATTAATACCACTGAGAACCGCTTCATAGTCCGATATCATCTGTTCCGTAGTCTTCACCGCCGTTGTATGTCTGTCCTCGACACGGCCTGTCGAACGGATTGCGGCGATTTCCTTGATTCGATCGCTATATCGAAGACCGGTAGCTCGGTAGCTAAAGTTGACTCGGATGTGCCGGCTCGCTTCCAGACCGATCGACCGTGCAAAGTCTCTGTCGGACACCAATTTCAACATATGTTCGACGGCGTCATCGATTTTCGGGTCTGCCCATACCTGGCCTTCCCCGAACGGATAGGCCCCGTTTGGGACCGCGCAGAGTTCGTAACGAACGAGGCAGGAATTACTTTCGTTCATAAAGTCCAAGTTCGCCGAATACGCAGTTGCGACGGCCGGCTTACCAAGAAACATGGCCGTAATCAGGCCCAAACCGAAACCTTCCGATCGGTGCAAAGAAAGAAAACAATCACAACAACGCACCAGATTTTTGATTTCGTTATCCGTTAGAAGTTTGTCGATGATAACCAATCGGCCCTTTAAACGGGCGACGTAGTCGCTGAATATATCTTGATGCTCCGCCTTCATCTCGCCGCCCTTCAATTTAATAACAAGGCACAGATCACTGCCTGGACGTAAGCTGCAGACTCGGTCGAATGCTTCAAAGACAGCGAAAGGGTTTTTGCGCTCGATGTAAGAAGTGAGATCAAAAAAGAACAGAAACGTGAATGAACTTTCGGGAATCTGAAAATGCCGCCGGCCGAGGAAGCTCTTCAGATGGATCTGTCCTGTAAGAGGCATATGCACGACGGGCTTTGTAACAGCAGCGGCAATCGAGGCATAGGTAAATTTCGATGGCGCCCAGATCTCGTCAAACCGGTTGAGTTGCTTTGCCCACTCTTTTGGATACTCGCTCAACTCCCACATCGGGTAGATGACGTTGTAAGCGTCGCCAGGCAGAACCTGACCGAGATTGAGCAACGTCAGATCAACTTCATCGCCGTTGGTGTGGAATATGTTGATACCGTTGCTGAATGCCTTAACTAAACTCTCTTGCAGTTCGGTTTTGAGATCCGGATCGATCTCACAGCCGTAAAGATCGCGGATCTCTTCACCATAAACATCTCGGAGACCGGCGTCTACACCTATAGATTGAAAGGCTCGAAACGAGCATCGAATATGCTCCCCAATCCCTATTGGGGCAAACGGGCGGCCTACCAGTACAATGTTGCTCCCCTTGGCCACATTGTCATCCACCAGGCTCTCGTTAGTCACAGCAAAAAGGAACGCTCCTTAACTTGGCGCGTGCGCGCGTTTCAGCAGCAAGGCATCTCGCGCATTGCGCGTTGCTTCCAGGAATTCATGTCCGTAGCGTTTGTCCGGTTCTAAATGATTTCCCTCTCCCCACTCGTTCCATGCATTAATGAATACAACGCGTTCTTCACCGAAATTCTGTTCGTGGGTCTCCTCGAGAACAGCCTCGAGCCATGCCTGGTACGCTCCAGGACGGGCGTACTCGAACACGTTGGAGTGGTTCTGCCTTCGAGGCGTATTGTCCCAGGACGGCATGACACTTCTGAAGCGCACGTGAGCCGGAGCTGTGAACTGAAGATACTTCAGTGCGACTTCCCGGTAATCATGCACGACGCCTTGAAAGTCAGGGTTGAGCAGCGCAGGCGCGTTTATAGGGGAAATGACCCCATGGGGCGGGAATTCTACTGAAGCATCGAAGCCAATCGCGGCAGGATCAACAGGCGTTTGGGCGTTTTCAAACGATTCTATCAGGGCCAGATAAATGTCACCGATGCCCTGCTGACGGCATTCTTCACGCCAGATCTCAGTGGTGCGTTGGATGTTGGGGAAAAGATGCGTGCGGTAGACCATCAAGAGAGGCTTGCCGTTGACATGGATGTAATCGCGATGCCGAAGATAGCGCATCATATCCAGGATAACCGCGCGATCATCATCGTCCGAATGTTGCTGCCCGATCAGCACTTCATGCTCGGCGCCATCCCACGTGCGCGTCCAATTTTCGTTGGCCCAGGCAAGACAAAAGCGATGGTTTGACTTGTTTTTTTGAAGGACTGCTTCCAGCGGCAAATCCAACAGCCGCTTGCCTGCGAACCAGTAATAGAAGTAACAGAAGCCGTACAGGCCATAGCGTTGAGCAAGCTCAGCCTGCTCGTCCATGACTTCTTCGACGCGAAGATCATAGAATCCGAGATCTGCGGGTATGTGCGGCTGATAATGACCAGCGTAGTTTGGCACCGCCTTGGCGACATTGATCCAGTCCGTAAATCCTTTTCCCCACCACCGATCATTTTCGGGAATGGAATGAAACTGGGGCAGATAAAAGGCAATTAGCCGGATCTCGTTGAGGCTGTCTATTGCGCGCTGCCACCTTTCCGAAAGCTTCTGTTGATTGCGGACAACGCAACTGATCTTGAAATCCTGGGCGACCCCGTCAGACGTAACACTGAGGTGGTGGACAATGACGGACTTCGGATTGTACATGACCCGGAGCCCACGCTCGCGCAAACGGAATGCAAGGTCCCAGTCCTCACAATAACCCGGCGCAAGAGCCTCATCGAATCCGCCGAGTTCTCTGAATGTTGTGGCCTCGACGTACAAGCACGCGCCCGAGCAATACATCACTTCGCGCACATAGTTATATCGAGGCAGATCGGGATCGTCTGAAAGACCGATCAGCCGGGATGTTCCGTCACGATTGACCAGAGCGCCGGCTTCCTGGAGCCGTCCATCGGGAAACAGGATCTTCGGCCCAACGGCCCCAACGTGCTCGTATTTGTTAAACGTGTCGAGGAGCGGCGCGAGCCAATTCCCGGTGACCTGAGTGTCGTTGTTCAAGAAGAGAAGGTACCTTCCTTTTGCGATGTCTGCGCCACGATTGCAAGCACGGACGAATCCCAAATTCTTTTGGTTGCGCGCATAAACGAGATTCGGGATACAGGACAAAATTTCTTCCGTCCGATCCATCGACGCATCGTCTACGACGATGACTTCATAAGGAACACCGGATGAATGCCTCATCACAGAAATCAGGCACTCGAGCGTGAACTTGAGGTTGTTCATAACCGGAATGATGATCGAAACCTGTATTTCGCTGTGCACTTGAAAATTTATCGATTGTGCGCTCGACTCAAATCCCGTTTCAGAAACAAAGTTCAACGCGGGCGGAGTCAATTGAAGGCGACGGGCTTTGCGGAGTGCTGAGATGCGGTCGGATAAGGCCTGGTAGTGGTTTTCATCTTCATGCATCAGGCCGTTGGGTTTGGCAGAGGGCCGCTTCCGGGCTTGCTGGGGCTGGTCTTCCGGCGCCGGCTCTTCAGGTTGATTGGTGCTCTCGGCTTGTGCTTCATGCGCAGCAGGTTGATCCGAGTTTGCCGGAGTCGATGCCGTCGAAGCGGGAAGCGCTTTTCGCGATTTGAGTGCGGACCGAAATGCAACGGCCGACCGGAAAATCCCCTTGACGACATTCCGTCGAAAAGTATCTTCAGGGAGAAGCTTGTCCCGCAGCCTGTAATAAAAAGTGACCGCCTTCCAGGCGTGAGAGACGTAAATCGCGTTGAGAGCGGCAGCCTGCGTGGACAATCCAGCAATCCTGTTTTCTTTATCTGCAACCACCGATTGAAGCCATGCCACATCGCGGGCGTAATGATTCCGAGTTTTTTCAAGCTCCTGGCTCAAGTCGGACAAACGTTGTTCCTTCTGCTTTAACAGCTCATTTAATTTCAATAGCTGCTCTTGCTTCTGAACGATCAGCCGTTGCTGGGCCTGTGTCGTGGCTTGAAAGTTCGCGTTTTGACCTTCCAGAGCCGATAACTGACGTTCCAACGCCGACAACGTAGCCTTCAGGTTGTCACGCTGGGCTTCGGCACTCGCAATGGCGCGTTCCCGCGCCCGGATCAAATCATTTGAAATATCGACAAGAAAGCTCAGGTGCCCGTCAATGGGTTTTGCAGCGTTTGATGCTACGGCGATGAAATAAATGGCGGCACGTTTTTCCGGTGGTACAAAAGTGAATTCCTTTGGCGTGCGTTCGACGACGAACTCACTCGGATGCGTTTCCTTCTCCGGAAAAATCGGCCACATGTTGGAGGTGCAGTGAATACGCTGTCCAAGAAACTTGACCTGCCGGAAGTAATTCTCGAGAAGAGCCTTGAACTCATCAAAATAGAGTTCATGAACATGAAATGGATTGTTGAACTGAGGCTCATCCGTATACAGCATCTTATTGGGAGTGGAGACTAGAAAGAGTCCATTTGGCGTCAAAAGTCTCTTGGCTTCGCTCAGCAGCTTGTGATGATCGTCAACGTGCTCGAGCGCCTCGAAACAAACGATGACGTCAAAGACGCCACCACCCCCAATAGGAACCTCCAGTATTGAGCCGGCCTTGAAGTCTAGATTGGGCCGGATGTACTTGTTTTTGGCGTGCCGGACCGTCTGTTCATCGATATCGATCCCGACGACTTGCTTCGCGGTTTTTGCAAGCAAGTGACTCCCGTAGCCTTCTCCCGAGGCCAGATCCAACACTCTCTTGTTCCGGACGAACTGGGCGGCAAAAGCATAGCGATGCAGGTGCTCGTAGCCGATCTCGGCGCCTTCCATCCAGGGAACGTATCTTTCGCCTGTCCACTCGAGCATGCTCAATCCCGCAGGTCACCTCGATAGCGCCGGAGATCGCAGTCGACCATTTCCTCGACCAAGCTTCTGAACGTTCGCGTGTACTTCCATCCGAACTTTTTGGAAGCTTTCGCCGTATCTCCCTCGAGCAGGCTCACATCAGTTGGACGGTACAGTGCCGGATCCTGGACAACGTATTGATTGGGATTCAATCCCACGTAGTCGAAAGCGATTTCTAAGAATTCACGAACGGAGTGTGTTTCCCCACTGGCAATCACGTAATCGGCGGGACTGTCCTGCTGGAGCATTGTCCACATCGCAACTACATAGTCTTGCGCATGACCCCAGTCGCGCCGGGCCTCCAGATTTCCAAGACTCAGACGCTTTGCCAGTCCAAGCTTGATGCGGGCAACGTGCGAGGAAATCTTCCGGGTCACGAATTCGTTTCCGCGGCGCGGACTCTCGTGATTGAAAAGTATTCCGTTGGAGGCGTGAAGGTTGTATGCCTCACGGTAATTTCTCGTCAAGTGATAGCCCGCAATCTTCGAAATACCGTAGGCAGAACGCGGGTGAAACTGCGTCTCTTCGTTTTGCGGCGAGACGGGCGCCTCGCCGAACATCTCGCTGGAGCCGGCGAAATAGAAGCGGGCATGAGGACTAACTTCGCGCACACACGAGAGCACGTGATGCGTACCGTTGATATTTGTGTTGATCGTCGAGAACTCATCTTCGAAGGAATAACTGACGAAGCTCTGAGCCGCCAGGTGATACACCTCGTCGGGTTGAACGTGCATCAAAACTTTGTAGAGGCTGGGATAACTTTCCACCGATGCCGGATGCAACTGGAGTTTGTCGAGGATAGATCGAATGCGCCAAAACCGGTGCTCCGGATCTTCCAGCGCGACGCGCCGGACGATCCCGTGGACTTCATAACCCTTCTTGAGAAGGAACTCGGCCAGATAGGATCCGTCCTGACCGGTGATTCCCGTAATAAGCGCCTTTCGAGCCAAACGACCTCCGGCATTAACTGTAGCGGCGGGTCTATGACCGACGGTTATCTCGCAACTTGCAGGATTATCGGCGGTCACAGACCGCCGCTACAGTCAGTGCCGGTAATCTTAGCATTGGGGAGGCAATCCCAAGCCTGTTAATATGCCTGCCATGTGGGTGATTCGAGCGGAGAAGGTCTCAAAATGTTTCCGGATCTATCGCAAACCCTCGGACCGTCTCAAGGAACTGCTCACGTTCGGTAAACGCCGATTCCATGAGCCATTTTGGGCCGTCAAGGATGTGGATTTGGAGGTCGAACGAGGACGGTGTCTCGGGATTATCGGCGAAAATGGTTCCGGAAAAAGCACGCTGTTGCGAATGATCGCCGGTGTGAATCGCCCGACTTCCGGCACCATCGCAGTGAATGGCCGGATCTCGGCGTTGCTCGAACTGGGGGCGGGATTCAATCCACAGTTTACCGGCCGCGAAAACATTTTCATCAACGCTTCGATTCTTGGCTTCAGCGATGCGCAGACGCGCAGGCGGATTCCCGATATCGAGAAGTTTGCGGAAATCGGCGAGTTTATCGACCGGCCCGTCAAGACTTACTCCAGCGGCATGTTCGTGCGTTTAGCCTTCGCCGTGGCCATCCATATGGAACCGGATGTTCTGATTATCGATGAGGCGTTGTCCGTCGGCGACGTCTTTTTTCAGCAGCGCTGCATGCGAAGGATTCAACAGATCAAGCGCGCCGGAGTGACGATTGTCTTCGTTTCCCACGACGTCGATGCCGTCCGCAATCTGGCCGAGAGCACCATCTGGATGGAACACGGACGCGTCGCCCTCGAAGGAAAAACCGATGAGGTAGTTGCGAAGTATCTGTCGGCCATGGTCAACCGGGGCCGAAAAGATCTCATGATGGAAGAAGCCATAGGAAACGCTCTCCCGATATCCGCAAATCTGGAATTGACCGATGAAGCACGGTCGCGGATTCCCAAGTTCATCTCCCATGTGAGCAATATCGATCACCGGCATGGAAACGGAAAAGCGCTGGTTCGCGGCATCGGGGTCTTCAGCCGCGAAGGGTATCAGGCGACGGCATTCGTGCAAGGCGACCGCATCTGCGTTCGCATCTCGGTCGATTTTCTCGAGGAGTGCTCGAAGCCGAATGTCGGCTTCATTGTCAGGAATCGTCTTGGCGAAGACGTAACGGGTACGAATGCGACTTTCGAAGGCCTGCAATTGCCGCCCGTGCGCGCGGGTGATCGCATCAGTGTGGATTTCGTTTTGGATTTGCCTCTGCTGCAACAAGGCTTCTATTACTTTTCGCCGGCCGTCGCGGATGGAATGCTCGATCAGTACGATATCTGCGACTGGATCGACAACGCCTGCGCGGTCGAGATCATGCAAAAAACGACCACGTACGGCTACATGCGCGTCCCTACAAAAGTCAGCGCGTTTGCGGTTACCGGTGAAAACTCTCACTTCGAAATCGAACAAATATCGTCGAACCCTGACGAAACGAAAAAGCAGTTGGGGTTGACAAGCCGCCTGAGCCACTGAATGTTTCGCCAAAGCGAATTGCGAAGGCAGCTCGAAGCCACCCAACGCGAACTCGCGAATCAGAAATGGGTCTTCGAACGCTTCCTGGAGTCTCCGGCATGGCGGATGACTTATCCCCTACGCTGGCTTGCCAGACAGGCGCGCAAGATCGCCTCTCCCAGAGGGAGAGGCCGGCGCGACAGCCGGCAGGCTGTCGCGCCGGCTGAGGGTATCGGGTCTGAGCAAATCCTGAAACCCTCACCCGGCGCCCCTTCAATTGATGGCCCGCCCTCTCCCCGCACGGGAGAGGGTTCCCCGGTTAAAGAACTTCTAACCACCGCATACCGGGCAAGTCTTCACAATTTTCTTTCTGCCGAAATTCCACTCCGCCTGCCTCGCAGCGACAATCCTGAGATTTCCATCGTCCTTGTCCTCTTCAATCGCGCAGAATTGACTCTGCAGTGCCTGCGATCCATTGCCGAGCATGGCTTCGAGCGCCTTGAAGTCATCATCATCGACAACGCATCGACGGATGAAACTGGGAAACTGCTGGATCTGGTCTACGGCGCAACGATTATCCGCAATACCGAAAACCGCCATTTTGTTCTTGCCGTCAACCAGGCTGCACGTGAGGCGCGAGGCGAGTTTGTATTGCTCCTCAACAATGATGCTCAACTTCTGCCGGGCGCTCTGCGCTCCGCATTGAAGACGATTGGCCAGGACTCAGGGATTGGAGCAGTAGGCGGCCGTTTGGTCATGCTCGATTGGAGCCTGCAAGAAGCCGGCAGTATTGTGTGGCGCGACGGATCATGCCTCGGCTATGGCCGCGGCGACGACCCTTTTGCCCCCATGTACATGTTTCGCCGCGATGTGGACTACTGCTCGGCAGCATTCCTTCTGACGCCACGCGCGGCCTGGCAGCGGCTCGGGGGATTCGATGAGGCTTTCCAGCCTGCCTATTATGAGGACTCGGATTATTGCGCGCGATTGTGGGAGCGCGGCCTGCGCGTTGTTTACGACCCGCAGGCCACGATTCTGCACTATGAGTTCGGCGCCTCGAACATGCCGAATGCCATCGACCTTCAGATCGCCCATCAAAAGTTGTTTGAATCGCGCCATCAGAAATGGCTTTCAAACCATCAGACGCCTGATCCGGATGCCATACTGCCCGCAAGAATGAAGAAGGACGGGAATCAACGCCTTTTGTTCATCGAAGATCGCGTGCCCCATCCATGGCTGGGATCAGGTTTTCCGCGCGCTCGAAGCATTCTGTTGTCGCTGGTAACGCAGGGATTCTTCGTTACGTTTTACCCGTTGACGCAGTTCGCTGAATCCTGGGACTCGGTCTACTCGGACATGCCGGATGAAGTTGAATTCATGGCCGGCTATGGCCCGCCGCTGCTCGAGTCATTTCTACGGTATCGCCACCGCTATTACCAAACGATCTTCATCAGCAGACCACACAATATGCGGATTCTCGAGCGCATTCTTTCGGCCCATGCGGACTGGTTTCGCGATACAACTTTGATCTACGACGCGGAAGCGCTTTTTGCCGGGCGTGAACTCACGTTGCGCAGCTTGAATGCCGATGTCGTATCTCAACACGAAGCGGAAAAAATCCTCGAGGAAGAAATCGCGCTCGCTCGTCTTGCGGATATCGTGATTTCCGTGTCCGAATCCGAGCGCAAGGAGTTCGAGAAACACGGCGTCAAAAATGTTCACGTCGTGGGACATTCCGTAGCTCCTGCTCTCACCTCTCGAACGTTCCGCCAACGAGAAGGTTTTCTCTTTGTGGGTGCCATTCACGAAGAGATGAGCCCGAATGGTGATTCGATCATCTGGTTTCTGGAACGGATCTTTCCGATCATTCGGGCGAAGCTTGGCCACTCCATTCCGTTGACGATTGCGGGGGTGAACACGTCCGATCGGGTCCGGCAACTGGCAGCGGCGCCCATACGTGTCACAGGGCAGGTTCCGGACCTCACGCCTTTATACGATTCCGCTCGCGTGTTCGTTGCGCCTACCCGATATTCGGCAGGGATACCGCAAAAGGTTCATGACGCTGCGGCTCGGGGAGTTCCGATCGTCGCAACACCGCTGCTCGCTTCTCAACTGGGCTGGACGGATGGCTCTTCGTTGCAGATTGCCGGCGACGCGGAAACGTTCGCGGAAAAATGTATACAGCTTTATACCGATGAAGCGCTTTGGCACCGATTGCGCGAGGCCGCAGCCGAGCGGATCCGGACGGAGTGTTCGCCGGCGTTGTTTGACGAACGACTACGGAGTGTCATGCAGATCGCTCGTTCCTCGGCCTCAAATGACAAGTGCCAATTGAACATTGAATAGTGGACATTGTTATGATCATTTCGCGTTCACCATTGAGGGTCTCACTCGGAGGAGGCGGTTCCGACCTTCCATCCTATTATGCTTCGCACGGGGGCTTTTTGATCGCGGGAGCGATCGACAAATATGTGTATGTCCTTATTCACTCGCGATTCGTCGATGGTTTCCTTCTCAAGTATTCCCAGCTGGAAGAAACTTCTTCCATCGATGAGATTCGTCATCCGATTATTCGTGAAGCTCTTCGGCTCGTGGACATCCGCGCGCGAAATCTGGAAATCACGAGCATGGCGGACATTCCGGCCGGTACTGGACTCGGATCGTCCGGCAGCTTCGCAACGGCCCTTCTGAAAGGATTGCATACCTATAAGAAAAATTTGATCCATCCGCATCAACTGGCGGAGCAGGCTTGTCATATCGAAATCGATATTTTGAAAGAGCCCATCGGCAAACAAGATCAATACGTCGCAGCCTTTGGCGGGATTACCTGCCTTGAATTCAAAACCGACGGATCGATCACGGCGTCACCGCTCGCGATTTCCGAAGAGACGCTGTTCAATCTGGAAGACAACCTCCTGTTGTTCTTCACGGGATACTCGCGCTCCGCATCCCAAATTCTGAAAGAGCAGGATGACAAGAGCAGGCAGGCGGACGAAGAGATGACGCAAAATCTGCATTTCACGAAGGAGATCGCTTTCTCTACGAAGCTGGCGCTGGAAAAGGGAGACGTCTCTGAATTCGCCAGATTGATGAACGTTCACTGGCAACATAAGAAGCATCGCAATACGGGTATTACCAATCGCAAAATCGACGAACTGCACGATTACGCGCTCTCGAATGGGGCGCTCGGTGGAAAACTCGTCGGAGCGGGAGGGGGAGGCTTTCTGATGTTTTACGCCTCGGACAAAGTCCGCCTGCGCCATGCGATGCGCGAACAGGGATTGCGGCAAGTCCGGTTCCGGTTCGATTTTGAAGGGACGCGAATTGTGTCTCATGAGTGACCACTCTCAGGACCTCATGCCTGTCGTCATCCTGGCGGGAGGGAGGGCGACACGGCTGAGGCCGCTCACAGATGAAATTCCCAAAGCCTTGGTCGATGTGGCGGGTCACCCCTTCCTCTGGCATCAACTCGAACTGTTGAAGCGTCACGGTGCGCGCCGCGTTGTGCTCGCCGCAGGCTATCTGGGTGAGCGGATTCAGCAACGCTTCGGGGACGGGTCCGAACTTGGAATCGAGCTTCAATATTCGTACGACGGACCTGTATTGCTTGGAACAGGGGGCGCTGTGCGGCAGGCACTCGAATTACTGCCCGATCGATTTTTCGTCCTCTACGGTGATTCCTATCTCACCTGTGATTATCAAGCTGTGGAGGCTGCGTTCCGGCAGAGCGGCCGTCGCGGTCTGATGACCGTCTTTCGCAATGACGGTCAGTTCGATACAAGCAACGTCGAGTTCGAAAACGGCCGAATTGTGCGCTACGATAAGCGAAATCACACAGCGGCCATGCGCCACATCGATTACGGGCTGGGCGCGTTCGACCGCGCCTTTTTCGCAAAAATCCCTGCCGGACAAAAGTGCGACCTCGCAGACATCTATCAGAACCTGCTCGAGGACGGCGATCTTGCGGCTTTCGAAGTGCACGAGCGCTTTTACGAAATCGGCTCTCCCGCAGGCTTACGCGACGCCATCCATTTTTTCCGTACGAAACGGTCCTATTAACTCCCGCTGAGGATGCTGTCGAATCTACGGAGCCGTTTCCGTGGAGTTGACCTATCCAGTGCGGGACTTAAATAGGTTAGAATCCTTCCACAATGTCGAAAGCTTCGCAGGGTTCGGTGCGATTCGCAGATTCGTTTCTAGCCGAGGTAGCTGAAATCGCAAAGCGGCTCGATGCCGAATCGATCGAGCGAGCGGCTGCCCTCCTCGCAACCGTTCGTGAACGCGGCGGCCGCTTGTTCATCATTGGAGTGGGAGGTAGTGCGGCTAACGCCTCACACGCGGTGAACGATTTTCGCAAGCTTACGGGAATGGAAGCGTATGCGCCCACAGACAATGTCTCGGAACTCACAGCGCGAATCAATGATGAAGGGTGGCAATCTGTGTTTGCGGCGTGGCTGGAAACCAGCCGCCTGCAGCCGCGCGATGCGGTGCTGGTGTTCTCGGTCGGCGGAGGCAGCGTCGAGCGGAATGTAAGCCCGAACATCGTTGCGGCTCTCGACTACTCGCGATCTGTTGGAACCAGTATCATCGGCGTCGTGGGCCGGGATGGCGGCCACACGGCGCAAGTCGCCGATGTCTGCGTGCTCATTCCGGTGGTGCACCCGGACCGGATCACTCCGCACACCGAAGCTTTTCAGTCTGTCGTCTGGCACCTTCTGGTTTCGCATCCGTCACTGCAGCGAATGGCGGGCCGATGGGAATCCATCACGCAGCCTCTACGGCAGGCTGTATTTCTGGATCGCGACGGAGTGCTCAACGAACCTGTTGTCCGAAACGGAAAACCGTATCCGCCGGCCTCGGCGGCCGAAGTCCAAATTATCCCCAACACGGCCGCTGCACTGGCACGTTTGAAGGAAAGGGAATTTCTCCTTTTGGTGGTCACTAATCAGCCGGACGTCGCACGTGGAACCCAGAAGCGTGAGGTGGTGGAAGAAATCGGCCGCCGCCTGCGAGCCGAGCTTCCAGTAGACGATGTCTTGACGTGTTTCCACGACGACCAGGATGCGTGCGATTGCCGCAAACCTCGCCCCGGTCTCCTCCTGCGCGCTGCGAGCCAATATGGAATCGATTTGAGACGCAGCTATCTCGCCGGTGACCGATGGCGTGACATCGATGCAGGCGCTAGCGCCGGCTGCCGCACTATCTGGATCGACCGCGGCTACAACGAACGGCCTCCGTCATCTGTTCCTGATGCTCGAGTTGCTTCGTTGCCGGAAGCGGTCGATTGGATCTTGAAGAATGACAACCCTCTCCCAGGGGGAGAGGGCGCGGCGACAGCCGCAAGGCTGACGCCGCGGGTGAGGGTGCAAGATTGCTGAGACGCCTGTCGGAACTGAAGATAAAATTGTTTGCTGATGGAGCCGATAAGACGCAGATCTTGCGGTTCTATGCCAATCCGCTCATCCGCGGCTTCACAACCAATCCGACACTGATGCGCTCTGCGGGCGTGAAGAATTACGAGGCTTTCGCGCGTGAGATTCTGGATGTTATTCGTGACCGGCCGATTTCATTCGAAGTCTTTGCCGACAACTTTGGCGAAATGGAACGGCAAGCACGAAAGATCGCAGCCTGGGGCGAAAATGTTTACGTGAAAATTCCAATCTCCAATACGAAGCGGCAGTCTTCGATGGAGTTGGCCGGCCAATTGGCGCACGACGCGGCGCGGTCCGGCTATCAGTTGTAACCCTGACGAGGTGCGGCCTGGGTGTCTGACAACCGGAGCGCGCAATCCATTAATCAAAAACGCTGCGTCCCCCGAGTTCGGGGGAGATGGTTTTTTC
>WNFX01004084.1_pt1 | contig 14809 bp, 15 predicted proteins | sample 5400111 | NCBI WGS metagenome assembly WNFX01 (sample SAMN13153363, study PRJNA577476) | soil metagenome | isolation source: 40 cm soil or saprolite under grassland replicate 1 | place: USA:California | collected 2016-06-15 | reverse complement strand
AGTCGAGCCGACCAGGTCGCAAAACATCACCGTCAGTTGGCGTCGCTCGGCCTCGTCCCGCGGCGCCGGTTCGGTCGCTGTTTCGGCCGGCGCAGCAGCGGCTGGAAGCTCCGCGATCGCGCGCAGAATCTTGCGGCGATGCCCGAGCAGGACGCCGAGATCCTTGAGGTCTTGCTCCGTCAGATCGCGGATGACCGAGAGGTCAATGGCGTTGTCGGCGAGCCGTTGGGCGTACTCACTCAGGCCGATCGATGCTAGCCACTCGGCAATGCCTTTCATGGCACGTCCCGTCGATGGCGTGCTGCATCATACGCGCATAGTGTTCCGGCGTCATCGCGCAATGCTTGAATCTGGAGCAGGAGTTCCACCGCACTGTCGTGCATTCTCGGCTTCGAGCCGCTCAAGCATTGGATGATACCCATGTCTTCCGGAATGCTCCCGATCGATGACGTAGGAACGCAAAGAAGCCCCGCGTTGGCGGGGCTGAGTTCGGGAGGAACCATCGAAGGTGAGCACCGCACATGCGGTACCAGTCGACAATAACGAGACTAGCGCCGCCGTTGCGCCCGCGATGTGTTGGCGATCACAAAAATGGCCTTTTTTGCCGCGCGTTGCGGAAATGTCCGCCCGACCATGAGGTGCGGGATCACGGGCGAAGTCGCCAGAAGTAAAGGTCGACCTTGCCCGCCTCGCGCCATGCGGTGTCACTTACCATGAGATAACACGCGACCGTAAAATCGTACGTTGAGCAAAAGAGACCGTAACCCAATGGAATTTCCGTGATCGACAGGCCCGCGAGTGAAGAGCCGGACAGACAATGGGATAGATCCCAGAGCCCATGCATGACATAGCCAACCGCGATAGCAGATCGGGAAAAGAGCCCACCCACGGCACAAACAAGGAAAACGGCAACGCCGACGACTTCAGTTTGCCAGGCGTGAGTTGAGGCCCCGAAATAGGCAGCGAAGCTTAGGTAAAAGGCGGCAATCACGACGAGGAAAGAGGTCCAGAATAGCTGTTCCCATCGTCCTTGGAAGATTCGTCGAAAGATAAGAATGCTGCCAATCGCGCTGAACAAACCGATAACGACATACAACAAAGCCACGACTAGCCCACCAATGAACTGACTGCTCGATCCAGCTCCGGCCATCAGATTTTGTAGTAGCGCTGAGTTCATCGTTGTTGCTTGCTGCGACTCTTACCGTCCGGGTACCAACGAGCTATCGTGGAGATCAGAACTTTGGGGGCAAGGCAGATGCATAAGCCCACCCCGCCGGGCGTTGACAATCGGATACCACGCGAGCGTCGGTCGTCAGGTCGAACTTTTTCGGGGTCGGTCACAACATGGGACCGCGCGATGCTCGAAACCGTCGCCGCTGGCGTTCCGCGAACACTTCCGGTGATGTTAGCTCGGCAATCCACCAGTCTCTGAGGCTGTGGTCTTCGGCATAGGATTCGGCATCACCGCTATCGGCGAACAAGCCGACAATCTGGAAGCCATCCGCAGGACTGCCGCATATCAAGATTGTCGCAGGCATGGCTCCTTTTTCTCTTTTCTAAGATGAGTCAGAGGCATCAGGGGCACATGCGCACCGCGTTGGCTGTTGGATGCTACGTATTCCGGTGATGGAATAAGCCCGGCGCCATTCTGATCGTCACCATCAAGCCAGATGCATGGTGCCGGCGGGCAGACATCGGGCGCGGCAAGCGACTTCACAAGGAGGCGGCGCAGACGCAAACAAACGCGGCTGAAAGATCGCTCCGGTGCCGGCAAGAATATGCGCGGACCGCGCCTCAGGCCGGAACGTAGATCGACGACAGCATGAGAAGCGTCCCGAGCATGGTGTAAAGCAGGATGCCGGTGCCGTCCGAGGTCAAGGTCATTGCGTATTCCCCTTCTTCCACGCGGGTTTATCTGGCTCTTTGGGATATATGAGGCGGCACCCTTCGTCTGTGATCGCTGTCACTTTTTTGCGCTTTTGGCCCCAATTCTTAGGCCGAAAAGCCTTAGGCGGCGCGGCCCCCGGTCCGCGCCGGCTCCTTGGGCCCTCCAAGCTTTGCGGCGTTGAGCCACCACGCCGTGCAACTTTGCCGCCATATAAGCGTGCTAGTCTCGATCAATCCGCGGTCGACGTGCGGTCACGGGAGCGTCTTGCGCCGGCATTTCGGTTTGTTGGGCGATCGGTTTCGGGCCTCTCTTTTTCGGCCGGCGCGGCCCGGCGTCCTGCGCGGCCGTGGCGGCTGCCTCGGCTTGCTTGAGGGCGATTGCGGCGCGCCATTTCGCGGGATGGACTCTGCGGAGCGCTCGGAACTGTCGTTTCTCCGCTTCGCTCAACGTCGCCTCATACGCCCGCCGCGCGCGCGCGTCGTATCGCCAAGCGAAGAGCGCCAAGACCGCAAACGCGATCGGAACGACGAGAGGAATCATGAGCCAGGCTATCACGATGCTCGGGCCGTGGCGAACCGCATATCGGCGACCCTGCGCCGGGAAATCGACGGCGGCCGGGTCAGCGGCTCGGCGCTCCAACGCGTGTCTACCTGCAACCCGATCCGATGGAGGGATGCCATGACTGCGTTGTTTCACGGAGCCGTTACGAGACGCAAATTCCTCGGCACTAGCGCTGCCGCGCTGGCGGCAAGTGCGCTGCCGTCCGCCGCGCCGGCGCAGGGCGCGGGGTTTCGCAGGTTCGAGATCTCCGATCCGGGAATGCCGCCGCGCGTCCTCGACAGCTACAAGAAGGGGATACGTGAAATGCTGAACCGGCCGCCGACGGATCCGCGCAACTGGTACCGCAACGCCTTCCTCCATGTCTTCGACTGCCCGCACCAGAACTGGTGGTTTCTGGCCTGGCACCGCGCCTATATCGGCTGGTTGGAGGCGACCATCCGCGCGTTCAGCGGCGACGCGGAGTTCGCGCTTCCCTACTGGGATTGGACCAAGACGCCCCGTGTCCCGGCCGCCATGTTCGACGACGTGCTCGATCCCAACAACGCCGGCTTCATTCCGACCTTCGATGCGTTCAAGACCCAGTTCGACGCGCCCGTCACCGCGCTTTTTGCGACGTTCTCGCAGGCGCAACAGGACGTGCTGGCGCAGCGGGGCCTCACCAGCACGGCGGATTTTTGGAGCGCCGTGGCCGCTGCCCCGGCGGGAATGTTTTTCGAGCAGCCGGACGCGCGCGGCCTTAAGGCGGCCAGCCCCGATCTCGATCGAACCACCAGGGCGACGGTTGCGGCGGCCACCATCAGGAGCGCGTTGCGAACGGCGAACTTCGCCGGAAGCGCAAGTGGAGCGGACGCCGCCGGGTTCGCCAGCGCGCAGGCAGCGAGCCACAACGATCAAAGCCGGGAAGGCATCCTGGAAAGCCAGCCCCATGACAACGTGCACGGCGCCATGGGAGGTGCGGCGGGCAGCGCCTTCATGGTGTCCTTCCTGTCGCCGGTCGACCCCATCTTCTTCCTGCACCATGGCAACCTCGACCGGCTGTGGGACGTGTGGACCCGCCGGCAAGCCGCGCTCGGACGCCCGACACTGCCGCAAGGCGCGGATCTCGCGGCGTGGTCGAACGAGCAGTTCCTGTTCTTCAGCGATGCAAGCGGCCAGCCGGTGGCGAAGACCAACGCGGGCGACTACGCCGCGATGAGCGTCTTCGACTACGACTATTCGCCGGGCTCGGGCGAGGATCAGGTGCCGGCGCCCGGGACACCCGTCGCGGCATTGCCGGCGACGCGGGCTTTCAGCGCGCAGATCACGTCTGCGACGATCGGCGCCGGCGTTCCGGCGGGCGGTGTGGCGCAAGTGCCCGCGGTCGCGCTCGAGGCGGCCACCCCGCAGGCGCCGCCGCGCGTTGCCGAGGTCACCTTGAACCTCGGGCCCGCGGACCAGGGCCGCCGCTTCCGCGTCCTGGTCTCACCGGAGGGAGGCGGCAATCCGATCGAAGCGGGCGGGATCACCATCTTCAGCCATCACGTGCATGGTCCCACCACGTTCACCGTGCCGCTTCCAGAAAACCTCGTCGTGACCGCGGCCGCCGCCGGGGCGAGCGTTCCCCTCGACGTCCGCGTCGTCCCGCTCGAACCGGCGCCCGGCGTGGCGCCGAGTCCACGCGTGCGTGCGACGGCGACGTCGCCCCAGGTCGCCAAAATCACCGTGAGGACGAGCTGACGATAGAATGCGGCGGTCTCTGTCGATCGCGGCGCTGGCGGTGGGCCTGCTCGGGCTCGCGACGAGCACGCTCGCCGCCGAGGAGTTTTCGATGATCGAACTTGCCGCTCCGCGTGCGGCCGCGCGCGGCGAATCCCTCGAGCTTCAGGTTGCGACTGGGCCGCTGCCGCCGGGCGCGCGGCTGGCGCTGTCCACCGAAAGCGGCGAAGTTCTGGGCGCAGTGGCGCCTTACTCACCGGACCCACGCTCCACGACGGCGACCGTGCCGGTTCCTCGATCCGCCATCGTCGACGGACGGCTGCGGCTGCGCCTGCAGGTGTTGGAGCCGCGCGCGCCGCCGCGCGCGCCCAAGCCCGGCGAGGTTCAACGTCTCGACCTTGTCGTGGCGCCGCGCAGCGAATGATTCGACATGCAGGAACAGGGTTCCGTCTTCGAGTCGGCTGGCTCGGCCTCACTCGAGTTCCATTGCCTCTTTTTGTCTCGACTCGCTCTCCGTAAAATCGCAGAATCAGCGCGACCGAGACGCCACTCCCCGAGACGCCACTCCAAAGCGTTCGGTACGACATCCAACTTGTTGTCTGGGACGCCCTTCGAACGTCCCGTGCCTTCACTGCGACGCATGTCGCGCGAAACGCGTGCCTGCAATGGCTGGCTGTTCAGCGGCCGAGCAATCAGCGAGGACCCCATGCCCCGGTATAAGTGCAAAAGCGTTGCGGCGCTCGACATAGCTCTTGGCGGCTTGCCAGCCAAGATGCAGGTTGAGGCGGACACAGGCACCGGCGTGTCTGCAAAGACCGTTGGAGAGCTTCGGAAGGTGACGACGTGGTCCGAGAATTTGGTGATAACAACTCCGCAGGAACGTCGTCCCGAAAGCGCGGTGAAGATCAGCAAGGCCAGCGTAGCGACACGCACCTCGCCGAAACCGTAGGACGCGGCGCGACAGACAAACGCTACCAGCCACGCTTGCAACCTGCGCCGCGGCCGGACCTTCCTCAGGTCCGTCGCGGGAAATGACGGGAGTTTGAATCATCTTCTGACATGGGCGCGCGTAGCGGCGATAATCTATGTGGCGTCGCTGCGTTTGACGGGGAGCCGCCCAGCTTACGGACGCTGAAAAGGTGCATGGTTCTATTTGCCCTCCCGATTTCCGGGTATTGTTGCAGGCGCATTTAGAACCGCGTTCACTTAGCCGCGAGCCCGGAATCGGTTGGTGGGCTGAAGACGCGAACGAACGGGCGTGGAATGTCGGGCGGACGGCGAGGTCGGCCCAACGTGACTCCAGATCAGGACCAGCATCGACGCAATCGCCTCCTGGCCGCGCTGCGGCCGCGGGATTTTGCGCTGCTCGAGCCCCACCTGCAGATCGTCCCTATCCGCGAGGGCGAGTTCTTGCATCTGCCCGGTGATGAAATCGAACAGGTCTATTTCCTGCACAAAGGCATCGTTTCCCTGATGACCATCTCCGAGGACGGGGATGCAATCTCCACCGCGAGCGTAGGAAGCGAGGGAGCTATCGGTACGATCGCCGGAACTGGCTTCGTGCGCGCCTTCACGCGAGCGATGGTGCAGGCGCCGGGGGTGGCCTCACGGATTGCGGTCCCGCACTTTCGCCGCGCAGTGAGTAAGAGCGAGGCGATCAATGATGTCCTCACTCGCTATCACATGGCGCTGATGTGCCAGGTTCAGCAAACCTCGTTGTGCAATTCGGTGCACGATGCGACCTCGCGCTTGAGCCGGCTGCTGTTGGTTCTGAGTGAGCAAGGCGAGGGCGACACCATCTCGTTCAGCCAGGAACGGTTGGCCGACATGCTAGGGCTGCGCCGATCGAGCGTCACATTGGCCGCACAGACGCTGCAATCGCGGCGCTTGATAAGCTATCGACGCGGACGAATCGAGATTGTCAACCGCAAGGGGCTGAAAGCCGCTGCGTGTGAATGCTACGAAGTCGTTAGCCGGACACTCGATCAATTTTTGGAGGACAAGCAGGTTGCGAGATAACCGCTAGGCTAAAAAATGGAGCGATGGCGCGTCGCTACACGGAAGTCGGTTCTTGTGTCGGGAAATAAGACTCTAGACACCATAAAGTAGAGAGCCGTCCGCCATGGTGGGGCTTTGGGCTATAAGGTCTTCCCCCTGGGGAGACCATCATGGTCAAGCACGGCGCGCTGTCGAAATCACATGTGTATAAACTGCTGCGTTCAAAGGACGCGCGCGTCCGCCGCGCCGCCTTCACACTTCTGGAAACCAGCAATCCCAGGCTCAGAAGAAATAGCGAGCTGTTCATAGAAATCACGCGATTCATTTGGGACGCTAATCCGAGCTACGAGGTTTATCGGGAGTTCACCAAGCGCCACTTTCAGGCTCGCTATAAGGTCCACGAGCTCATTGGCGCCCGTCTCAAAATGGAAAATCAAAAGAAACAGCGCGCTGCGGAGGACCATCTTACCGACAACACGCGCCATCGTGAGGGTGGATTTTTCAAGCGATTGTTTCGTCGCGCATCTCGCAGCAGCCAAGGTTGTGAAACGTCCTGGTCTCAAGCGCGCCGAGGCGCGTGACGCCGCGGCGGCGTCGAGGCGCGTGCGGATCGTCGCGCAACGCCCGCAGCATCCGCCGACCACGCGAGTGAGCTTCGCGCCGGCGTAGCGCGTCCGCGGAACGGCAAGGGGCCACGGGCGGCGCGAGATTCACTCGAAGCCTGGCGCGAGCGAGGTTGCGAGGTGTCCAGGTATTCTTTTGCTCCTTCAGTGTGATTGTTGTGCAACAGCTTGCTGGGATTTCATTGCTGGATGGACCTCGACCACGCCGAATGAATTGGCCTTTCCGAGACAGCCTGTCGGCTGTGAAGAGGAGGGCTGGGGCATGTCGTCCTATGCAAGTTACTGTCAGGATCAGGCTACCGACTGCGCGCGACGCGCACGACTGGCGCGTTCACCGGAGATCGTCTCCCACTGCCGAAGCTTGGAATTCCGCTGGCTGAGGCTTGCAGAGCAGGCACAAGCGACGGGTGGCGCCCTGGGTCACGCGAGCGATCTAGCAGCAGCCGCATTGGTTCCGCTGGGCGACACGACTGCGACATGCCCGGCGGAATACGCGAAACGAGCCGGAGAGCTGATCGCACGCGGCGCGCGTTCGTTGCGCTCGACTTTGCGGCAAAAGACGTCAGCGCCGCCTCGCGAGCCGAACGGTCCGTGAGATGAAGCGCGCGGGTGCTACGTCGTTGCGAGCCATCAGGTCTCACTTGAGCATGCTGCCTCGCCGCACGAGCAGAACACTGACGTTCACCGGCAAGTCGGAGCACAGGAGCATGGGTCTCACGCTTCGCCCGACCGGCCTTGACTCTCCGGCGGACAAAGACCGCAGCGATTACACCGTCTTCAGCGGCGAATTTGCCGTGGGCCGCATCTATGAAGTGCGCGGCGCGCCCGCGGATCTTCAGTGGTTCTGGGCGATCACCGGCATTTTTGGCACGCCCGCGGACATGCGCATGGATGGCCACGCGCCGACGCGCGAATCCGCAGAGGCACAGCTCGGCGAGAACTGGCGGACGTGGCTGGCATGGGCAAAGCTGACCGAGATCGAGGGCTAGGGAGGCGCCGCACCATCGACGCGCCGCGCCCCGCGGGCATAGGTCTTCCGGGCGAACAGCCTCACAGGCGTTTCATTGGTGATGAGCCGAGGCCGAGCGCCCTGTCTCATGTCACGAGTTGCTCATGCGCATGTGCGGATTTGCTGCTCGGCGCGCGATCAGGGACGTCGTTCTGGAAAAGAACCAGAAGGCGGATGCCGCGGCGAGCGCTGCGCCCAAGATCAACAAGAGATAGGTGATCCAGGACGACTCGGCCGGTACGGCGGCGGCAGCACGATCGAGGTCATTGACCTCGTTCGGGTCGACCACTTGCACCGCATTCGTCTTGGCAGCTTCCGTGGCGTCTACGCTTGCCGCCCCTGGCGCACTGGCGCCGGCGCCGTCGGTACTTGGGAGAGCCGGCCAAGCCGTTGCCGCAGTCGCCACCGGACTTTCGCCGCGGCTTTGGTCATTGAGAGGTTGGTCCGCAGGCGACGGCGGCACCATCGCGGGAGGAGCTTCTGCCGGTTTCTGCGAGATGGAAGCGGCCGCCTGCTCCTGCGCGGCGGGTTTGCTCACCTTCGCGCGGGCGGTGGCGCGTGGCGCCTCCCGTTCGCGCTTCGCCTGTGCCTTCTCATTCGGGCGCGCTGCGTGGCTCGCTTTCTTTTGCGGCTGCGCCGACGGCGCGGGCTGAGCCGGCGCATCGGCGGTCTCTTGCGTCGCCGCCTGCGCCCTTATCGGGCACGGGTACCGATCGTCATCGCACGCCTGCGCACTCGTCAATGGCAGACCCGCGAACACCCCAGCCCCAGTTATCACGATTGCCAAAGTGCGTAGAGTGAGCATGCATCCTCCTATCCCCTAGAGGTGGATGGACCTATATACCGAGCCGCCACGATGGCGCCGCATTGGCGCAAATGGGGCATTGTTCGCGCAATCCGGGGGCGGAAATGTTAACGGTTCCAAGGATCAAAGCATTGCCAACAGCGGACTCATACATGTGCCGCTGACGGCGATCGAATTGTTTATTGGGCGCTGGCCGATGCGGTACGAGAGGCTCCCTGCTTCGGTCCCAGCACCACCACAAGCGCGCCCGTCTTCACCCGACTGTAGAGATCGATCACATCCTCATTGGTCAACCGGATGCAACCCGACGAAATCGCATGTCCGATCCATCCGGGCTGGTTCGTGCCGTGGATGCGATAGAGCGTGTCCTTGCCGCCGGTGTAGAGGTAGAGCGCGCGCGCGCCCATTGGATTGCTTGCACCGCCTTCGACGTAGTTCGGAAGCGGGCCCAGCCGTCGCTTCTCACCCTCGGTCGGCGTCCATCCTGGCCATTCTTCCCTGCGGCCGACTGTGGCCACGCCGGACCAAGCCTGAGCATCCTCGCCCACGATCGCGCCGTAGCGAATCGCCTGACCTTCGGGGAGCACGTAGTAAACGTAGCGTGCATCGGTGTCGACCAGGATAGTGCCTGGCGATTCCTTGCGGTGGTATCGAACGACCTGACGCCGATAGGCGGGCGGAATCCACGCCTGCCGGTAGGGAGGGTTCGCCAGTTGCTGCCTGTCGCGCGCCGTGAAATTGGCGTCCGGCACGGGACCAGGAGAAGACCCCAGGCGGCCGAACAGCGCCTCGAAAATATTTTGGGCAGAGGCCGAAGCCACAGAAGTGAGAAGCGTCGTGGCCGTGATGCCGGTCACGAGGATGTCTTTGACGCCGCGGCTCAAGCGGGTCTGGCGACGGATCAACAAAGCGAAAGGTCCCCCGACTCGCGCGCCAACGATTCCCCAGGCGCACCATCTTTCGATACCTTCGGTGGCGGGCGGAAGTATGACCTCGGAGTGCCGGGAGTAAGACGTTTGGAACCAATCGCGCCGAAGACCGATTGGGCCGACAAAGCATGCGCATTTTGCCTGGACCGGGAAAGAGGGGGTGATCGTGCAAGTTCACCGGGCCTCACACATAGTGGCGCAGCTTCGTGCGAGATTTCTAATACTTTCATCGTTAGATCGCGCCGTCTCGTAAAACGTCTAGCAACACGACTTACGCTTACCACCAGCGCTCCTTTCCCCAATCTTCCTCGGCTTCGCGTTTGACCGCCGGGAACTCTCCGGCAATGACGCGCACACCGGGCCTCCCCGGGACTCGCCAGGCACGAACGGGAGGGAGGCCCCGGGGGACCTGCTCCTCCGGGGCCAGGTGGTCTCGGTGCGTCCTAGGCCGTACCGGAGAACCGCCCGCCCATGATCTCCGAAGGTCTGTGGAGAGTTCCCTGGGAACGCCGGTGGAAATCTGAAAAACAATCGCTGTGATATTTTTGCAAGCCTGAAGACGGGCCGCTTGCTGCCGTCTCTATCCAAATTGTTGCTACTCCCCATCCTGTCGTCGGCGACGCGGGCACGATTCTAAAGCACCAGCATCCCGATACCGGATGAGTGCGAAGCGTTTTGCGGCAGCTCTGATCGATCTGACGGTCCGCGTTCGCGCAGCGGAACCATTTCTGTCCGTCGTGCATTTGCGTGCATGCAGGGCGGTCGGGATCGGGCGTGTGCGCAAGTCTTTGGACGCGGAGTGGCCGCAGGCCTCTTCGGCGCGATCCTATGTTTTGCGGCCGGCGCCGCATCGGCCCAAGAATCCACGAAAGCATCGGCGCAAGCATCGACGCAAGCATCGACGAAAGCAGCGGCGAAAGCAACGGCGCAAGCATCGACGAAAGCCTCGGCGCAAGCATCGACGAAAACATCGGCGCAAGCATCGACGAAAGCATCGGCGCAAGCAGCGGCGAGAGCCTCGGCGCAAGCATCGACGAAAACATCGGCGCAAGCAGCGGCGAAAGCCTCGGCGCAAGCAGCGGCGAAAGCCTCGGTCCAAGCATCGGCGAAAACATCGGTCCAAGCATCGACGAAAGCATCGGCACAAGCATCGCCCCAAGACGCATCGGCCCAACAGCCGCTGAAACTTTCAGGCAGCCAGCTCGAGCCGGTCAAATGGACCGAGCTCGCGGGCTGGACGGCCGATGATCATCTCGCCGCTTTCGCAGCCTATCGGGAGAGCTGCCGCGCCGCGCGCAAGACGCCGCGCACCGACGATCGCGCAGCGATTTTTGCCGCCCTATGGAACGTTTGCCGCGACGCCATGGGCCTGCGGCCACGGGATGCGGATACCGCCCGCGCCTTCTTCGAACGGAACTTTCAACCCGTTCGCATCGCGCGCCTGGGCGAGGTCGCGGGGCTGCTGACCGGCTATTTCGAGCCGGTTGTTGCGGGCTCGCGCTTTCCCAGTCCCGAATTCAATGTCCCGGTCTACCGCCGGCCGCGTGATCTGGTCGCCGTCGGTTACAAGCCCGCCTCCGTCGCATTTCCGAACAAAGGGGTGCGCATCGCTCGCCGCACCGCGAACAACGAACTCGTGCCGTACCACGACCGCGGCGCTATCGAGGCCGGCGCGCTCGACGGTCAGAAGCTCGAGATCTGCTGGCTCAAGGATCCGTTCGACCTGCTCACGATGCAGATCGAAGGCTCGGCGCGCGTGATCCTCGAGGACGGCACGCCGCTGCGCATCAGCTACGATTCGCACAACGGTTATCGCTATAGCTCGATCGAGCGCGTGCTCGTCGAACGCAATCTCATCTCGCGCCAAGAGATGTCGGCGCAGCGCGTTCGTGACTGGATGACCGCGCATCCGGACGAAGCTGCGAAGGTACGCGCCGCCAACCGCTCCTACGTGTTCTTCCGCATCACCGGACTCTCGAACGAAGGCGAACCGGTCGGCGCGCAGGGGGTGCCGTTGACGCCGGGCCGCTCCATTGCCGTCGACCGGCTGCACGAATACGGGACGCCGTTTTTCATCGAAGCCGATCTGCCGATCGAGAGCGTGAAGTCGGTTTCACGCTTCGGCCGGCTGATGATTGCGCAGGACACGGGATCGGCGGTCGTGGGACCGGCGCGCGCCGACCTCTACTGGGGAGCCGGCGATGACGCCGCTCGCATCGCCGGCCGCATTCGCCATCCCGGTCGCTTCGCGATGCTCGTTCCGCGCGAACTCGACATGATCGCGGCCGGCAGGCACATGCCGTTGCCGGTGCCGAAACCGAAGATCGCCGAGGTCGAAGTCGACAAAACGGACGGCAAAGGCAAGGCAAATTCCGTCAAGGCCGGCGAGATCGTGGCCGGCAAGCATATGCCATCGCCGCCGAAACCGAAGGTGCCCGAAATCGAAGTCAAGAAAAGGGACAGCAAGGGCAGGGCAAATTCCGCCAACTCCGGCGAGGATTGGCGAGCGGCGGCAAGGTCGGGCCGGCAAGCCGCCCCCGCGCGAACGGACTACCGGTTATAAAACTGCCGGCCCGGCAAGCGTGCCGATAGCGTTGTCGCGCCGCTAGCTGCGCAACTCCGCCGCCGGGATCGCCGCTGCGACCGCCCGCCAGCCTTCGCGCACGCTTGGATATTTTGGCACCCACGCGCATTCCTCGCGCAGCTTGCGGTTCGAGACCCGCACGCTTCGCGCCAGCATCGCTCCGAGCGAGCCGAAGAGATGCTTCATCCATGGCGGCGCCAGTCTCGGCGCGCCAACGCCCAGAACCTCCGCGAGCGCGTCGACAAACGCGCGGCGGCGCATGGGCTCGTCATCACCGACATTATAGGTGCCCGCACGCGCCAGCAGTGCGCCCACGACGGCTCTCGCAGCATCGTCGTGCGACACCGAGGAGATATAGCTCTTGGCCGCGCCCGGAATCGGCACGAACCCGCGCCGGACGTAGCGGATGAGGTCGCGGGTGAACCAGGAATCGGGACCGTAGAACGCCGCGAAGCGAAGGATGACGCCTGTGCGTGCGCCGCCGGAGAACCGTTGCGCCGATCGTTCGGCATCGACCAGCGAGCGGCTGAATCGCGCGGGCGCGAGCGCGGTGCGTTCGTCGATCCACGCCTCGCCGCGGTCCGGATAGGCGGGTGCAAACGATTCCTGGATGAACCGCGTGGCGCCGCCCGCGATCGCGGCGTCCACCAAGTTGGCTGACGCGATGCGACGGATGCGATCGTTCTCGGCCCACGCCCCCGGAAAGAACATGCGCCAGCCTACGGGCAGATGGGTGGCGAGGTTGATGACGGCATCATGCCCGGCCAGCGCCCGCTGCAGGGCGTCGCGGGCAAAGAGATCGACCTGCACCGGCACGGCCCCCGCGCGCTCGATCTCGGCGCGCGATTGCGGCCGGTGCGCGACCGCGGTCACGCCGTGGTCCAAGGCGACGAGCAACGGCATCGCTCTGCGCCCGATCACGCCGGTCGCTCCGGTGAGGAAAATCCGCATAGTGGCGCTCCGGAACAGACGGACGGCTGCGGGCGTAACTCACACCCCGTGGGGATGGTTCAGGCGTTTGGGCGCATGTTGATACGGCCGACGTCGCGCGGATCGTGAAACCGTGCGCGCTCAAGTGCGGCAGAGGGCTTCGTTTGTGCTTGAAGCACTTCAGCGCCGCGTACTCGGTGCGCTCCCCTCCACAACCAAACCCCGGCTTGCCGGGGTTTGGTCATTTTAAGACTTGCCGGAAGCGGGCAAGCCCGCAGCCGGCTGGGAAGGGGTTGGCGGTGGGGCCGTGCGATTCCTTCGCAGGTGGTGTCGCCATGTGATGGCCATCACAAAAAAGCGCTTTTCACCACCGAACCGCGCAAAAAGAACCGCGCATTCCTGACTGCACCCGCTCTCACCGGAATAAGCAGCGACCCGATGCGGTCTCATTGGACGAACGCGCCTTGAGCAAGGAGAACAAAATGTCTCGCAAGGCCGCCACGACTCTGGCCGTCCTACTCGTTTTTGGCACCGCCTCGGCCGTTTTGGCGGATGCAGATAACCGGACCGACCATCATGGTTCATTCGCCCAACGTCCGGCGTCGATGATGTCCAACGGTCGCACCGGGGTCGTGAACGATGCCGCGAAGCCATTCACGAGCGAGGAGAAGGCTTCGTTCGCCGCATCAGAGCTCGCCGTCGTACAGAGTGCCCCGTTCTGTCGTGATGTTATCGCGGGTAGATCCAGGGCCTGGATCCAATTGACTGAACCCGGCGGCAAACTGATTCATATCAATGTGGAACACGTCACGTCGGTCAGATCCGACACCCAAATTCCCGGAGCCAGGGCTCAACTCGACTTGACGAGTGGGAAATTTCAGGGTGTGCAGGAAAGTGTCGAGCAGGTCATGCAGTTGATCTCGGCCACCCCGGGCGCTCACGAGAAAGACGAACCAAACGCAGTGCTATGATCGGACCGAGGGGCGCCGGAGCAGTTCGCTTCGCTTCAGCACCGGGTCGCGGGATTCATGCCCGCCATATGTGCCGGCTCCTCGCTTGAACGCGTCGTACGCATGCAGGGCGCGCACTCCCGAAAATATCGTGGAAGGGGTTTATGCGGCTTGCCGACGGCCTAAAATCCGGCGGGCTCGTTTCTCGCATGCAGACATATGAAGACTGCGTCGATCAAAGTCCGTGCTAACCAAGCGTCTGGACCTTGTCGGCGCCAGGAGGCGGAATGTTTGATCTCATGATTCGCAGCGGCGATGTGGTGACACCCGAGGGCGTCGTCCGCGGTGACGTCGCGGTCGCCGGCGAGACGATCGCCGCGATCGCCGCTCCCGGAGCGCTGTCGGCCGACACCGCCAAGCATCTGATCGACGCAACAGGACATATCGTCATGCCAGGCGGCATCGACCCACACGTGCATCTCCATCACGTGTGGATCAAGCCCGACGGCACGCCGCTCGTTACCGCCGGCCCCGAGCAAGTTGGACGCGCTGCGCTGTTCGGAGGAACGACCACATTTATTGATTTTGCCTACTGGCGCGACGGCGTCTCGGCGCTGCAGGCCATCGAGACGCGCGACAAAGACTTCGTCGGGAAAAGCCCATGTGACTGGGCCTACCACATCATGCTGCACTCCGAGCCGCCGCCCGAATTCGCCGGGGAGCTCGCCGAAGCGATCCAGGCCGGCTACCCGACGCTCAAGATATTCACCACCAATATCCTTCCGTCGCGCAGCGGCCGCATGGTCGACTTCGGCGATATCTGGGAGGCGTTCCAGG
>WNFX01003880.1_pt1 | contig 14810 bp, 14 predicted proteins | sample 5400111 | NCBI WGS metagenome assembly WNFX01 (sample SAMN13153363, study PRJNA577476) | soil metagenome | isolation source: 40 cm soil or saprolite under grassland replicate 1 | place: USA:California | collected 2016-06-15 | reverse complement strand
CGCGCCTCGCCGCGCCTCGCTTCGCCGCCCCCTCGCCTGGCCTCGCTTCCCCAGCGGTCACATTGGCCACACTGGGATCGCGATCCGCGACTTACCACGGATTGGGTGGGGACGAAAGCCACAAATCAGGGCATGTTTTGGCGGAAAGCCGTGCTATGTGGTGCCGGGGACCGGGCGCTGGGGCGGGACCGGGCGCTGGACCGCTGGAGCGGGACCGGACGCTGGGGCGGGACTGCCCGGTCCGAACCCGGAATTGGGCAGGGACCGGGCTGCTGGTGGATCACATGAATGTGACTGTGGTGGCGAGCCAGGTTCCGCTGGCCGTGCCGCTGCCGGCGAACTGGCCGACCGACGCCGGGATCTGGTAGGCCCGCCCGAGGGCGTTCGTGCCGACCGTGTAGGTAGTCGTAGGAGTCCAGCCCGCGTTCCAGCCGATGGACGTCCCGCCGAATGTCGCGACCGCCGAGAACACGAACTCGCCTGACTGGCTGATCGTGCCGGTGGAGCCCGACGAGAACGTGCCGCTGGTCCCGCTTGCCACAGCCTCCTTGTCCTGGCTGCTGACGCCGGATACCTCATCGGCGGCGATCCGGTAGCTCGACGCGGTCGGGAAACTGATGATGACCTGGTCGTTGATCGCCAGACCGGACCCGGCGATCCCGGACAAGGTCAGCAGCCGGTCCCCGCTGCCGTCCGAGACGTCGCTCGCCACGCTCAGCGTGTCGCCCTTGCTGTCGGTCCCGCTGACCGCGCCCGTTGCCGAGGTCCCGGTGAGCTGGACGGTCGCGACGATCAGGTTACCAGCGCCAACGCCGCCGGTACGCCAGACGGTCACCGAACCCGATGTGTGCGAGGTAGTCGAGTAATTGGTGGCTATCTGGTTGATGTACCTGGCATTGCTGCCTTGCTGCTGGGCGCTGACGGTGACGGTCTGGCTGGCCTGGGAGGTCAGGCCGTTGCCGTCGGTGACCGTGACGGTGACCGGGTAACTCCCCGCCGAAGAGTACGTGTGGCCGGCCGTCGCCCCAGCCTGCTGGCCAGTCGAGTTCCCGTCACCCCACGCGAAGGAATACGTGCTGATCGGCGAACTGCCAGCGGACGAACCCGACGCATCCGCGCTCACCGTCACCGGCGCGGTCCCCGATGACGGGCTCACCGACAGCGCGGCCGTCGGCCCGGTCTGCTGCTGCGAGGAAACGGTGACGGTCTGGCTGGCCTGGGAGGTCAGGCCGTTGCCGTCGGTGACCGTGACGGTGACCGGGTAACTCCCGGCAGAAGAGTACGTGTGGCCGGCCGTCGCCCCGGCCTGCTGGCCAGTCGAGTTCCCGTCACCCCACGCGAAGGAATACGTGCTGATCGGCGAACTGCCAGCGGACGAACCCGACGCATCCGCGCTCACTGTCACCGGCGCGGTCCCCGATGACGGGCTCACCGACAGCGCGGCCGTCGGACCGGCGGGCGTGTCGGATGGCAGGAATTCGTAGGCGCCCCGGTCATAGAACCATCCGGCGGGCTTACCGGTGTTCGCAACGGCAGGATCGTCGACGCGGGCGTTGCCGAGCACGTCGAGCGCTTGCTCGCCAGAAGCATGCGCGTCCGCCGAGTCAATGCCGGGCGAGCCCTCGGTGAGGCGGAAGTTCGAGCCTGCCGCGTTCACGAACTTCGGGTCGGCGAACTTACCGTGTGCTTCCTGACCGGTCGCCGCGTTGAGGGCGCCCTGAGTGCTGTACGCCGTCCCCGCCCAGGTGTATTCGGTGCTCTTGCTGCTGCTCTGGTACACCAGGTTGTAGTCGGCCGTCGTCGTGAGCGGAGCTGAGTCGTAGACCCCGATGTTCCCGATCCGCCGGTTGCACAGGTTGGTGTAGTACGGCAGGCCGGTGCTCGGGTTAACCGGGATCGGCGTCGGGTTGATGATGGCACCGGTGGCGTTATTCATCGAGACGTTGTTCTCGATGTTGTAATTGCCGCTCGTGCCTTCTACGTTGATGCCGTCCGTGCAGTTGCCGTACACTGTGTTCCCGATAATCCGGCCGCCGGTCACGTTAAAGTCGTCAATGCCGTGGTCGCCGTTACCGTAGGTAACATTGTCGGTGACGAGCGCGTTGTTACCGCCACTGTAGATATTAATCCCGGTGTCCTCGTTGGCATAAGTAACGTTGCCGATGATCGAGTTACCCGGCGCTATGTCATCGATGCCGTTGGCGTTGCGCTGGTACTGGTAGGCGTTGTGGTAGGACGTGTTGCCCTGGACGGTGACACCGGTAGTCGTGCCCGTCAGGTAGATGCCGTGCGCCGAGTTGTCGTGCGTCACGTTGCCCTGGACGAGCCCGCCTGCCAGGTTGCTGAGATAGATGCCCATCGCTGGGCTGCTGATCGGCGTCCCGGCGAAGGATTCGGTGTTGCCTGAGATCGTGACGTTGCTGCTGCTGCCAGAGACGGAGATGCCATAGGAAGAGGTACCTGTGATGATGAATCCTGAAATCACGATGTTGCTGCGGGCGGAGATCGCGAACGCCCGGGTGCCGCCGCTGATGGTCACGCCCGGGTTAGCGGTGAAGGTGACTCCGGAGTTCCTCGGATTGACCGACGTGCCGGCGTAGGTCCCGGCCTGGACGAGAACGGTGTCGCCTGGCAGCGCCACGTTCGCGGCCCCGGCGATCGTGCAGAACGGCTGCGCGGGCGTCCCAGGCCCGCTCACCGAGCATGAGGGGTTCGTATTGTCCACAATATAGACATTCGATGCGAGCGCCGCAGTGCTCGCCAGTGTGATCGCGCCGACGGCCACGCCGAGCAGCGAGCCGAGCACGCTCGCCCGCCTCGCTGCGGACTTTCTGGTCAGACGACCGACTGGCGTGTGACGCAGGCCAAGTGCCCTCATGCCAACCCCAACTTCCACAATTCCCCCACTCCCACCCAAATGCAGACTTAAAAGAATTTTACGATATAACACTTACCTAAGCGCCGCACATAGCATCGAATCTCGCATTCAGTGTAGAGCCCCCGACAACCTCAGGAATAGGCCTTTGTCAACTCCTGCATTGCCGGCCGCGCCACACCGGAGGTTCGATCGCCGCCACCGGGCAGGAGGCGGCAGAACAAGCGGCTGCTACTTCAGACGGCGCAACATGCCCGCCGGTTGCCACAGGCGAGGGATCCCGGCCGGAACCGCGAGCACATACACCGCGATCCATGGCGCCGGCAGCCAATGCCGCCCGGCTCGCGCCGACGTCGCTGGTGCCGACGCCAGCCACGCCGACGCCAGCCACGCCCTGCGCCAGCCACGGCTGCGCGGGGCCGGCGCCCCATGCGGGCGAAGTTCGGGCGCGCGCGGGCGACTCGGTCGGCACCGCAACCCTCACGTCGATCACGCAGCCGGGGTGAGCCCCCTCACGTCGATCACGCAGCCGGGGTGAGCCACGGAGCCGCGCCCAGCTGATCAGGCCGCGATCCGGCACCGGCGGCAAGAGGTCCCGCGAGCACGCCGCAGCCCGGCCACCTGCGGCAATGCTCAAAGACCAGCATGGGGTGGCCAGATGATCACACCGCCGGTCACTGACGGACAGCGGCAGGGCGGGCCCGCCGGGTCGAGCGAGTTTACCTCTTTTCTAAAGAGAGCATTAAGTATATTCTTAAGCAAGAACATAGTTCCGGCCGGGGGACGGCAGAGGGCGGCCGGTACTATCCGCAAGCTTAATCCGCGCTCCACGAGCCGGCCCGAGAAGCGCAATGCGCATTCGATGCGATTGTTGTTGCGAGTGGGGGTGACGGTGCGTGCCGCATGCACGTGATTTGATGCGTCCATGCCTTAATCAGGCGGCCAGGAAATGAGCATCTCAGGGGGGATCACAGGCGCTCTGCCGGAATTTGGGCGCAGCCCGACTGGCCAGAGACCCCCGGGAGCGCCCTCCAGGCCACGCGGCCCGTCCAGCCCGCAGCCGGTCGGCCCGACCAGCCCGCAGCCGGTCGGCGCAGCTGGTCGGCACCGGCCGGCCCACGCTAGCCGGTCAGCACCGGCCGGCCATGTCCGCAGCCGGTCGGCACCGGCCGGCCCGGGCTAGCCGGTCAGCCACGGCCGGCCGTGGCTGCGCCAGCGGCGCCGGCAGCCACGTTCACCGCGAACGGCGGTCCAGCCGACTGCCGCACACCGCCCCCTGAGGCCGCCAGCGATGTCGGCACGAAAACCTCGGGCGCCAAGTAATCCTTCGTGCCCCGCAAAACGTCTTAGTAGCAATGTTTACCTAATGTAACGCCATGATCGCCTGCTGCACCTGTACTTCTGTTGGGCCCGCGAGACGCGACAGCACTGGAGCGAACCGCGTCGTTCGGAAAGCGAGACGATGAGCCACACGTTGGCACCGGCCGCGTTCTACCGCACCGCAGCCGCCAGCCTGAGCCGGGCGCACGGCGGGGCACCGCGGTGACGAGTCCCCTGATCGATCCGCCATCCTTCCTGGTGGACTCGGAGGAAACCCAGGACGCGACGCGCAGCGCGGTCGCCGCTGAGCGCGCCCGCATAAGGCGGGAACTAGACGACGTCCTGCACAAAAACCTGCTCGGCGTGTCCATGATCGCCGAGGCACTGGCCACGCAGGGCGCGGCCGCGGATCCGCGGGAACTGGATAGGCACCTGCGTGAGCTAGCCAAGCTGGCAAGGGACGCGGTATCGGAGGCGCGGGCCTTCATCACCGGCATAGAGGCCGAAGCGCTCGGGGACGAGCTACGCAGCGCGGTCACCGCGTGGGGCGATCTGACCGGCGTCACCACCAGCCTCGACCTCGGTCCGGAGATCAGTGCGCCGACGCAGGTCCAGCGCGAGATCGTGGCCATACTCCGCGAGGCGCTCAGCAACGTGGAACGGCACGCCGCCGCAGCCAGCGTGCGCGTATCGCTGCAGATCAGGCAGGACCGCCTGCTGATGACCGTCGCAGACGACGGCTCCGGGTTCTGCCCGCCCGCCGACCTGGCCGAACTGCGCTCGGCCGGCCAGGCCGGCCTGGCCAGAACGGACCAGCGGGTACGGCAGCTCGGCGGCAGCCTGACGGTAACCTCCTTGCCAGGGCTCGGCACCCATCTCGAAGTCGACCTGCCCGCCCCGGTCAGCACCAGGCAGTTGATGCGCGACACGCCGCCGCCGGTTCGGGTGGTGCTCGCCGAGGAGAACCCGGTGCTGCGACGCGGATTGCGCGCCTGCATCGAGCATTCGACCGCACTCGCGATCGTCGCGGAGGCAAAGGACGGCTACGGCGCGATGGCCGTCGTCAGGGACCACCGCCCGGACGTGTTGCTGCTTGACGCGCGCATGCTGCTGCCAGGTCAGCTGCCCGCGATCGTACAGGCCAGCGAGCAGACACAGGTGATCCTGCTGGTCAACCCCGATGACGCCGAGCTGATGGCGCGAGCCACCGAGGCCGGGGCCACCGGCTACGTCATCCACGGCGACTTCGAACGCGACGAGCTGATCCAGATCCTGACCGAGACCGGGCGGCGATCCCGCACCGCGACAGCGCCGACGCCCGCCCCGGTCGGCGAGTGGCCGGGGCGGGCCGCCGACCTGCGCCCGCGGGAACGCGAGGTCATGGGGCTCATCGCCGAGGGCCTGACCAACCGGCAGATCGCGGCTCGCCTGGTGATCTCAGACAAGACGGTGAAGAACCACATCTGCAGCATCTACCAGTACCTCGGGGCACCCGACCGCGGCCAGGCCGTCAAACGCTGGCAGGAGTTGCTGCAACGCTCAGCGCCCGCGCCCGGCACGCTCCTCGGTATCGCGAAGCGGGACTGCGGGCCCGTAAAGCCCGGCTCGCCTGGCGACGGCAACGGCGGCCACAGCCGAATGGACATCCAGCTTGCCCAGCGTGTTCTGGACATGGGTGCGCACGGTATTCCGTGACAGGAACAGCTGGCTGGCGATGGCGTCCAGGCTCATGCCGGTTGCGAGCCAGCCGAGGATCTCCTTCTCTCGTCTGGTCAGCCGGTCAAGCAGGGCCTCGTGCTCGGTGCGTTCCCGCTGCACGGCCTTCAGCTCAGCCAGGACGTGAGTGAGGAACCTGGGCGGTATCCATGTCTCGCCGCGCAACGAACCTGCGATCACCGTCAGCAGGTGCTCGACCGGTTCGCTCTTAGCTACCCAGCCGGATACGCCGACCCGCACAGCGTCGGTGACCAGATTCTGGTCTTCCCCCGCGCTCACCACGACGATCCGCAGGCTGGGGTGCTCGCTCAGGGCCTCCACGGCGAATCTCAGACCGTCGGCGCCGCCAAGGTCCAGATCGAGCAGCATGACGTCGAAGTTGCGTTCGCCGAGCACCCAGCGCGCATCTTCGATGGTGGTCGCCGCCATCGCGCATACCCCGGGCTCCTCGTTGAGCCTGCAGACCAGCGCCTCGGCGAAGATGACGTAGTCATCAAGCACGAGTAGCTGCCTGGCTGGCTGCTCGGGCCGCCGCGACGCCAGGACCGTCGGATGGCGGATGACGGTGCCGGTCATCCGCTGGCTGCGGCCGACATGCCGATCGCGTACTGACCAGCGTCGCCAGGCAAGCCGTACCTGGCCACGATGCTGCTTGCCTCAAGGCGTGAGTGCGCTCCGAGCTTGACGAGCGCGCTCTGCGCGTGGGTGCGCGCCGTGCTCAGCGATATGGCGAGTGATCTCGCGATCTGCTTGGTTGATTCACCCTCCATCATGAGCATGAGCACCTCTTGTTCCCTGAAGGTGAGCGCCCGTGGCTGGTACTCGGCCGAGCCGAGCGCCATGGGCTTGCGCGCCTGAGGTTCCGCCTGGTCGTCGTCGAAGGCGCGCTCGCCTGCCCGGACCCTGACCAGCGTGCTGATGACGTCCGGCATGTGCTGTTCCTTGCTGATGAAGCCGGCGGCTCCGCCGTCGATGGCCTCGGCCACGACGGCAAGATCGGAGCTGTCGGAGATCAGGACCACCTTGGTGGCCGGATGGCGCTTGACGATCGTGCGGAGCACGTCGAGACTGCCGGGCTCGCTGAAGCCAGGTCCGAGCAGGCAGATGTCGGGCTCGTACCTGGCGACGCCGCTCAGAACCTCCTGCGCGGTGGTACCTCGGGAGAGCACGGTGAAGCCATGGGTGGACAGGGCGTTCGCGAGCGCCTCGACGAACATCAGGTGGTCGCTGCCGAGCACGAGTCTCATCGCTCACCTACCTGGCAGCCAGCGGCGGGCAGCAGCTGATCGTGCGCCACCTGCTGAAACACTCCTGGCCCTCGAGCCACCCCGCCCGTGCCGCCCGTGCCGGCCGTCTCGGCCGCGTGTTCCGCGTCCGGCCGGTCCTTGGTCGTGGCCACCACGGTGCTAGCGCCGCGTACTCTCATTTCTCCCCACCCACCGATGAACTGCCACCAAACACGCCCGGTTGCGGTCATGGACTCCGGGTGAATATCGGGTGACAGGAGATAGTCTGCTGGGCGACGAACCCGGCCGAGAAGGCCCTGGGCCGGCCCAATCACGTTATGTATATTAATATCAACGCTATGTAATCACAACTGTACCGTCGAGTACCCGCTGTTGCGCCAAGCCGGCCAGGCAGGGCCCCGTGCGCGCCGGCCGTCAGCGCACGTCTGCCAGTGCGGCAACTACCTGATACGGCAGGTGCCTGGGATGAACCAGCAGCCCTCTGGCTACCTGGCGGACGCTCAGCCGCAGCGGCAGCAGCAGTTGCTCGCTATAGCGCCATGCGCCGCACTCGTCGTCCCCGAACCGGTCCCGCTTCGCGCGGCGGAACCGGCCGGCGTCACCGCCGTCGCTCCGCCACGTCGCGAGCCACTGGCGCAGTTCCTCGTCCTGCTGGGGCAGGCTCCAGTCCATCAGCCGCTCGCCGATCTGCCCGGCCGCGTCGATGACGAAGGCCAACTCGCCGGCGCCCGCGATGCCATGCACTCGCCCCTCGGTGCGATGGCTGTGATGAATGCTGGCCGAGCTGAACCTGGCGCCCACCGCCAGTGCGGCCACCGCATGGCCGGCCTCGTGCCAGGCCGTGCCGACCGTCGCCTTCCTGGCCGGCCCGAGACCGGAAAAGCAGCCGCAGTCGTAACGCTGCCTCGCCCACTTGTCGTTCACTATCGACTCATCGTCATGGCGAACGGCACGGCTCAGCCCGGCCGTCACCTCATGCAGGACGCGGCGCTCCGCCGGCTTCATGACAGAGCAGGCTATGCCAGCCGCCGCTGCGCCGCCCAGCGCGAGAGCTGATGCCTGGTGGAGAGCTGCAGCTTCCGCAGGACCGACGAGACATGACTTTCCACGGTCTTCACCGAGATGAAGAGCTCGCGCGCGATCTCCTTGTAGGTATAACCGCGCGCGATCAGCCTGAGCACCTCGCGCTCCCGTGGCGTCAGCTGGTCAAGTTCGGGGTCGAACGACACCCGCTCCGCGCCATCGGGGCTCAGCGCGGCGAACGCGTCGAGCACGAACCCGGCCAGTCGCGGCGAGAAGACCGCGTCCCCTGACGCGACCCGTCGCACCGCGTCCGCAAGCTCAGGGCCGGAGATCGTCTTCGTCACGTAACCGCGCGCGCCGGCCCTGATCACGGCGATCACGTCCTCGGGAGCATCCGAGGCGGACAGGGCAAGGAACCGCACGTCAGGCCGGACGGCCTTGACCGCCGACACCACAATCTGCCCGCCTCCGCCCGGCAGGTGCACGTCAAGCAGGACCACGTCGGGGACGCAGCCGGTGATCAGGCCGATCGCGGGCTCGACATCGGCCGCCTCGCCCACGACCTCCACCTGGTCGCCGAGCTCCGACCTGACGCCGGAGCGGAACAGGCCATGGTCATCGACGATGAACACCCGCGGCCTGCTGCCGCCGGGCTCGCCGGCTACCTGCCCGGTCACGTCCGGCCCGGCGGCCGGTCGCCCGCTGGGCGGGGCATCCTCAGCGCGACCTCGGTGCCCTCGCCCGGGATGCTGCGGATGGTCGCCGCGCCGCCGCGACGGGTCATCCTGGCGCGGATCGACTCTGCCACGCCCTTACGGTCAGCGGGCACCGCGTCCGGATCGAACCCGCTGCCGCGGTCCCGCACGAACAGCGACACCGCCGCGGGCTCGACCTCGGCGAAGACGGAGACGACCGGGGCGCCGGACCACTTCGCCGCGTTGACGGTCGCCTCGCGCCCGGCGGCCAGCAGGGCTCGCAGGTCGTCGTCGAGCTCGCAGTCCCGAACGGTGATGGCCTCGACGGACACTCCGTGCTTGGCCTCCACCTCCTGCTGGATCATCCGCACCCCGGCGGCCACCGTCATGCCCTGGCCGTCCAGCGCGCCCGGCGGCCTGCCGTCGAAAAGCCAGGAGCGCAACTCGCGTTCCTGCGCCCTGGCGAGCTGGATCACCTGCTGTGGCTGGGCGGCCTGGCGCTGGATCAGGGCAAGCGTCTGCAGCACGGAGTCATGCACCCTGGCGGCCATGTCGGCCCGTTCCTCGGCCCTGATTCGCGCCTGCCGCTCGACGACAAGATCGCGGGCGATGCGCAGCCACCAGGGGCCGAGCACAACCACGATCGCGGCGATGACCAGCACCAGGCCACCGAGCGGGCGGAGCGCGGCTCGCCTGTCGTGGCCTTGGAGCAGCGCGACCAGGCCGCCGGCCAGCAGCGTGCTGGCGACCGCCACCCTGAGCAAGGTCCGTGACGGCCTGCCGTCGCCGGTCAGGCCGAGCGCGGGCTCGGCCAGCCGCCGGATGCTGAGCTGCTCGCTCGCGCCGGCGTTGCGCCAGATAAGCACCATGCCTGCGCCGCTGATCACCAGCGCCCAGCCGATTGAGCTCAGCCAGCCGATGCCGAGCAGCGAGGCGATCACGAGTACCGCGGCGAGCAGCGTGGCGAGCCCGGCCGCCAGCGCGATGCCGCGCCGGTCGGTCAGGGCACTGCTGGCGATATTGGCGCTCTCACCGGTCACCGGCACAAGCAGCCAGAGCAGCACGTACGCCACCAGGCCGGTGCCGCTCAGGCCGAACGCGACGAAGAGCACCCGCACGATCGTGACATCGATACCGGTCCGGGCCGCCAGGGCGGCCGCGACCCCGCCGAGCAGCCGGCCGTCGTGCGGGCGGCGCACCGGACGGCGGTCGCGGGTCCTGCGGGTCCACCGGCGCAGCCTGCGCCGCTGGGAGCGCCTCAGGCCAGCCCAGTCATCGGGCGGCTGGCCATCCTGGGGCGGCTGGCCATCCTGGGGCGGCTGGCCATCCTGGGGCGACTGGCCATCCTGGGGCGACGGCCCGCGCCCCGCGCCTGCCTGGGGCAGCCATGAGCGGCCCTGGCCTGGCGGCCCGTGGCTGATTCGTTGCTGCACAACACCCATCATCATGCCGGGACCCTCATCCCGGCTATCAGGGACATCCCTGATCCTGCCGCACTCGGGTCCAGGGACCGGTCCTGGCTGTTCCCGATGGCCGATCTGGCTGGCCGGCCGCACGCTTGAACCATGAACACATCAGCCATGAACTCACCGGCCGCGGCCGGCCAGGACCCGGCGGCCGACTCGCAGTCCGGGCCGCAACCGCTGCATCGCCCTGTCAACGACCGGATGCTGGCCGGCGTCGCCGCCGGGGTAGCCGCTCACCTCCGCATTGACGTGACCGTCGTCCGCATCGTGCTCGTCGTGCTCACCCTGGTGGGCGGCGCGGGCCTACCGCTCTACCTGGCCGGCTGGCTGCTGATCCCCGAAGAGGGAGCCGAGCAGTCTATCGCCGCCGAATTCCTGCAATCCCTTCAGTCCCGGTCGCACTGACCAGAAAGGTCGTCTCACATGTCAGTCTCGTCAAGCCCGCCGAGGACCAGCGGTCACGGCGCGCACTCGGCCAGCCCGTACCTGCGGATCTCCGACGCCGAGCGGGCCGCGGTCGCCGACCGGCTGTCCAAGCACTACAGCGACGGGCGGCTCGACCAGGCCGAGTTCGACGAGCGGCTCGACCGGGCGATGCGCGCCAAGACCCACGCCGACACCGCTGACCTGTTCGCCGACCTGCCCGACGGCGGGCCGGCGCAGGCCCTGCCGCCCGGCCAGGAGGTGCCGCCTGGGCATGCCATGCCGCCAAGGCAGGCGTCGCCGCGCCGACCAGGACGTCCCCGCATCCCGTTCCTCATTCTCATCATCGTGCTCAGCGCGCTGATCGGACACGCGCTGCTGCACCCCTTCGTCCCGCTGCTCTGGGCCGCGATGATCGTCTTCGTACTCGTCCGCTACGCCCCCGCGCTGCGCCGCCGCCGCTGACCACGGCTACCTGCGCTGGTACCGTGCGTGGCGTGACGGAGACAACATGGCTGGATGCCACCGCTCAGGCTGAGCTGGTCCGGCATGGCGAGGCAAGCCCCGTCGAGCTGGTCGAAGCGGCGATCGCCAGGATCGGGGCGGTCAACCCCAAGTTGGACGCCGTGCTGCGGACCAGGTTTGACAAGGCCCGCGCCGAGGCCGCCGGGCAGCTTCCTGACGGGCCGTTCCGCGGCGTGCCGATCCTGCTGAAGGACCTGGGCTGCATGGTCGCCGGCGAGCCGACCGCCTTTGGCATCGGGCCGCTGCGTGACCTGCCGTGGGCGGAGACGTCCTACCTGGCCGAGCAGTTCCGCGCTGCCGGATTCGTGGCGCTCGGCCGGACCAGCGTGCCCGAGCTCGGCACCACGGTGACCACCGAGCCGATGAGCTTTCCCGCCGCCCGCAACCCGTGGAACACCGGTCATTCCACCGGCGGCTCATCGGGGGGGTCGGCGGCGGCCGTGGCCAGCGGCATGGTGCCGGTCGCGCACGCGAACGACGGCGGCGGGTCGATCCGCATCCCGGCCAGCGAATGCGGGCTGGTCGGGCTGAAGCCGACGCGCGCCAGGGTCAGCCAGGGCCCGATGGTCGGGGAGGGCTGGGCCGGCGGCACGATCGACGGCGCGGTGACGCGGACGGTCAGGGACGCCGCCGCCGTGCTGGACGTGATCAGCGCGCGGATGCCTGGCGAGCCGTATTACGCGCCTCCGCTGCCTGGACCGCTCAGCGGCGAGGTCGGCGCCGATCCCGGCCGGCTGCGGATCGGCGTGCTCGACCGGCCGGCCGGTGACGGCTTCCTCGACGACCCGCAGTGCCGGGCCGCGGTAGCCGGCGCCGCCAGGCTGCTCGAATCCCTGGGCCACCAGGTGAGCGAGTCAGCCCCGGTCGCCATGTTCGATCCTGATTTCCTCGGGCATTTCACCACGATCGTCGCGGCCGACATCGAGGCCACGTTCCAGGCGTTCGAGGTCGCGCTCGGCCGCCGGATCACCGACGACGAGATCGAGCCGCGCAACGCGGCCTACCGGAAGGCAGGCCGGGAACTCAGCGTGGTGCCTTACCTGCAGGCACGGGCCTGGATCGGCATCTGGGCACGCCGGATGGCTGACTGGTGGAATTCCTACGACCTGCTGCTCACGCCCACGCTGGGCGCGCCGCCGCCGGAACTCGGCTGGTTCACCGCGGAGGGCCCGGAGGGCGAGGGCAGGCGGGTCGTCGGCTTCATCCCGTACACGGCGCAGTTCAACATGACCGGCCAGCCCGCGATCAGCCTTCCGCTGCACTGGACGCCGGACGGCCTGCCGGTCGGCATCCAGCTTGCCGCGGCCTACGGCCGCGAGGACGTGCTGATCAGGGTCGCCAGCCAGGTTGAGCGGGCCGCTCCCTGGGCGGACCGGCGCCCGCCGGTGCACGCCTGACCCGCCGGCCAGAGCCGGCCGCGGCGGGCTGGAGGATGCCATGCGGTGGCTGAACGAGCCCGCCCGCTGGTCTGCCACGGACGGCGGGCTGACGGTTACCGCTGACGCCAGCACCGATTTCTGGCGGGTCACCGGCTACGGCTACGTGCGCGACAACGGTCATCTCTATGGCGAGGTCATGACCGGGGATTTCGACCTGTCCATGCGGCTGCGCGGTTCCTGCACGGCGCAGTACGACCAGGCCGGTGCGATGGTCAGGATCGACGAGCGGCGCTGGCTGAAGACCGGGTTCGAGTTCGTCGACGGCCGGATGCGGTTCAGCACCGTGGTCACGAACGATCACTCAAGCTGGGCGGTCGCCAGCCTGCCGGACGAGCTGACCGAGCTTGGCCTGCGGCTGCGCCGTCGCGGCGACTCGGTGCAGGTCAGGTACTCGGTCGGCGGCGCCGAGTTCGAGCTCGCGGCACTGGCCTACCTGCCGCCAGAGGAGCAGGTGATCGCGGGCGCGATGTGCGCCGCGCCCGAAGGCGGCGGCTTCGAGGTCATCTTCACCGACCTGGTGCTCGTTTCGCGCTAACGCAGGGCCTCTGCCTGCTGGTAGCGGCCAGCGCGGGCGCCGTCCTGCCGTATCCGGTCGCCGTCTCGAACGCGTGCGCCACGCTGAGCAGCGGCCAGTCCGCTCGCCTGCGGCCGACCAGCTGAAGGCCGACCGGCAGGCCATCGGGAGTGAAGCCGGCCGGCACCGAGATCGCCGGCAGGCCGGTGGCCGATATCAGGTAGGCCGATGCCATCCAGTCCAGGTAGGTGCGCTGCGGAACGCCGTCTATGTCGTGCACCCAGTCGAGCGTCACGTCGAACGGCGGCACCTGGGCGGCCGGGCAGGCGAGCACGTCCACGGTGCCGAAGAACGCGCTGACCTGCTCGGCCAGCGCGGCGCGCAACACGGTCGCGCGGCTCAGCTCGGCGACGGTCAGCTCAAGCCCGCGCCTGGTGTTCCAGGTCACGTTGGGGCCGAGCTGATCCGGGTGATCGCGCAGCAGTTCGCCGAACGATGTCGCGAACCGGAACGCCCGCCAGGTCCTGAAGACCTCGCCGGCTCCGGCGAGGTCTGGCGCGGCGTCGATGACCTCGCAGCCCAGATCGGCGAGCACCTGCCTGGCCGGTTCAAGCGCGGCACGCACGGCGGGCTCGACCGGCAGCCCGAGATCGGCGCTCCAGGCCACCGTGGTGCCGCGCAGGTCACGCGCGAGCAGCCCGGTCACCTCCGCGGGCCCCGCCAGCGCGGGCGGCGGCCGGTCAAGCGCGAACGGCACCCGCTCGTCCGGCCCGGACAGCACGGCAAGCAGCAGGGCGGCGTCGGCGACGGTGCGCGCCATCGGCCCGTCGACGCCCATCATGTCCGCCACGTCGATGACCGGCCAGGCTGGCACCCGGCCTGGAGATGGCCGCAGCCCGACCACATTGCAGAAGCTGGCCGGGTTGCGCAGCGACCCGCCGAGGTCGCTGCCGTCGGCCAGGCAGATCATCCGCGCCGCCAGCGCGGCAGCGGCGCCGCCGCTGCTGCCGCCCGCGCTGCGACCCAGGTCGTAGGGATTCCTGGTGGCGCCGAACACCGGGTTGACCGTGTGCGACCCGGCGCCGAATTCCGGCGTGTTCGTCTTCCCGAGGCTGATCGCCCCGGCGGCGGCCATCCGGCTTACGACCAGCGAGTCCCGGTCAGGCACGTGCTCGGCGAACAGCAGCGAGCCGTACGTGGTCCGCACGCCAGCCGTCTCGGCCAGATCCTTGTGCGCCACGGGCAGCCCGTGCAGCAGCCCTGGCTCGCCGCCGCTGGCCAGCAGGTCATCGGCGGCCGCCGCGGCGGCGAGCGCCCGGTCGAAGCACCGGGTCACCACCGCGTTGATGACCGGGTCAACCGCCTCGATCCGGTCGATATGGGCGGCTACGACCTCCCGCGCCGACGCCTCCCTGCGCCTGAGCAGGCCGGCCAGCGTGATCGCGTCGTTCGCGTACAGATCAGTCACCGCAGCGCTCCTCACCCGACCGCAGCGTCGCCACCAGGTCACCGTACCGGCCGCCGTGGGCGGCGGCCGGTACGGGCCGGGCGGGATTCCCCGCCGGGC
>WNFX01010217.1_pt1 | contig 14811 bp, 14 predicted proteins | sample 5400111 | NCBI WGS metagenome assembly WNFX01 (sample SAMN13153363, study PRJNA577476) | soil metagenome | isolation source: 40 cm soil or saprolite under grassland replicate 1 | place: USA:California | collected 2016-06-15 | reverse complement strand
TTAATAGTGAGGCTGTCCGATTACTATCATATCGTTCTGGGGTCTGTCTCTTCAAAGTCTTTGAAAGTAGAGAACCACATTTTGGACATTCTTCAGATGACGATATAAAATCAATCGACTTGTCTGTTTCAGTCAGAAGTGTATTGCACTCTGAGCAGAAATATTGCAGAAGTGGGCGGCCAAGCGTCATGGGAAGTATATGTTACAGTATTGTACTTAATAAAAGTTGTATAATACCGTAATCATCCGTGGTTCCTGTCTTTGGCTATTCACAATAATGCTTAATGAGATTCTTAGAGAAGATAATAAGGAATTAAGATATAGACAAAGAAGGACAACTGAATAAATACACATGATACAGTCTATCGATAATAGACATACGTGCTACCAATTGACATCTGACTATGTGGGTGCCTTACTAACCGAAGGACTGCTTCTGTATTTCACATGGTGAGGCTTCCATTATAGTCATAAAGAGAAAAATACGCTCAGCAACACAAATGTCTTTATAGATTCTGACTAGACCGTCCTTCAACTCCCCCCGGTCTGCTTCTTTTCTTTTCATTGAAGAACCGAAACAAATCTGAGGGTGTTCTAGCTGCGATAAATAATCCAGCTATGACTACAATGATTTTTATAATCTTCTTGAGTGCATACCCAAGCTAGAACTCTTCATGGCATAAGTCGGGGCTACGGATTTTCTCAATTTTCTATAAAATTGATCTGGGTGTCGACAGCGGTAGTTGTACGCGTCATACTAGTATTCTATAAACTAGTGCGTAGCTAAAAAGAGCGTTCTTATACTATTGTATGACATTAGATGAGAGCACGTGGATACCATATCCCCGCTAGGTGTCCTATGATTTCATAATCTATGTCTAACCAGCTACCAACACCTAATTTTAGGTACGCCAACGAGCATGTAGGCATTATGTGAATTTCACCGGTTAACATTTCTACTAATTCTTCCAAGCCAGGATTATGGCCAACTACCAATACTCGAACATAGTCATCTGACAAGTCGTGAAGGGCGTCAAGATAAGCCTCAGGACCAGCAGCATAAAGAGAACTATTCAAAGTAATCTGTCCTTCATAGCCGGAGGCTCTAGGTACAGCCTCTGCTGTAGTACGAGCTCTTTTGGCCGTTGAGATTACAATGAAATCTGGAACAAGATGTTCATTTTTCAGAAGTTCCCCAATGCGTGGCGCATCCCGTTTGCCTTGTTTATTAAGTGGTCTATCCTGGTCCCTCAACTCCGGATGTTTGTCTGACTTTGAATGACGAAGAATAAGTACCGATTTCATATGTACATGATTATTGTCCAATAGAGAATATTATTATGATCATCGGATGTAATCATGAGCACGTTGATGATCTGAGAATGAGTGTGTGAACTCAAATAGCTCTAAGTAACATCAGAGATATGCAGGTAAATATTAAGTAGCCCCATCTGGCTGGACTTATACATCATGACAGAACCCATTCACTCTGGTTGGCTGAATTATTACCCACATATTTGATTATGTAGAGATAGATTCATCTTTCTACAGGATTTCGATGACTGTCATGTTCAAAAATTGCATGTTTGAAAATAATGAGATTGAATTTAGGAGAGTATTACCTTCCACGAGTATGGATGAATTCATTCAAAAGCCAGTATCAACGGAAAGATTGAATACTCTAGTATAGAATCATATTAGATAAGCGAGTAAAAACCAGTCACTGCTAATTAAGTATGCTAGACTTTTCTAAACTTAATCTCTTTTTGGAATATATATCTACCAAACCATAACTGCGTAAATCCATTATGTGTACTACACAATGGATTTACTCCATCCCGGTAGTCTTCCTAATTTTCTCTAGTGCTTTAGCATCTGCAAAGAGATCATTTGTATTAAATATAAGAAACTCTTTGTTTCCGTCTTTTATATACTCAAAACCGCAATCTTTTGTACAATCGAGTGTGTCCCATATCCACTCCTCACATTCATCTATCGGTAGTTGCATTGACTGACTTGTAATTGTCATTGCTTTGTTTTTAATACTCTCTAAAACATGGAATTTATATGTTTTAAATCAATCTGACACTGTAAAGTAGATTTTAAAACAATCTTTTCCTTGGCTAAATGACATTGCACGTTATTGGAATATCAAAAACCCGTTTTGACCTTGTACCATCACCCACGATTGAAGACCAATATGAACTAAATTCTGGGTATGACTGAATATCACATATATATGAATTAGTAGATAATAGTCTAAGGAGTGACGAATTATGAGTAAAATTAACACAGTCATTAGCGAACCGGTAGCTAGAATTCTTAAGAAAGGGACTTTTGCATTTTTGGGAACCGTGATGAAAGATGGTTCACCTCATGTTACTCCTACCTGGGTTGATATGGAGGACAACAATATTATTCTGGTGAACACCGCAGAAGGCAGAATCAAACAAAAAAATATTTCACGAGATCCCAGAGTTTCAATATCCATGGTGGATGATGAAAATCCGTATAGTATGGTAACAATAAAAGGACGTGTCATTGAGCAAACTACTAAAGGAGCTGATGAGCACATTGACAAACTTGCAAGAAAGTACCTTAGTATTGATAGGTATCCTGGACACTCCGCACAAATCAAAAGAATAATTCTAAAAATAAAACCAGAGAGGGTGTTCTATCTAGCTCCAAGGTATGAACAATATCTAAAGAAAAAAGAATAATTGAATTCATTTAGATTCTTGTAATATGATCCCTCATTATCCTCGGAAGGCATCATTCACCGTCAGAATTAAATCACATGACCTAACTCTAGTTTCATTATAGTAATTATGGACGTTGTATAAGCCCATAAGACATTATCTTTGAAGGAATAATTAAAAAATACAAGAGACACAAAACAGATAATGGTAGAAAGGAAGACTGCGATTATCACAGGCAGTGGTAGAGGTATAGGCCAGGAAACTGCGATTCTTTTGGCAAAAAAGGGATTGAATGTAGTTATATGCTCTAGAACACAGATTGAAATTAACCTGGTAGTAAACCAAATTAATGAAATGCATCATAACAATGATCACATACTTGGCATAAAATGTGATGTGAGCATATTTTCAGAAGTGAATTCACTTATCAAAGCAGTGATAGAAAAATTTAGTGGTATTGATATTCTTGTAAACAATGCTGGTTTAGTTTTTGTCAAGAAGTTGGTTGATACTACTGAACAGGAATGGGATCAAACAATTAATACCAACCTAAAAGGAACTTTCCTATGTACAAAAGCTGTTCTTCCTTACATGATAGGAAACAAAGAAAGAGGTGTCATTATAAATGTAAGTTCCGGTGCCGGAAAAGCAGGGTTTGAGAATTTATCTGCCTATTGTGCGAGTAAGTTTGGCATAATTGGATTAACTGAAAGTCTTGCATGGGAGGTTGCTAGTCACAGCCACATGAAAGTGATGGCGTTATGTCCAGGAGAAGTAGCTACAAGGATGCAAAAATATGTTGATTCAAATTATTATAGACAAAACGAAAATAGAATGCTTAAACCGCAAGAAGTTGCACAAAAAATCGTCGACATGATATTTGATAATGCTCGTTATCACAACGGCCAGTCTGTTGATATTAGTTAATGATGTTTTCTGACTATCACAACTTTTGTAGTACATTCGGAATCCAACGATGTTACTTTGTTTTTCTTCCTATTGGAAGACGCTCAACTCGTCGCAAGTCTACACCACAATCGTGGGTTTGCATACGCTATTAGATTGATGTAAGTGAAATCCTGAATCAAAGACAGAATGACCTAGGACATAGAGTCTTGCTATTTGGCTAAGTGAATAATCTTCTAGTGAGTGATGCATTAAGAGTAATTAAGTCATTAGATTCCAATTGGTTTACTTGTCCAGTCGTACAAATTGTTGCATCTTAGAGTCCAACAATTCTATTCTTTTATGTTGTGAGAATAATAGAATGGGAACGGTTGGCTTTTGGCATTCATTGCCATAGCATATTGATGACAATCACTTAGCATTTGCATAAATACTATTCTGTCCTCTTCTGCTCATGCTTCCAACAAATCTTTGCCGCGTTTCTTTGCATGATGTAATCTCTCTATTTCCACCTGCAACCAAGCAAACAACCATTAATGTTAGTTTTTTGGAAAGTTAATTGGCTTGCAGCCATCAACTCGATATAGTTTGTTACTAGTATACAACTTGCATAGAAGGCCAGCCTACCCTCCCGGGAGGGCGGCAACCTTATTTTTGTTATATTTTACACAAAGTTTTAAAAAGAAATGTTTTGTTTGAGCATAGGATAAACTGTTTTTGATGTTGGTGAACATTGTTCTACGGACCCCTAGTCAAACGACCAGGGTAGGTAAAAAATGACGTACTAAACTTAATACATTTTGCAGAATTATCCTTTAGTGGGTAGTTAGATTATTTTAATGCACAATCGTAAAAACCGATGTTTCGTATAGCATGCATATGAGAACCAATTTCAAAGATGATTTTTAGTGCCTCTACAAGGCAGATGACCCACTAGTTTTAGATTCTCGCAACTGTAGTATCATAAATTAATGTTCAGTCTCCTATCTAGCAGAACTAGTTTGAACCAACGCCAGATAATTCTAGGTCAATTCTTCCTTTGGCCAGTATAAAAGTTTGTTGCTCTTTTTCTATTCCAATAAATCGTCGTTTCAGCCTCAATGCTGCTATGCCAGTTGTAGCGACACCCATCAGTGGGTCGAACACGACATCGTCTGGGATGGTTAGTTTTGAAATGACATGCTCTGCCTCTACCGGCGATTGCTCCCAGCCATTTAGCGCTTTACTTGGTGGCTGAGATTCTATCAAGTCTGGAATAGAATCCAAAACCTTCAATCTGTTGCCCTTTACAAACCAGAGAAGTGGTTTCCACATTACATACACGTGATGATTTTGCAGGAGTCTAGAACTACCATTATGTTTTACCACCATTTCCCACCAATATTTTAACCCGGAATTTTTCATGTATTCAAAGATCTGCGGTAATGCGTAATGTCCTGCATACATGACTAGACTTCCGCCTTCCTTCAAAACTCTACAGGCAAGCTTTCCCAATGGTTCATACATTGGCAGCCACTCCTTGTGATAAGGCGGATCTGTAAAGATTAAATCAATACTTTTGTCCCCAACTTTAGTAGTATCTATGTATTGAAAATCTCCTTGAATCAACTTTACTCTAGAATCGTCTTCTTTGCCATGTTGAGATCTACTGGCTGAGGCCTCTTGAACCTGTTTGATTAGATCTTCTTTCTGTTCTTGTCTTCTTATCAGACTATACACCTTGGTTATTCCTATAGTATCTTTTCTGAGACTATTTTTTTGGTCTTCAGTATCTTTTTCGATAATCTTCTTGCCTCTCTCGTATGTGGCAGTAGAGACTCCGATCTTTTTAGCAATTATCTCAGATACTTTTCCTTTCTCCTCACATGGTTTAAGGGTAGCATCTATAGATGCTACCCTTTGCTCTACCTCATTATTATTGTCGTGGTCCTCTTTTTTGTTGACCAGACCTACTATATGACCACCAAGGCACATCCTCCTCTTCGCCCTCTCTTTTTCTATATCTTCTAGCGTGTAACCGATTTCGACTCTCTGAAACTCATTCATCTGGCGCCTTCTAAGGTTAACATCGATTAGATACTGCTTCTCTTCTAAGGAATCTTTGCATTCCTTGGTGATGTATATGAGAGGAATACCAAGCTCCTTACAAGCTCGGAATCGATGATGCCCGTCGAGAACGACTCCTTGTTTGTTGATTATTAAAGGTACATGCATTCCTTCTTCTTTGATTGATTGCTTTAACAAATCGAATTCTACTTTAGACAACGGAGGAATTAGATTCAAGTATCCTTTCTTGATTGACAGAGCGTGTATGGTATCACGGCTACTTGTACTACTGTTGCTTTTATTTTTTGGACCACTTATATTACTCATGACCAATGGATATAGAGATTCATTTTCTAAAAAAGAACTCACATCTAATTTAGACAGAAACGCTTTTATAGTTCGTCTGTCGATTCGTTTCGACTATATATTATCGACAGAACAAAAATCGTATAAATTTTTAAATAAGTTAAAATGAGTTCTATCCATTTTTCCTTGTGGTCAGTGTCCTTCACGCCATTAACAGGATTTTCTATTCCGTTTCATATTCATCACCTAATTCCAATTGGTATATTGTTTTCATATACTATAATATAGACAATTTTTGTAATCGTATTCTGTTATGAGTACAATAGATGAGTTAAAACTCCATCAGGAAATTTGCCTTGTAATGCAGTAATACATACAGTTGGTCCAAGGATGGGCCAGGGAAATGAAGATAACAAGTTAAGAAAAGCAGTTCAAAGCTGTCTGAGACTTGCTACAAACAAAGGGTTCAAAAGCATCTCGATGCCCGCGATAAGCTCGGGGATCTTTGGATTTCCCAAGGATAGATGTGCAAAGATATTATTAGATGAAACGAAAAGTTTTCTTGAAAATAGCCATAATAACACTTCTGTTACAATGATAGAATTTTGTATATTTGATGATGAGACTCTACGTTACTTTAAAACGGAATTTGACAACTCGAGACGATCTTTAAAGTCTTCATAAATGGTATTAACTGAGTGAAAAAAGTCTATGTTAACAAAAAACTTTGTAGTCATAACTCGTCATTCTGCTTTAAATACTCAACGACAGTCTCTTCGAGTAACGCAATAGCAGCCATAGCGCTATAGTGTTTGAAGCAACATTAATGGTTATCTCTTTACTCCCCCAAACGATCACCTAACCTTTGAATATCTGAACGTGGAATATCAATTCCCTTAGCACAATTTTCCCTACCCAGACCCATATCTTCATGAGGAAATTGGTATTAAATGGTAACAATAGAAACTTGTTGCGACGGTATGAAAGAAATGACACAGACTGGAGTTTTGACTCCATTTACTGCATTCGGACATGAAACTGGTCAAATGGATGTCAGAACAAGAGACGGAACTACAAGGAATTATAACGAAGTAAAATATTGTATGTTTTGTAGTCGGGCAATAAGACTTTTGAGGTAGTTTGGTGGGCTTAAATATTCAACTTTCCACCAGAAGGCCATTGCCTTCAGCGTATGAAGGAATTTGGAAGTATTTAACACTAGCGTTGAGGTAGAGTGGAGGTAGAGTGGTAGAATACAGCGACCTATTCCAGCATCATAAAAAAGTGTGAACAGAAATTGCGACAACCTCACTCAATATTTATATTTGCTCCAATCGATTTTTTCTAACGCATCTTCAACTAATTCAAGACACTTTTTATTTAGTTTCACCAATGCAAGCTCATCAATAGCTTGATTATTGTTGATATATGAATTACGTTCAGCTAATTTCGAATAAAAATCATCTATATGCATATAGTCGTTAATGTCACTGACCACTCTACGTTTATCTATAGGCAGTAGGGCATATGTATCTGTGGGTAGCAGCAGTCTTGATCCATGTGACTTAAACGTTTTATTCGAAAGGGTTTCTCTGAGTGCTTTTCGAACATCCATCATCTCTTGAGTAATTCCCACAAAAAATCTTCTCTTCCTCCGTTTATGTAGCCTTATCCCGACATACGCCACTACGATAACCTCAGCGACGATGAGATAAATCAAGGAAGAGATCGGATTCGCAAAGGCAGACAAATCGCTCCACCAACTCTCTTCTCCAGTCCTTTTCGTGCTTCCTTGGTCATAGGTTGCGTAAGCTGTGTAGTTTTTATCTATCGCATCTTTTGCACCAACTGCTAATTTAATTATCGAACCATCGCCATTGACAAACTTTTTTACATGTAGTTCTACAAACGAGCTCTTAGGATGAGCCATAGGACCGTTTATTTTTAATAATGAATGAGATCCTGGAATAGCTAAGGTTACATTGACAGTGCTGAGTAGATTAGTAATATCATTAATAATTTTATTATTTGCTGTTAATATTAACGAGAGATTGGTTGCAGGCATTGTTCCCGTATTTGTAAGATTAACTGTCGTCGCCGTTTTGTTTTTTGATTCTGAGATTATATCTATTTTAAGATTGGGCTTGTTGTATATCTGATTGATAAGAGGAGTTGAGAGGGAAGGAACAATAACACCAGATATTCCTATAATTGCAACAATTATAGGAACGGCTGCCCCCCAATTTGTCATTTCTCTGATTTCAAAATAAAATCTATTAAGTTATCGCTTATCGAACTAACATATATAATTTAGATACCTATCACAGAACCTGGTCGTAATCCCAACTATCTACTCCACAAACTGAGGAAAGTACGAGTGTACAAGCGGGTAAAAACCACTTCTTTTTTTACGAAACAACCATACAAAGTGATATTACAAATAATATAAACGACTTAACGTAGCTATTCATATCTTTAAGGGCACACAAGAATCGCCTAGTCAATCTCTCGATATCTGTATCGTTCAATTCCTTACGAATATCTTCATTCGTAGTCAAAGTTGTAAAGTGGTTCAGCGACACTGAAGCTGAACTACAGTTAAAAGCAAAATGGAAATTATTGCTTCAGGATCTAATTGACGTAAGGAAACAAGAACAAGTAAAATGCAGAGCAGACCTTGGCGCATAATCTAAAGGCAAAAAGAAAATGTGCTTGGATCGATCCATTGTCAATGACCAGTACTATTACCAGTTGACGTAGATCCACCTGTACTGCAATTTATTATTAATTTTTTGATTGGCATGGGATAGTACCTGGTAGTGCAGCCAGTGCTAGAACCAAATCAAATATCTTCTAGAAGAACATTTGCTGTTAAAGCCATTTTTCATAAGAAGAATTAATCTTTATCAAACGAATATCAAGACAGAAACACTATTGGGAGTAGTGCAATAATCAACCTAGCTTATGAAGGAAGATCTCTTTAAGCAGGAGAGACCTTGCAATATATCATAGTTGATTATTATCAAAAGCACTCACCCAAAGAGAAAAGCTGTGTTAACTCTGCTGAGTTAATCTTTGATGACAAGACTACAATGCTGTCAACTACGACACGCAAAGATACACAGAATTACTTGCGGATTCTTGCAATTCAGTCACTAAGCCGTTTGGTTTGACACTTGCTAGCTCCTGAGTAGAAATTATTGAGGGTTATTGGATTCATATGTAAGAAATTCAAAATCCAAATTATTTTTGTATTCTCTCAATTTCGATGTCTCTAGAGCGTTCTTCTCTGAACTGACACCACCACTTTCTATGTCTCTTCCTAACGATGTCTCCGTAAACTTGCTATCAAACCCAAAACGAATGGCAACGAGAACACAGGTTTTAATTTTAACTACGGAAACTTTATAGGTGAATAGAGTAGCCATATCGAGAAAATAGTAATACATAACATTGTAATAACAAAAAACCATTGAGAGACTTCTATTAGTTCTTTCTTTGTTCTATTATTCTTCGCATTCTTGGCGATGCTCTCACGATAAGCCTGATCTTTATTATTATTGTGATTTGTAATTTGGGTTTATGCGTTTTGAATAGAGACCAATGTTGATCTATCAACAGTGCCTGTTCCAACGACATACTTGTATTCTTGTATTCGCCACCCTACAACGGAGAATATAACAGCAATGACACTAGTCACAAGTGCCGCCACAAGAAGGGCGTTAACAACGCTCAAATATTGATAATTTACGCCAGCCAACTTGCTAACGTAAAGCTGAGCGAAACTAAAAATTAAAGTGGCAGCCACACCAGAAATCGTCGTCATATTATTCGCCTTAGTCTCCAGCTTTTCCTTTACGAATAATTCAAGATCATATTGTTCTTTAAGTTCCACAGTTTGAAAAGCCAATTCGACTGATCTTAATGTGGAAATACTTATTCCAAGATATTTAACCATTGAATTTAATAATGATGACTATAGAGTCTAAACACACAATATATTCATGTACTCAAACACTACGTTAAATTACGAAGATTATTCTTCAGAATTATCTATCCCATTCACGTTCGTGGCTCGCTTCTGCAAATATGAATTTATTTTTAGAATATGTCTCCTCGCGAGTGCGTGGGTAGAAATCTATGTGATAGGCTCTCCCCGATTATGAAGGTGGTAAGAAATACTGTTACCAGGAAGGTGTGCTCTGCCCTTGTTGCGGTATGGCATTACGTATATCACCAACTAGCAAACGAGATAAAGAAAGGCTGAGGCAATTAAAAATAGTTCGAGAAGAAGAAGTTAAATGGTTGGTTAGACGATTAAAATGTATATATAATGTAATAAAACAATCTCGCCTCTGATTACAATTAGGATAGCAATGATCCTCGCTATATCACTATTTGGGGCAATAGTGATTTCCACAGTGGCAGTTGCACCAGCAGCGTATGCGTCTGGCGGCCTAATGTCATTGGTTGCCCACGGCGCACAAGATGTGTACAACCGACAAGTGATGATGTGATGATGCTCTTAATTCGATAGTCCCTGGACTTGACAACGACACAAAATAATACTGATGTTGTTGTTGAAGTGATTTGTATTGTAGACATGAGACATGCATAGATACAGTAGACATTTTGGCGATATTTGAAAGGCTGGGAACGTAGCCAAACATCTTTTATCCTCAAATTTTTCCTTTCAATTTGAAAACCTCACTGACTCCCGGAAATGACTTTATTTCCGGTGTTCTTGTTGTTACTCTTATTTTTCTAAAACGAAACTCTTTTCTGACAACATTTCTTAATTCTTGGGAAACAATAATTTCATCTTTTCTTGCGAATTCTACTAATCTGCTAGCAAGGTTTACGTTTCGGCCAATTACAGTTACTTGCTTTCTTAAATCTGTCTCTAATATGCCGAATATAACCCTTCCTAGGTGAATTCCACATCTTAAAGAAATATGTATTTTCTTACCATTATGATTAAGCCATATTAATTCATGTTCTTCTCTTATTTTTTCAAAACTATGGTTCATATCTAATGCGGCCATGATTGATTCGTTAGGAAAGTTAGGATCATCAATATACCCAAAATATGCCAATATTCCATCACCAATGAACTTGTCTAATATGCCGTTATGTTTTGTGATAATTCTTGCAGCTTCGTTAAAATAATCTTTTAAGAAATACGTTACCTTAGCGTTATCTTCGCTCAGTTCATTACACATTAGTGAGAAACTACCTACGTCCCAAAAAGCGACAGCTAAACGAATCCATCTTGTTTCTTCAACAGTTAAGGCACCTAAGTTCTTGAAAATGAATGGATCAAAATACTTGGCCAACTCAGGAAGGTCATATGCCTTAACATCCTTACCAATGAGTGCTTTAACCTTCCTGCCAACGGGGCTACCTCCGTTCAGACCTTCTCAGCCTCTTAAATGGGCCAGGACATCTGGAGGATTAATGTTAAAAACTCTACTCAAAAATCTTAGTCTTTCAGTGTTAGTCATTGCTTCCCCATTCTGAGAAAAAATTATGACGCTGCCCATTTCGTTTCCGTGGGATGGAATGTCACAGTAATAATCAATACGGTCAACGATTTCATAGGCAAATTCTGTTGTTACGAATGTGCCTGGTGATACAGGCCCAAGGGTTGTAATAAGGCGACGTCCTCCGTCTTGTATTCTATAGAAAACTAGTCTATGCGAGATACTATCTAGATTAGTCCATTGTACTGATTCACCTCTCTGAATCTTCGCAAATCTCGGGATAAAGTACTTGACACTAGCTTGATACTCGGAAAATCTCGGAATTATTACACTCGCATATGGGTAAGACATACGGCGGTTTGAATTTTATATATACAATCATAGGGTTTAAGTTTGCTGATTCCATAAGATGGAATTGCATAGTCCTTCACATCACGCATAGGCCAAGATGTGTTGGATAGACACGACATGCAAATTGGCTAGGTCTGGCTTGCACGCTTAAAGCCAGCCTTAGTTCATAAAATTTTTACCAATTTACGCTTAATCGTATATTTCATTCAGCAGTTTCGTTATTTAGACATATTAAATCAACAATGCGCTACAAGCCTTAGATACTAGTATCATGTTTTAGAACATAGATAGATATGAAGAAGGGTCAAGCACTTTCTTTCTACAAAAAAATCGTGGAGGTGTTTGGTGAATGAATAACATTCTATTTCTATTGCTGGCGCTTGTGCCGCTTCTGTTAGTGTCAGCCTTATCAAACAACCTGATACACGCAGCTACGCCAACAACACAGAACATGACCAAATACACTGACCCAGAGGGAAGGTTTACAATTTCATATCCTGTTAACTGGACAGCTCAACCTGCAGGCAACAGATTTGAAAGTCCGTTAGTCACATTTGATAGCGGTGTTGGACCTAATTCGAATATAGTGATCATCACGGGTGTAGGTACTGATCCTGAGGCATTTGCCAGACAGGTTGTAAATACTGCCAATCAATATACTTTGTTTCAAAATGTAGAGTGCGCAAAGTATAAGATAGATGAACAAAGAGCATGTAGCTTTATCTTCACCAAACAAGCCGATCCTGATTTGGGTACACCAGATGCGGTCATTATGCAAGTTCTTTCATATATCAATGGAAATATGTATACGATTAACTTTGCTGCGTCACAAAACACATTCGATTCACTATTGCCTACGTTTGAAGCCATGATATCTTCATTCAAAGCTGGATCTTAGGATGGCTAAACTGAATCTACTAGTAGCAGAAGTAGTACCACCAACCTACTGCATTAGGAGAGGAAGAAAAATGAATAGCAAGCTTTCATTTGAGTTGGTGTTACTGGCATTAATGACCATCTCATTTATAGGAGTACAATCAGCAAACGCTATAACATTAACACCCACTCAACATGATTGCATAAAATCCACAATAATTAAGGATGTCTCTGCATTTAATGTCGTGGCTCAAATAACGTCTGATACTACAGCGCAATACAAGGCTATGTTAAGCATAGTGGATGATGTGGAAAATTGTTTAAAATCACAGTTACCTTAACAGCAGCTATTATTTTATTAATGGCGACTACTGCGCCCATAGTCGTAAATGCAACATTGAATGATACAGGTAACACAACAACATCACAGAATTTCTCAATGGCTCAAAACGCAGGGAATAGAGTGTTTAATCAAATGATGTGTAATAAAGACCCCTCATACTGTGCGGGAGGTATGAATGCACCACCATGACCCCATTTCTTACGGTCTTGCTGACTTGCTTTATAGTAATAATAACTCTGGTAGTGTTGACCTTGACTACAGCAAATGTAGCGATGGCAGACAGTAGTAGCGGTCCTCATGCACAAGCTCAAACTGGAGTTAACCATATTATACAATTGGAAAAACATCAAATATGCAATCAATCAGAATGTGGTGGACAGCCAGTGCCAACTCAAACTCAAACCCAAACCGGCAGCGGTGGCCATCATAATAGCAAACATCATACTTCTTCTGGCGGCATTTCTGGTTCGTCCAGCAGCAGACATGGAAGCTTAATTCAATTGCCAAGCAATGCAACTGATTTCCCAGATAACGACCCGAATGTCATTCAGGTTCATGTGACAGGCGCAAAGAAGGATATAATAGGCAGTTACCATGTGACCGGTGAAATCACAAATGAAGGAAATGATACAATAAGTTCTGTTCTAGTAACCGTTCATTTCTATGACGCTAGCGGCAACCTTGTGGCAGATAGTACATGTTGCTATACGACTCCATCAGATATAGATGCTGGCCACACAGCAACATTCGATAGCTTTGTTATGTCTAACGAGATCAGCGGCACGCCAGTGAGCTACAGATTATCATATGATTGGAGTTAGGTAATTGAATGGATAATTCAGGAATAGGTAAAAAGCTTCTGGCAAGCATTGTGGTGGGCGTTTTTGCATTGTTACTTGTTAGTGGCATCTCCTCATCCTCAATCCATCATGATGCAAATGCGTCAAAACATCGCCATAGCGAAACACCTCAGAATAGCGGCGCTAGAAGTAGGCCAGGTATGGTATTCCATTAGGCCATTTTGAAGCAAGGTCTAGATCCCATAATGGGATTATAATAGAGAATCTTTTACAGTTCTAAGGACAAAAAAAGTCAGGGGGATCATTTTACCGTGATGTGATAGGTCACCTCGTTCGCAAAACGTGGATTAGTACTCGTAAGTGTAGGTATTACCGTAGGACTCCCCAAGGTTCCTATAAAATGAAGTGTATGATTACCGGCCTGTAGAGGATATAAAATGAACCACCAACCATCTGATACACCCTGAGTAGGGCCTGGTGTTACTCCTAAAATATTATTGTTCGCTATAGTAACATTGAATAGATCCGAGGTCACTCGATAGTTTTCTACACTCTGCATGTTGACACCATCAACAGTAGCGCCTAGAGTAGTCACGCCGGCATCAGATTTTAGAGCACAGCTTCGCAGATCTGATGGGGTTTTGGTGCCTGCTGAATCTTTGTAAGTGCACTCTCCATTAAGAATACGCACAACAACGTATCTAACACTACCAATTATAATCCTGGTGGATCATCAAAATCCTCTACGAACAACGGTATGACTACAACGCCTTTATCTCCATGTGATCTTACAATCAAGAATTGCGCTGAAACTGGCACGCCGCCATTACCAGGTCCACCTTTATCAAACAATCCACCTTCACCTTCACAGGAACAACCATCGAATCCTACTCCACCAACTGATAATGGTAACGGTAACAACAATGAAAACAACCCATCTCAGCCATCAACTGGAGCAAATGACAACGTTAAAGGCAGTGATAATAGTGGCTCAGACGATG
>WNFX01007262.1_pt1 | contig 14811 bp, 11 predicted proteins | sample 5400111 | NCBI WGS metagenome assembly WNFX01 (sample SAMN13153363, study PRJNA577476) | soil metagenome | isolation source: 40 cm soil or saprolite under grassland replicate 1 | place: USA:California | collected 2016-06-15 | reverse complement strand
CATGCGTCAGCAGGAGCCAGGGTCACTTGACCAACAATCTCGCCGGTAGGGGTGTACGCCAGCGTGAGCGCACAATCGGGGCGCTCTGCAATCCCCAGCAGGAGTTGATGCTCTCTTTCTGGAAAGTGTGCAAACGCATGCAATCCGCGATCAGCCTTCAGAGACGTGACCAGAGACGGCGGGCAGAAACTGTGCAGGATGAGTGATCCCGCTGCTGTCTGATATGTGCTCCTGCGCGGACAAGCAGCGCTCCTCTGTAACAGCGTTTGTTCATGGAGCGTTAAAGGATGCGAGGTCATGCGCCCTCCTGCTCGTGAAAGCCATACCAGCGTTGTCTGCGTTCCCATTCTGGACTGTTTATGCCGTCAGTGCTATTGACTCCCCAACGGAGGGCTGCTAGAGCAAGTGCAATAAGTGTAATCAATATGATAATGACGTCCATTCAATTTCTCCTTGTTTTTTGATCAAGATGTATTCTTTTATTATTTCATCGTTGAGTTATCATGACTGCCTCGAAGGGCTTGTCGCCTTCATAGATTGAGCCTGAAGTCTTGGGAAGCCTCTCTCCTACACTGGCTCAATATCTCTGCAATTCGGCTTATACATGATCTTCGTGCACGGTAGGTGACTGCTCGAACTGCTTCAGCCTGGTACCGAGCTTGAGCAGCAGCACGCCAAGTTTCCCGGCAGCATGCCTGCTTATGCTCCGGCGATGCCGGGGCAGTTGTGCCAGCAGCCGTCTCTTTTCCGCCTCACGCAGAAGATCTTGGGAATGTGCTTGCTGTACCTTCTCATCGAGGTACACTTTGGAATTCATTGGAATTTCTCCTCGCAGCATCACCTGGTTGGCTTGATATTCTACTCACTGTTCGCTCGGCCTGACCAGGATGCGCCCGCGCGTCTGCCCGCCCAGCATGGCCTTTGTCACCCTCGGGATGTCCTCCAGAGTGACTTCGGATACAATCGAATCCACAAGGCTCAGGAGCGTTGCTTCACGGATCACCTCTTCCCACAGCTCCCGGCGCATCTGGAGCGGAGTCGATGGCATATCGATGCCCAGCACCTTGATGCCCCGCAGGATGAGTGGAAACACGGTCGCATGAAAGGCTGCCCCTCCGGAAACTCCGATGGCCGCAATCGCCCCTCCTTTTTTCGTCGTCCGCATCAGATAGGCCAGGGTCGCACCCCCCACCATGTCGATGCTCCCTGCCCACCGCTCCGCTTCGAGTGGGCGCGTGCTTTCGGCTTCGGTCTCCTCGCGACTCAGGATCTCGCTTGCCCCAAGTTGTCTCAGATAGTCCTGGGCATCAGGTTTGCCCGTGCTTGCGACCACTGTGTAGCCTCGCCTCGACAGAAGGCTGACAGCCAGGCTTCCAACACCTCCCGTAGCACCTGTGACGAGGACTGGGCCCCTCTGGGGTGTCAGATCATGCTTCTCGAGCTGGCGCAACCCCATCGCTGCTGTCACCCCTGCTGAAAGCACGTGGGCCTGCTTGCAGTCCACGCCCGCAGGCAAGCGAAAGAGAAAATCGCCTGGGACACGGGCATACTCGCTGTAGCCGCCATGGCGGGAAATTCCCTGAGTGCTGCCAAAATCATAGGCCAGCACGGGATCGCCTCGCTGGAAACGCGGATCGGTCGACTCGACCACCGCTCCTGTCAGTTCGAGGCCGGGCACCAGTGGAGAGGTCCGTGCCACGTTGCCATTGGGGATGCAGACGAGTGCATCTTTGTAGTTCACCGCCGCATACGCCACCTGGATCAGCACGTCACCTGGGGGTAAATCGTGCTGCTCCAGCTGCTGGATTCCCATCTTAAACCCGTCAGCGGTTTGATCGACGACAAATGCTCGGAAAGGTGCTGTCATAGCACTCCCCCCTTTATCTAGTATACTCTGCAACATATTCTCATCTTCCTGCTTACACTTTGCTGTGTAGCGGCTCATAACTGTTGTAGACTGGCGCGCTTACCTCGCTTGCTGGCGCTGTCATGGTAGGCTGTTGCCTGAATGCAGCCAGTTCCTGGCGAAGTACGGCCAGGATGATGCGTGGTTGGAACAGCGTTGACAAGGGTTTGAGCAGGTTCCGGACCCGCAACAAGGTTGCCGTCACACGTGGATCGGATGCGGTCAGTTCGATAACGCGGTGCGTGTACCTGTTGAGCAGGCGTATGCTGAGCGATCTCTTCCCTTTAGTACCTGGATAGCGCAAATCTTCACCCGTTGAGAGCAGCCAGGGAGTTTTGATGTCTCTGGCTATCGCTTCCTGGAACCGCTGCGTGAAACCAACCAGGCCGTTGTTCCCGGCGAACATCTCCTGCTCGCGCAGACAGCGATCAAGCGACTGTGCTTCGATGGCTGCGACTGACATGCCCTGGCCATACACCGGATTGAAGCTGCATGCTGCGTCACCCATGATGATGAAGCCCTCCGGGAGGCGTTTCATGCGCTCATAATGCCGCCAGCGATTCGCGGAATACTTGTACACCGCAATAGGTGTGACTGGTTCCGCGTCTTTAATGGCTTCGTAGAGGTTCGGCTGAGTCAGGCTGCGAGCAAATTCCAGGAAACCGGCCTCGTCGTCCGGTGGATAGTCGCGCAGCGAGCCTGTCAGCGTGACCATCCAGTAGCCGCCCTGGATGGGGAAGATGACTCCCCCACGTTTGTCGTCGGGAGGTATTCCATAGATGAACAGTCCCTTCCAATCGGCGGGAAGGTGTGCAGGGCAGCGATAGATGCGCGTGGCGTATCCAATATCGATTTTGACGCTGGTTTCCTGCACATTCCCATACCCCAACGAGTTGAGCCATTGTGGCGCACGCGAACCGCGTCCGCTGGTATCCACGACGAGGTCGGCGGACAGCGCTTCCTCGTGCTGCTCTCCAGCGCGGTATCGCAGCACGACGCCAGTGATGCGGTCATTGTGCGCGCACAACTGCGAAACCTCGCAGGCATCCATGATACGCACATTGTCCCTGGCAGCCAGTTGGTCTCGCACATGCTGCTCAAGGAATGGGCGGCTCTGGAACAGGGCTTTGACGGGACTCGGAACGGGCGCCATCCATACGCCGAGCTGATTCCAACGTAAATCTTCCATACTTACCAGAATCGCACCGTCCTGGGCAAGAGTGAGAAAGAGGTCAGGAAAGTACTCCCCCATGATGACCGCTCCACGCGCCAGCAACCCATGCACGTGTCGTCCCTGCGGTACCCCTTTGCGCGGCTCGGCATCTCTGGTCAATCGATCGCGCTCGATCATTGTGACCTGTTCAAAATGATCCGAGAGGACACGGGCAGCCAGCAATCCGGCCATACTTCCGCCGATTACGACGGCGTGGTGCCTGTCGAACGTGCCCTGCGCCGGCTGTTTGCTACTCATGATGTTCCTCCATCCGTCCCGCTCTCGGGTAGCATCACCTGGTTGGCTCGATATTCTGATTCACATGGAACAGATTGCTCGGATCATACGTTGCTTTGATCTGTGCCAATCGGGTGTAGTTGTCGCGGTACGCCGCTTTCACATTGTCCGCGCCCTCATCCATCATCATGTTGACATAGCCCCCTCCCGCCGAATAGGGATGCAAGGCCATCCAGTAGTCCCTGGCCCACTGGATCATGCGCTCGTTGTTGGCCGGGTCGGGATCGACACCGACAATCACCTCGGCGAAGTTGGCGTCACGGAAGCTGAACGCGGTGTCGCTCGTGCTGGCCCGGTGGGCAGCGCCGTTGATCGGGTAGAGGTGCATCGTCGAGTGCATCGTCGGCAGTTGCGCGCCATACTTCAGGTGCAGATCGATCGCTTTCGCACTCAGGTCTTTGAAGAAGTCGGCCTTCCAATACCACTGCAAGCCAGGTGGGTACAACGCATCGAATAGGCTCTGCAGAACCGGCCACGGGATCGGCCCGGCGAAGTCCACCGCCGGCGGGCCAAAGGCACGAATTGGTTTGAATAGCTCATCGGCCTTGTCCAGCGCGCCGCTGTAGCACCACACGATCGCGCACATCTTCTGCAGGTGAAACTGCTCCGGGAAAGGTGGTGCGGGTGGCACCGTGATAAACGCGAACCAGCCGTTGATCTCCTCGGGTGCGTTCAGGATGAAGTCACGCCAGAACTTCATCAAGTCAGCCGCCTGCTCGAGCGGCCAGAGCATCGGCCCGCCATAGACCGTGCTGATCGGGTGCAGTTGGAACAGGAACGAGGTGACGACGCCGAAGTTGCCGCCGCCACCGCGTACTGCCCAGAACAGGTCGGCATGCTCCTGGGCGCTGGCCGTGACAAAGCTGCCATCGGCGAGCACCATGTCAACACTGAGCAGGTTGTCGATCGTTAGGCCCAGAGTACGCGAGAGGTAGCCGATGCCTCCGCCTAACGTCAGTCCACCGACGCCGGTTGTCGAAATGAAGCCACTCGGCGTAGCCAGCCCGAAGGGATGGGTGGCATGGTCTACCTCGCCCCAGGTGCAGCCGCCTTCCACACGAGCGGTGCGCGCGGACGGATCGACGCGAATCCCCTTCATGTCCGAGAGGTCGATCACCAGGCCATCGTCGCAGGTACCCAGGCCAGGACCGCTGTGCCCGCCGCCTCGCACGGCCAGCGTCAACTCGTGCTCGCGGGCAAAGTTGACCGCTGCAATCACATCGGCCACATCCACGCAGTGGGCGATCAGGGCGGGTCGCTTCTCGATCATGCCATTGTAGACCCGGATAGCCTGCTCGTAGCCAGCATCGCTGGGACGAAGCAACTCTCCGCGCATGCGCGATACAAGCTCCTGAACCTCCATTTCCTTCAAAGCGACTGGGGTGTTTTGCTGTTCCATCATACTTTTCTCCTTGTCCATAATGTTAAGTAAACTGTGTATGCAACGGTCAACGTCTCGACCGCATGCGGAAGCCGATGATTTTGCGACGAGCGTTGCATGACAGACAGAGCAACCGTCGCTATCATACGTATCCGCAGGTCGACTTCAGGAAGAATAGCATGGGTGGCGTTAGCAAAACGTTTGGTGGCTCAAGATGAGATGCTGTTTTCAAGATGTATGCGGATGCTTTCGGTCAGATGCGCGTTAGCAAAGCGTTATTTCAGGACACAATGCATGCGTAGACAGGCTACAGCTGCGCGAGGAGGAGCCGGGCAGCTTGCAGATCCGGCGTCTCAAATCCTTCGGTGAACCAGGCATACAGGTCGCTTAGCTGCCGCCTGGCGTCGTCGGATCGCTTCTGCGCGATCCACAAACGCGCCAGGCTCATCGTCGCACGGAGTTCCAACGACCTGGCCTGCTGCGATCGCGCGATCTCGATCGCTCGGAGCATCGCCGCTTCGACATCAGATGCGTCCGCACCGTGCATGAGCAGGAACTCGCCTCGCAGCCGGTGTAACTCCGCGTCCCACCAGCGCTCGTTGTGTGTGCGCGCTTCCGCCAGCGCCTCGTTTATGGATGCTAAGCCCTCCTCCACACGCCCGGCTTTCCCACAGACCTGCGCGAGCAGCGAGAGGTAATACGGCAGACGCAATCTGGCGCTCGATGCTTTGAATTCGGTGATCGAGCCACGCAGACGCCCGATGCGCTCCTCATTGGGTTGCTCCAAGGCCAGTGCATAGCTGAACAGGATGCCTGCCCAGGCACGATAGTAGGGCGCTTGGTACTTGCTCGCGAGCGCGTGCGCTTGCTCGGCGTGCTCTCGGGCGACTGCCTCATCGGCGCGCAACTGCTGCAGCAAGGCCAGGTATGCTGACACCAGTGCCTGGTTAAAAGGCTGATCCAGGTCCTGCACCAGTTTGACCGCGTCGAGCCCCCGACTGAGTGCCTGCTGCGGATAACCCAGGCACCAGAGCGCGTGTGCTTGCCACGCCCGCGCGAGCGCTGCATAGTTCGATCCCTGCGACTCTTGCAGATGGAGGATTTGATCAGGATCGTGCGCTGCGATGATCTCTGCAAATTGCGCGTTTGCGTCAGTGATCCTCCCCAGGTGCAGTCGCGCCCCGGCCAACATCATGCCGGCAAACGGAGGCGGCGCCGTGCCAAGTGAGCGTTGATACAGCGTATGCAGCTCATCGGAGACCAATTGCACTTTTTCGAGTTTCGCCTGTACAACGTAGACGGACTGCAATCCATAAAGCGTCTGTGCCCGCTGTGCGTCGTCACCGACCGTGTCGCACAACGCGAGTGCGCGATCGAGCACACGCTCCAGTTCTGGCGCTGTCCAGCCTTTGGTCACCCGGTAGAGTGGTGCCAGTGCAAGTTGCAGGCTGAGCTCCTGTTTGTCGCGTTTCGAACCGGCAGGCAGGAGCTCAAGCAGTTCCAGACTACGCGAGAGCAGGCCGATGGCATCTTCGTTCGCATACACGCGCTGCGCCACTGCTGCCGCACGCTGATAAGAGGGGAGCGCCTGCTCGATCATGCCCGCGCGCTCGTAATGCGCCGCAATCTGGCCGCTGACCGAGTCGAGGTCCTCGGCATGTATTGCTTCCAACGCTTGCGCGACGCGACGGTGCAGCATGCGGCGCTGAGGCGCACTGATCTCTCCATACGCAACCTCGCGCAGCTTATCGTGGGTGAAGTCATAGCTGTTCGCGCCGTGTTCCCGCACGATCCGTTTGTGCCAGAGTTCGTCCAGCGCACGTACGGCGCTATCGGCGTCGGCGTTGCCGACGGTGCTCAAGAGGTCGAGCGTGAATTCGCGGCCAATGGTCGCGGCAAGTTCAACAAACGCGCGAGCGGAGGCCGAGAGTTGCAGGAGGCGACCGGCGAGCACCGCATGCACCCGTGGCGGAAGCGTTCGAGCATCATCAAGCGGGGGTTGCCTGTGGGGGCGATCGGCCTCTGGCGGGCTGGCTGATACTCGTCCCAGGTCTGCCCGCACCATTTCGACCACGAACAGTGGATATCCCCCGGTCTCATGATACAGGTGCATGATCGAGTCCAGATCCAGCTCACGGTTTGCCACAGCGCCGGCCAGTTTCCCTGTTTCCGCTGCATCTAACGGCTGGAGCGTAATTTCTGTCACACCCGTTGTGGTGCGCAGATGCAGCAGGAAGGTGCGCAACGGATGGGTCTGTGGCAGTTCTTCCTCGCGGGCGCACCCGACGACGAGCAGTCGTGCCATGGGGTCGAAGCGCAACAGAAAATGCAGCCATTCCAGCGTTTCCTGATCGCACCATTGCAAGTCATCGATCAACAAGAGTAATGGCTGTGGTGCGGCGAGGATGGCGCGCGCTAGCGCCTCAAAGAAGCGCTGGCGTTGGCCGTACTCGGTCACGGACTCGTAGTGCGGTACATCTGGCTGCTCAGAGAACAATTCCGGCAAGATGCGCGCGACCTCGGTGAGCCAGACCCTGTCAAGCTGCCCAAGATGCGATCGCAGACCATCGCTCCTGAGCCAATCGGTCACCGGTGCGAGCGAGAGTTGGCCCTCAGCGGCATAGGAGCGCGCCTTCGCGGTGACGGCACCCTGCTGGCTCGCCCACAGCAGGAAATCCTCGGCCAGCCGTGATTTGCCCACGCCCGCTTCCCCAGTCACGAGGACGAAGTGGGGCTCAGCAGTGGTGGCATGATGCCAGGCATCTTGCAGATCCTCCCACACCCGCTTTCGTCCGATGAGCGTTGGGGTTGCAGCGAGCAGCGGTTGATGTACGATAGCTTGTGTGGTCGGCGTCTCTTGCTGCATGAGTCGCTCGTAGGCTTCTCGAGTCGCCGGATCGGGGTCGACGCCCAATTCGCGTTGTAAGGTGGTGACACAGGTGTGGTAGACGTGCAACGCGCTGGCGCGATCGTTATTCAGCGCAAACAAGCGCATCAGACGGCGATAGAGGTCTTCGGAGAGAGGGTCGAGTCCGATCAAGCGCTGGGCATAGCGGATGGCGGTGACGTGGTCGCCCTGCCCTTCAAAGAGGCGAAGCAGTTGTTCGAGTGCCTGTCGGTGGCGCTGGCGGAGCCGATCCCGCTCAGGCAAGATCCATTCATCATAGCAGCCAGGCAGTAATTCGCCTCGATACACGTTGTCTGCCTGCTCGAGAGCGGCTTGGAGTGCGTGCTGATCATTGCGTCGTGTAGCCGCTTCTGCGAGAGTGAGCATCTGTTCGAACTCAGCGACATCGAGGTGGAAGGGCGTGACGGGGTGCCAGTGCAACAGGTGAGCGTCGGCAGAGAGGAATTGTTCCACAGCCGGAAATGCCTGGCGCAACTGGTGGAGCAGTTGGCGCAAGTTATTGCGCGCCTGGGCCTCGGTGGCGTCGGGCCAGAAGAGGAAGGCAAGATGCTGGCGCTGTTGGGGAACATCGCGATGCAACACGAGATAGGTGAGCAAGGAGCGCAGGCGCGTGGTATTGAGGCTGGTCACCTGCTGATCGCTGTAGAGCAGGTTAAAATCGCCAAGCAATCGGAGGTGAAGGGTTGGCATCGTCATGATCGGCTCCCTTTCTCCTCTTCAGGCTCAAGCGATGGCAGAGAAGGCAGAGTGGCCAGCTCTGGGAACATGTATATGACATCACGAAAATCATCGTAGCCATCTACTGGCGATGCGTCCGATCACCTTCAGCTTGCCACGATAGTCCTTAATGCTCTTACTCTACCATATCATTCTCTTTTTTACCACTACCCGTTTGCTTCCTATCGAGAAATGATTGAACAACATCAGCCAACTTCACTGACCATCGGCGTAAACCACCTGCTGGCGAGCTATCACCTAAAAGTCCCCCCCATTTGGTGCCATCAGTACAATAGTATTGTAAAAGGACAGCACTGCTGCCCTTTTACTTCGCATCTCAACCCTATATCTACTAATATCAAAAAAAGGAAATATTTAAATGGAAAATCAACCAGACCCAACGTCCTCAAATAAACAAGAAGAGTCAACTCACCAGGGCTCTAGCATGGGTGGCAAGAAGTCCGACAAAAGGAACGATAATCTCATCAAATTTAATCGCGCAAGGAAACGCTCTCAACTGAGTAAAGATATTGTCGAAAGCGTCGAGCATTCGCTTAGAATGGGCCTTTTTAAAGAGGGTGAAAAAGAGACGCAACTTAAGACATTATTCGAGACTGTGAAATATAGCGATAATGAGTCTTTACTAAATGAGCCAATCGGCGTCAAACTCTCAGAGGTTGAAACACAGCAAATTGATTGGCTATGGCAAAGGCGTGTACCCCTGGGAAAAATCACACTCCTGGATGGCGACCCGGGTATAGGCAAATCACTGCTAGCTATTACTATTGCCGCTTGTATCTCAACAGGGCGCCCAATGCCTGACGGCACACCTGGCAGGCAGGGCAGTATTATCTTGATAACGTCCGAAGATAGCGCGGAAGATATCATCAAGCCTCGCATGGAAGCGGCAGGGGGCGATCCATCACGCGTGGTTTTGCTCAACGCCGTTCTAAGTTTTGATGTAAAAAGGCTGTTTATGTATGATCGTCCCTTCTCACTCTCACGGGATCTGAAAGATTTAGAAGTGGGGATCAGGCGCCATAATGCTATCCTGGTCGTTATAGACCCTCTCATGGCCGTGTTGGGCCGTAACATTGACTCATCTCGCGACCAGGATGTGCGAGAGGTCTTTACCCCGCTGGCGCAAATAGCCGAGCGTACCGGCTGTGCCATCCTCATTATCCGTCACCTCAATAAGGGCAACTCTGCCAATTCACTTTATCGCGGTGCCGGCTCTATCGGCATCATCGCAGCTGCTCGTATCGGCTTACTCGTTGCTCACGACCCCGGCGATGAGCAAAAGCGCGTTTTCGCTACTATAAAAAACAATCTCAGCAAGGTTGCTACCAACCTCACATTTCAGATAGTTGAAAACGAACGCGGGGTACCCTACATTCAATGGCTTGGAGAAAACCATCACACCACTTCGACGCTCCTTCGTCCTGGCACACACCTATCTTTCGAACGGCAGGAGATCCTTAAAGCACTAAAGGACGCCAGTGGCCCGCTCGATACGAAGGAAATCTCAGAGCACACCGGGCTAAAATACGCCTCGCTACGGTTAATACTATTTCGCATGCAAGATGCAGGGGAGATTGTCCGTCTGTATCGAGGAAAATATACCTCTCCAAATCACCCCTCAATGACTGATAAAAGCATGGTAATGAATGGCGATACAAATGATACAAATGAAACAAGTGCAACAAGTGCAACAAATTCCACGAATGATCTTCCTTCATCAGAAAAATGAGCAAAGAGCCTCGATGCAAACCAACTTATACATCCTGCAAGTACTGAGGGAGTGGAACCTTTATGCCAGAGCAACCGAATAAACTGCGAGGATTGGTATTTGCTAACGTTGCCGTCCTCCTTTTTGGCCTTGCCGGGGTTCTGGGCAAACTGAGTGCCCTGCCTGCTCCGCTCATCGTCTTTGGGCGCGCTTTCTTTGCCGGTCTGGTGCTTCTTGCGGTCTGCTGGTTTCAGCACATTTCCCTGCGCCCGAAGCGGCCCCAGGATGGCTTCTTGCTTCTCGGGCAAGGAGTATTGCTTGCGCTGCACTGGACTGCTTTCTTTCAAGCAATCAATGTCTCTAATGTTGCCATTGGGCTGCTCTCCTTCTCCAGCTTCCCACTCTTTACTGCCGCATTGGAACCCCTTCTGCTGCATCAACGTCCCAGTCGCATACAGATCGTGGCAGCCTTGTTCATCTTACCAGGAATCTACCTTTTGGTTCCCTCGTTTACGTTCCAGAATCATACGACACTTGGAGTCCTGTGGGGCTTGCTTTCAGGAGCCACATTCGCGCTGCTTTCCGTCACGAACCGCTGGCTTGGGCGAACCTATTCCAGCCTGATGATCAGTCTGTATCAGGACGGGATAGCCGCTATCGTCCTCTTGCCAGCCTTCTTCTTGACAGCGACTGGTTCCTTCTGGACGCCTCACGCACTCCTCATTCTGCTCATTCTTGGGGTTGTCTGTACAGCACTGGCTCATACCCTCTTTATTGCCAGTATGCGTGACATTACCGCTCAATCTGCAAGTCTGTTGGCAAGCCTCGAACCCGTTTGGGGCATTGTTTTCGGGGTCTTACTCCTTGGGGCAATTCCGACAGCTTCAACACTCCTGGGCGGAGCAATTATCCTCGGCGCTACTCTTTTACCAGGGATCGTTGCCACTGTTGGCCTCCAGCGCTCGTCTGAACATTTATAACCCACCCAAAAAATCAAGCACAGCTCGATTGAACTCTGCCGGTTTCTCCATATTCAGGTGGTGAGCAGTGCCAGGGATCACCACTTTTTTCGCCCCTGCTATCCCCTTTTCAAGGATATCAGCAATGGTAAGGATATCGCGTACATCCTTGTCACCTACAACAATCAGTGTTGGCGCATGAATCTCGGAGAGACGCGAGATCGCGGGCGGTTCTAACTCGAGGGGCTCAGGGGCATCCTGGTCATCTGGGCGGCTGAAGTTGAATGTCGACATCGCGCGCACACGCTCTCGGACCTCGGCATCGACCTCTTCTGGGCTGCGTTCTGGGCCATCGGTCCAAATCCGCAGCGTAATCTCGACAGCGCGTGGAATGTCACGGTTTTTGAATGCTTTGTCAGCCTCTGCCCAGAGGGGATTGTCTGAATCCTTAGATTCGAAGCCACTCAGACCGGTGCCAACAAGAATGAGCGCATCGACCATCTCTGGATGGTCAAGCGTGAAATCAATCTCCAGCCCACCTCCCATGGATAAGCCGATGAGGTACGTTTTTTCAATGCCCAGGAATTGCAGCAGTGCGTAGAGATCCTGGCGTAAAGAATATGGTTTTGTATCGGCCTTCAACCGTCCAGATTTTCCGTAGCCGCGCATATCATAACGAATGACCTTGTAGTGCTCTGCAAAGTCGCTAAACTGGTCATCCCACGACCCGCTATCAACCAGCCCGCCGTGTAGCAAGACCAGCGAGTGTCCCTTGCGTCCCTTGCGTCCCTCGCCCGCCACTTCGTAGTAAAGTATTGTATCATTGAGTTTTGCGTAGCCTGTTTGTGTCATATTTTCTCCTTATAGGCCTATTAGGCCCGCCGACGAAATTTACAACGGTAAGGTCGTTGCCACTCAAAAACCCGCTCAAGAAATCCTTTCAGTCGGGAAAAGTTGTCGTGTCCAAGATAATCTCACATCTTGCCCTCCCTGAAAGGGCGTTGAAGTCGCTCTATGTCGTGCATTTCGGCTCATGTGTCAATGATAAACGCTATTATCTCGAACACATTGTGAGGCTGAGTATACCAGACTCATGAGTTATGCTGACAACTTCTGTACTTTTGGATGGTTCTCCTTCGAGGAGATGATGGAAGCTTCACGTTGTCAACGCCAACAGATTTCTGGCAGGAGGCTACCTGAGCATTGTACAGGTGCTAATAGTAGGCCAGGAAGACATGGTGTTTTCTTAGAGGATAAAAAGGTGCAAGTGCTCAATCTGTGTTGCATTTGTGATGAAAAGTGGTACTGCTGTGAAGGATGTGTGAGGTCAATGGGCTATCCTCTAGAGTGGGAAAGAAGGTTCATGGGATCATCACGCGGGAATCGCAGCGGCTAAGGAGGCAAAACTTATGCAGAACATAGCTTTCAACGATACATACAACATGGACTCAAAGCACACAAGGGAGGGAAAGCAGTTGCTCTCTCACCGCATCGTGGTCACCAGGCACGGAGGACCTGAGGTGTTGCACTTTCAGGAGGAGGAACTCCCGGAACCGGCACCAGGAATGGTACGCATACGCGTGCTCACCTGTGGGGTGTCCTTTGCGGATGTCCTCATCCGCGAAGGAACCTATCCCGGCGCCCCTTCTCCTCCATTCACATCAGGGTATAATCTGGTTGGGGTAGTGGATCGGGTCGGCGAGGGAGTCTCCACGCTCTCGCCTGGCGATCCGGTCGCTGCTTTAACCGTGGTGGGAGCCTATACCCAATATCTCTGTCTGCCGGAGCGCGAGCCGATCCGCCTGCCTACGGGCCTCGATCCGGTCGCTGCCGCATGCCTGGTCATGAACTATGTGACCGCCTACCAGATGCTTCATCGCATCGCTCACGTCCAGCCAGGAGAGCGCATCTTGATTCAGGGTGCGACCGGTGGAGTCGGGACGGCGTTTCTTGAACTTGGTCGACTGGCAGGATTGGAGATGTATGGCACGACCTCCACCGAGAAAACAGCGCTGGTCACGCAACTGGGTGGGGTCCCCATCGATTACAGGCGAGAAGACTTTGTGAGACGCATTGCCGAACTCACGGGGGATGGGGTTGATGTGGTGTTCGATGGCATTGGCGGAGAGGTAGCGCGACGATCCTATCGCACGCTGCGCAAGGGAGGGCGGTTGGTGATGTACGGCCACTATTCGACCTTACAGCACGGAAGAAAAGATCTGCTCAAGGTGGTCACGTTCTATGTGAATGCGGCAGCGGTGTTTGTGCGGAATCTTGTACCAGGCAGGAAACGGGTGTTGCTGTACCAGATCGCGAAACTGAAAGAACGCCATCCCGACTGGTATCGCGAGGACCTGTTGCACCTGATGGCGCTGCTTTCACAAGGGAAGATTGCCCCGATTGTCGCTGAGCGTATTCCCCTGGTAGAAGCACGTCGTGCCCATGAACTGCTGGGAAAGGGCGGAGTGAGCGGAACTATCGTGCTCTTGTGCCAGGAGTCAGCGCCATCGTGAGGTCATGGAAAGGAAGAGGGCGCACTTGGAAAGCCAGAAGAGAAACCTTCACCGAGACAGCAGGCCTGGTCTTGATCTGGTTACTGCGCCAGCGTCGTCTGCGTGCAACGGCCTGACGAGGACTGGTCATACCCACTTCAAGGAGATGATAGCGTATGCTTACCAATAAGCGTTGGTCCAGGACAGAGCGAAAGCAGCGTGCTCCCGATGAAACAAATCCCAAATTGGACGAGGAACCAGAGTCTGTACGCCACGGTGCGGGGTCCGCCGTACTCCGGCGCCTTGGGGCTACCCGGATAGGCGTGTGGGTCATCAAGCACGTTGTCTCACCTCTTGACCGCTGGATGTATCAACGCACTGGGGGTCGGCGGGTTTCTACAGGGCGACCCCTTGGTCAGCTCTTGTTGCTGACTACCACAGGGCGCCGCACTGGTAGGGAGCGTACGACCCCCGTCTTCTACCTGCGCGATGGTGAACGGCTCGTGGTGTGCAATGTCAACCCGGGCTTTGAACGCCCCAACCCCTGGACCCTGAATCTTCGCGCCAACCCGATTGCGCGGGTGCAGATCGGGCCGGTGAGCGGCATCTACCAGGCGCGCGAGGCCAGCGAAGCGGAGATCGATCGCTACTGGCCGCAGCTGGTGCAGGTCTGGCCAGCCTATCAGACGCTCTATGACAGGAGTGGGCAGCGGCTCGTCTTCCTGCTTGAGCCCATAGCATCCTCGCACGCTGCCACGTCGGGATAATATGGAACTGCCTTGACATACCCGCTCCGTGACACTTCGTGACAGCACTCACCTATGCTCCAGCGACGGTGCCTGCCATGATCGCTTTGACCTGTACCCCACGTGGGAGCCTGACCCGACCAACAACCGCCTCGTATCACCTCCGTCCTGCTTCGAGGGGGAGCGCCTGGTTGCATGATCGGGGTAAAGGTAGATCTGTCGAGGGTGCGCACCTCACTTGCTCATGACCTGGAGGACACATATTGCGCATTTTAGGTCAATAAGATGCGGTTGCCCTGGCGCGAGGGCTTAGCGTTGTAAATTTCGTCGGCGGGCCTAATAGGCCTTATACATGTATTTACGTGTTACCTTTGAGTTCGAGCGCCCAGCCAGTCTTCTCTTGAAAGGCCATTTGCGCAACTTTACGCGCTCTTTCGTCCCATAATCCCTGGTATGTTGCCAC
>WNFX01005878.1_pt1 | contig 14819 bp, 12 predicted proteins | sample 5400111 | NCBI WGS metagenome assembly WNFX01 (sample SAMN13153363, study PRJNA577476) | soil metagenome | isolation source: 40 cm soil or saprolite under grassland replicate 1 | place: USA:California | collected 2016-06-15 | reverse complement strand
ATGCGCGCAGCGTGCATACGGCGCGAGAGACAGAACCCCCGCATGCGCACGCACCGCCAATACCGCAACCTCAAGCCGGTCAAACACGCAAGTACGACAAACGCTGGTACTGGCTCGTTGCTGTTGCGGTTGCACTATTGCTCGGCACAGGTTGGGTGCTGTTCCGCGATCTGGGCCGGCGAGCGCCGCAAGACGCCGTTCCCGCCGCGGCCCAACCGAAAGAAGCACCGCCGCCCAAGGCGAAGAAACCGGTCCAGGAGGTCAAGATCAAGAAACCGACAGCGGGCGCAGCGCCGTCCGCGCCGGTCCAGCCCCCCGACTGAACGGCGACATGCGTCACTTTATCCGCACCCTCGCTATCCTGATCTTCCTGCTGCTCGCCGGCTGTGCGACCGGCGGCGGCGGGAAAGCCGAGAAAGGGCCCGTCAGGGAGCCGCCCGAAATCAAATCCACGCAAAGGACGCCGGAGCCCGCGGCGCAGCCGAGAACGCCGCCGGTGATTCCTCCACCTGAGGTCAGGGAACCGCCCGATATCAAATCCACGCAAAAGACGCTGGAGCCCGTGGCGCGGCCGAGGACGCCGCCGGTGATTCTTCCGCCTGAGGCGGCCGCCCCACGGCCCGCGCCGCCCCCGCCGATCAAACAAGCCTGCAAAGTAAAGAGGGATTCAGTGGAATGGGTGCATATCAGCGGCGCGTGTAAAAACGGCTATGCGCACGGCGCAGGCCGCGCGCGGAGCGTGGACGGGCGGCGGAGCTATGCCGGCACGTTCGTTGACGGCGCTTTTTCCGGAAAAGGCGACTACGATTGGGGCAACGGCGTGCGCTATACCGGCGAATTCCTAAACGGACGCAAAAGCGGATTCGGCACCCTGGTTTATCCCAACAACAGAAAATACGCCGGCGGATTCAAAGACAATGCATACCAAGGTGAGGGGACTTACATCGACGCCGACGGGTCCAAGTACGCTGGTGCATTTCAAAATGGCTATTTCCACGGCCTGGGCACGTATACCTGGGCGAGCGGCGACGTTTATGTCGGGCGATTCGAAGCGAATCGGATGGACGGCAAAGGCACCTACGCCCGGACCAACGGCGATCGCTACGCCGGCGGGTTTAAGAACAACCAGATGGACGGCGACGGCACCTACACCTGGCCGAACGGGGACGCGTACACCGGCCAATTCGAAAACGACAAAATGAACGGCAAGGGGACTTACACCTATGCCGATGGATCGAAGTACAGCGGCGAGTTCAAAGACGGCAGAAAACACGGCCGCGGCGTTTTGACGGTGGGGCCGAGCGAGATAAAACAGCTATGGTGGAACGGACTAAAAATCACCGAGGATCAGCCGACTAGCGCGAATTTCCCACAGTAGCAGCGAACCGATCGGGGCGAGAGCGGGAAAATTCCGAGTCGACCGCCTAGACCAGACCCGCCGCGTGCGCCTGCCGGTCGGCGTGGTAGGAGGAGCGCACCATCGGCCCGACCGCGGCGTGGGTGAAGCCGAGTTTTTCCGCTTCGCGCCCGAACATCGCAAACGCGTCCGGGTGCACGTAGCGCGCGACCGGAAGATGGTGCGCCGAGGGCTGCAGGTACTGGCCGATGGTGAGCATATCGACGTCGTGCGCGCGCAGGTCGCGCATCACTTCCAGGATTTCCTCGTCGGTCTCGCCCAGTCCCACCATCAATCCCGATTTCGCCGGGATGCGCGGGTGGAGCGACTTGAAGTCCTTCAGGAGCTTCAGCGAATGCGGGTAGTTGCCGCCCGGCCGCGCCCGCCGGTAGAGCCGCGGCACGGTTTCGAGGTTGTGGTTCATCACGTCGGGGAGCGCCTCATCGAGCGCGCCGAGCGCGCGCTCCAGGCGCCCCCTGAAATCGGGCACGAGTATCTCGATTCTCGTCTGCGGCGAGCGAGCCCGCACCGCGCGGATGCAATCGACGAAGTGTTTCGCGCCACCGTCCTTGAGGTCATCCCGGTCGACGCTCGTGACGACCACGTAGGAGAGCGCAAGCTCCGCGATCGTCCGCGCTAGATGCGCAGGCTCCTCGGGATCGGGCGGGAGCGGCCGGCCGTGGGCGACGTCGCAGAACGGGCAGCGCCGCGTGCACAGGTCTCCCAGGATCATGAAGGTCGCGGTGCCCTTGCCGAAGCACTCCCCGATATTGGGGCAGGACGCTTCCTCGCACACCGTGTGGAGATTGTTCTCGCGGAGGATTTGTTTGATTTCGTAAAAGCGCGAGCCGGGCGAGGCCGCGCGCACGCGGATCCACTCTGGCTTGGCGAGGCGCTCCGCGGGCACGACCGCGATCGGGATGCGCGTCTTCGCCAAGCCTTTCTTCTTTTCGCCGAGCGCGTTCATTTGCGCTCGATCAGTTCGGCAATACGGGAAGCTAGCGCTTCGCCGAGTTCTTCCGAGCCGGCAGTAATCCCGAGCGCCGAGGTCTGAGTGACCTGGAGGCCGGGATAGCCGCAGGGATCGATCGCGGAGAAGGGCGCGAGGTCCATGCTCACGTTGAGCGCGACCCCATGGTAGCAGCAGCCGCGCCGCACGCGCAGGCCGAGCGCCGCGATCTTCGCCCCGTCCACGTACACGCCCGGCGCCCCGCTTCGGCGCGCGGCGAGCACATCGTGCGCGGCGAGAGTGTCGATCGCCGCCTGCTCGATCAGCGCCACCATGGTCCGCACCGTGAGACCGCGGCGCGCGAGATCGACGAGCGCGTACACGATCGCCTGCCCCGGACCGTGATAGGTGATCTGCCCGCCGCGGTCGGCCCGCTCGACCGGTATTGCGGACGCGCGCGGGAAATGCTCGGCCCTCCCCGCGATCCCGACCGTGTATACGGGCCGGTGCTCGAGCACCCAGAGCTCGTCGGGAGTCGCCGCGCCACGCTCGTCGGTGAAACGGCGCATGGCGGCATAAGTCGGGGCGTAGCCGGCGAGGCCGAGGCGCCTGATGACGGTTCGGGAGCCGGGAGCCGAGATTCCGGAGTAACGCTCAAGTTGGGGTGCATCGGCAAGCTTCATTACAACACCATCGTCACCATCGGATGATCGCTCGCGCGACACCGCGCGGATGGTGCAGGTGAGCGAAAGGTACTTGCCCTCGCGGCTCGGGCGCATCTCGAGCGTCGCAGGATCGAAATCGAGCGCGTGGCGCCTGACGACCTCGATCACCGCCTGCGCGAACCCGGCCTGCGTCTTTCCCATGATCTTGATGGGGAATTCGCAGGGGAACGCGAGGACCGGGGCGTCGTATTCAGGCATGAGCCGGGGCGCGCATCACCTGAGCCTTGTACTGCTGGTAGAGCGCGTAAACGCGCTCGCCGACCGGCCCGGGCTTTCCCGCCTTTTCCCCTCTGCCGACCGGCTTTCCGTCGAGAGTCGTGATCGGGAGCACCTCCCGCGAAGACGAAGTCACCCAGATCTCTTCGGCCGAGCGCAGCTCGCTCTCGGCGACCGGCCGCACCTCATGGGCGATCGCGTTCGCGCGCAGGATCTCGAGCACCACGTCGTAGGTGATTCCGGGCAATATCAGGTGAGACTTGGGCGGGGTGAGGACAGTTCCGTCCTTCACGATGAAGACGTTGCTCGCCGAGGCCTCGGTCAGCTCGCCGTCGCGCACCAGGATCGCCTCGACGCAGCCCTCATCGGCTGCGAGCGTGCGCAGCATGCAGTTGCCCAGAAGCGAAATCGACTTGATGTCGCAGCGCAGCCACCTGAAGTCGGGCAGCACGATCGCCTTGGCGCCCTGCCTCACCAGCTCCGCCGAGGGCGGCACGAGCTCGCTCGCCATGAGGAAAACCGTGGGCTTGCCGCCCTTCGGGAAAGCGTGATCGCGCTTGGCCGCGCCCCGGGTGACCTGGAGATACACGTTCTGGTCCTCCCAGGGATTGCCCGCGATGATTTTTCCGACGAGCTCGGTCCACTTCGGGAGCGGATGCGGATTGGCGAGACGTATCGCGTCCAAGCTGGCCTGGAGCCGGGCCAGATGTTCCTCGAGGCGAAACGGCCGCCGGGAATACGCCGGGATCAACTCGTAGACGCCGTCGCCGAAGATGAAGCCGCGATCGAGCACCGAGATCGTCGCCTTCTCGATGGGCATGAACTCGCCGTTGAGGTAAATCATCCTGGCTCCTCCGACTAGTTGAACCACAGCCTCGCACCGTCCCAGATCCTGCGGAAAATTCCGGCCATGGCGACGCTCTCGAGCGCGACCACCGGATATTCCCCGAGCGGCACGCCCTCGAGCGACACGCGCAGCGTCGCGACGCGCTCCCCCGCGGCAAGCGGCGCAACGAGCGGCTGCCGGCTGAAGAGCTTCGCCTGCAGCCTGTCCGCGGAGCCCCTGGGCACAGTCACGTACAGATCCGCGGCGACGCCGGCGGCCAGCTCGCGCTCGCTGCCTTTCCACACCTTGAGCTTGCTGATCGCCTGGCCTTTCTGGTAAAGGCGCACGCCGTCGTATGATTGGAATCCGAAATTGAGCAGCTTCTGGCTCTCCCGGGCGCGCAGGCGCTCCGAAGGCGAGCCGATGACCACCGACACCAGCCTTCGCGCGCCGCGCTTCGCCGAGGCGATGAGGCAGTAGCCGGCGCTCTCCGTATGGCCGGTCTTGACGCCGTCCACGTTCGGATCGAGCCACAGGAGCCGGTTGCGGTTTTGCTGCGTGATGTCGTTGTAGCGGTATTCGCGTTCCGAGTACAGCTTGTAGTGCTCGGGGTAATCGCGGATCAGCGCGGCGGCGAGCAGCGCGAGGTCGCTCGCCGTGGAGTAGTGCCCGGGGTCGGGCAAGCCCGTCGAGTTCGTGAAGTTCGTGCTTTTCATCCCCAGGCGCCGCGCCTCGCGGTTCATCCGCGCGACGAACGCCGGTTCCGAGCCCGCGACCGCTTCGGCAAGGGCGATGCAGGCGTCGTTGCCCGACTGCACGATCATTCCCCGCAGCAGCTCCTGCACGGTGACGGGCTTTCGCGGCTCGATGAACATGCGCGAGCCGGCCGCGCGCCAGGCGCGCTCGGACACCGGGACGGTCTGACCGAGCGCAAGCGATTGCCCTCTCAGCGCGGCGAAGGCGAGGTACGCGGTCATAAGCTTGGTGAGCGATGCGGGCTCGATGCGCTCCTCGGGGTTGCGGCCTGCGATCGGCTGGCCGCTGGTGGCGTCCATGAGGAGCCACGCGCGCGCCGCCACGGGGGGCGGCTGCGGAGCGCCGGCCAGCGCGGCGCCGGCTAGCGACACGGCGAGGCAGGCGGCGAGAATCCGCGACACGGCCATTCAGGTGTTCGGCGCAATCGCCGGCGGGAAGGCCGACCGGGGTGCGCCCGCTCCGGCGACTTCGACTCGAGGCGATCCGGGCTCGCCGGCGGCCGAGGTCTTCCCCGGCAATACGGCCTCCACCTCGACCCGCGCGCTCCCGGCCTGGACGTACCCCAGCCTGCGCGCCGCCGCGTACGACAGGTCGATGATGCGGTCGGTGCGAAACGGACCGCGGTCGTTGATGCGCACGATGACCGATCGCCCGTTGCCGAGATGGGTCACGCGCGCGTAGCTCGGGATCGGCAGGATCGTGTGCGCCGCGGTCATCGCGTACATGTCGTAACGCTCGCCGCTCGCGGTGCGCTTGCCGTGGAATCCGCGCCCGTACCAGCTCGCGAGCCCGCGCTCGCGGTGAGGCTTCAGCGACCGGTACGGAGTGTATTTCCTGCCGAGCGCGGTGTAGGGATTATTCGCGGTCTGGTTGAGCGGCTCGAGCCTGGGTTTGGCGTCCGCGACCCTGTCCAGATCGACCGGCGGCCTCCCCCCCGGGCCGTCGTCCCTGTAGTATCCGCCGGGCTTCGAGCTGCCGCAGCCGGCGATGGCCGCGGCGAGCGCGAGCGAAGCGAGCGCCGCTTGAATCCTGAAGCCTTGATCCCGGGTCATCGAGTTTGCACCAGGGTGCGGTGATGCTGGATGCTCATCAGTATGCCTATGCAGAGGGACAGGGTCGCGAGGGAGGTGCCTCCGTAGCTGATGAGCGGCAGCGGCACCCCTACGACGGGGAGCAGCCCGCTCACCATGCCCATGTTGACCACCGCGTAGGTGAAGAAGGTGAGAGTGATCGAGCCGGCGAGGAGGCGCGTGAAAACGGTCGGTGCGCCGGCGGCGACCATCAGCCCCCGCATGATGAGCGCGAGGTACAGCGCGAGCAGAAGCGTGTTGCCGATCAGTCCGAATTCCTCGGAATACACCGCGAAGACGAAGTCGGTGGCGCGCTCCGGGATGAATTCGAGGTGCGTCTGGGTGCCGGCCAGCCAGCCCTTGCCGGTGACGCCCCCGGAGCCCACCGCAATGGTGGACTGGATGATGTGGTAGCCCGCGCCGAGCGGGTCCGAGGAAGGATCGAGAAGGGTAAGGAAGCGTCTGCGCTGGTAATCGTGCAGCACGCCCCAGAGGATCGGCAGGCTCGCGAGCGCCGCGGCGGACCCGCCCGCGATGAATTTCCACGACAGCCCGGCGAGGAAGATCACGTAGAAGCCCGCGGCGGCGACAAGGAGCGCCGTGCCGAGGTCCGGCTGGCGTGCGATCATGACGCTCGGCACCGCGAGCAGCGCCATCGCCACCGCGTATTCGCGAAAACCGAGCGAGGCCTCGTGCCGGTGAAAATAACGAGCGAGCATAAGCGGCATCGCGATCTTCATGAGCTCGGAGGGCTGGACGCTGCCGACACCGAGCGGGAGCCATCGGCGCGCGCCGTTCCTCACGTCGCCGAACAAGGCGACGCCCACCAGCATCAGGAGGACCAGCACAAAGGCGGGAAGAGCGTAGCGCATGAAGGCGTGCGGCGGCACCCTGGCCGCGACCCACATCAGGGCGAGCGCGAGGAGCACGTTGAGCGCCTGAGCGCTGACCCGTCCGGGCGCCTGATAGGCCGCGCTGTAGAGCGTGGCGAGGCCGAGCGCGAGGACGCAGCCCACGATGGCAAACAGCGGCCCGTCGATCCCGACCGTGAGCCGCTCGAAAAGGCGCCGGATCATCTGTCCTCCCCGCGGACGCGCGCAGCTTGCGCCGGCTTGTCGGCGCGCTTGCCGAGCAGATAGTAGTCGAGCGCCTTGCGCGCGATGGGCGCCGCCGCGCGCGCGCCGAAGCCGGCGTTCTCCACCAGCACCGCGAGCGCGATCTTCGGGCTTTCGACCGGCGCGAAAGCGATGAAAAGCGCGTGGTCGCGCAGGGACTCGGTGACGTTCGACTCGACGTATTTTTCGCTCTGCTTGAGCGCCACCACCTGCGCGGTTCCGGTCTTGCCGGCGCTGGTGTAGCTTGCGCCCGCGAAAGATCCCGCGCTCGTGCCCTCCTTGTTGACCCCGGCCATGGCGAGCTTGATCACCTCCAGGTTCCGGCCCTTGAGCGGAATCGTCTTGACCGCCCGGGGCTCCACGTAGGAGCGCTCGCCGGTCTTCGGATTCTCGACGTAGTCGACGAAGTGCGGGCGGTACATCACGCCGTCGTTGGCGAGCGTCGCGACGGCGAGCGCGAGCTGCAGCGGGGTGTAGGCGTTGTAGCCCTGGCCGATGCCGATGCTGATGGTCTCGCCCGCGTACCACCGCTGCTGCTCCGGCGTCTTGAAGCGCTTCATCTTCCATTCCGGGGAGGGCAGCACCCCCGCGGCCTCGCCTTCGACGTCGATCCCGGTGCGCGCGCCGAAGCCGAACTCGCCCATGAAGCGCGCGATGTTGTCGATGCCGAGGTCGTTGGCGAGCATGTAGTAGTAGGTGTCGCAGGACAGGACGATCGACTTGACCATGTCGACGTAGCCGTGGCCGCCGGCCTTGAAGTCGCGGAAGCGGTTGCTCCCCAAAACGAAGTAGCCGGGATCGAAAATGAGCTGAGTCGGAGTTCTCGCGCCCAGCTCGAGCGCCGCGAGCGCCATATAAGGCTTGAAGGTCGAGCCGGGCGGGTAAAGCCCGGTGAGAGCGCGGTTGTTGAGCGGCCGGTCGGGGGAATTGTTGAGCGCGTCCCAGCTCGCCGGATCGATGCCGTCGATGAAGAGGTTCGGGTCGTACCCGGGCTTCGAGACGAAAGCGAGTATTCCGCCCGTCGCGGGCTCGATCGCGACCAGCGCCCCGCGGTTCTCTCCGAAGGCGCGTTCGACGGCTTCCTGCAGGCCGATGTCGAGGGTGAGCACCAGGTTGTTTCCGGGTAGGGGCGCCGTGCGCGGCGCGAGAGTGCGCACGGCCGGGCCGCGCACGATGCGTCCGGCTGCGTCCGTCTCGACCTGCTCGAAGCCGGTGGTGCCGTGCAGCTCGCGCTCGTAGCTCTGCTCCAGTCCCGTTTTCCCGGTGTGGTCGGTACCCTTGTAGTTGGCGGACTGATCCATCTCCTCGATGCGCTCGATGTCGTGGTCGTCTATCCGGCTGATGTAACCCACGACGTGCGAGGCGACCTCTCCGAGGGGATACTGCCGGAACAGCCTTCCCTTGATATCCACGCCGGGAAAACGGTAGCGGTTGACTGCGAGCTTCGCGACCTCTTCGTCGGTAAGGCGGCTGCGTATCGGCAGGTTGTCGAGCCCCTTGCTCTCCTCCCTCAGGCGCTGGAAGCGGCGGCGGTCCTTCGGCTGGATGTCGACGAGCGCGGCGAGCGCGTCGACCGTGCCTTCGAGGTCGGCGATCTTGCTCAGCGTGAGCTCCAGCGTGTAGGCGGAGTAGTTGCGGGCGAGCACCGCTCCGTTGCGGTCGACGATGAGCCCGCGGTTGGGCTGGAGCGGCACGATCGATATGCGGTTGTCCTCGGCCTTGGTGTCGTAGTACTGGTGCTGTATGACCTGCAGATAGAAAAAGCGCGCGAAGAGAATCGCGAAAGCGACGACCACGATCACCCCCGCGACGCCCAGGCGCAGCTGGAAGTAATACAGCTCGCGTTGGGTGTTTCGGATCTCGGCGAGACGCATGCGCTTTTAGATCGGCCGGTTCTCGTCCAAGCCCTGCGGCCTGCGTTGCGGCAGGAGGAGGAGGTAGGTCGCGGTGGGCCACAGCGCCGCCGCGATCACGCTTGCGGCGAAGTACGCGTAACCGGGGAACACTCCGCCCGCGACGAGCCGCACGGCGAGCATGAGGAACTGGCTTGCGAGCAGGAGCACCAGCACGTGCGCCGCCTGCCGCCACAGCGAGAACCACAGGATGCGCCGGTGCAGGCTGAGCGCGGCGAAGGCGAGAACGGCGTAGGCAAAAGCGTGCTGGCCGAGGAGCGCGCCGTTTCCCGCGTCCATGAGGAGCCCCAGGGCCCAGGCGGCGCCGATGCCCATCCGGCGCGGCTCGTGAACGCACCAGAACGTGAGCACGAGCGCCAGCATGTCGGGCAGCCCGATGACGTCGCGCCACGGCAGCAGGTTGAAGAGCAGCGCGAGCACGAAGGTGAGCGCCATATAGCCCGCCTTCACCGGCGACAGGATGCGCTGCGACTGTTCGTAGAAAGACACTAGCCTGCCCCTGGACCGATTCGCGCTTTCTGGCGCGTCTTCTGTTTCGGGAGGCTGCCCGCCCCGGGCTCGGATTCGGCCGCGGGGGGCGGGAGGATCGCCTCCTGGGACAGCACCAGCACCTGGCGGTTCCGATCCGTGCCCGCGGTGGGCACGCAGGTGATCTTGGCGAACGAATAGGCGGCGTCGCGCTCGATGCGCGACACCTTCGCGACCGGGAGGCCCGCCGGATAGGTGCCGTCGATGCCCGAAGTCACGAGCACGTCATCGGCCTGGATGTCGGCGTTCGCCGCCGTATAGCTCAAGTCGAGCGTGCCTCTGTCCCCGCCGCCGTAGATGATGGCGCGCAGCCCGTTCCTCACGACCTGCACCGGGGTTCTCTGCTCCTTGTCCGTGATCAGAGTCACCTCCGCAAGCAGCAGATGCGCCCGCGTCACCTGGCCGATGACGCCGATATCGTCGATGACCGCCTGGCCGGCCCGGATTCCCTGCTGGCTGCCCTTGTCGAGGACCACCTTGCGCGAGAAGGGATCGCGCCCCTGATAGAGGATTTCGGCCAGGGTGGACTTGCGCGGCAGGCGTTCGCGCGCCTCGAGCAATCGCCTCAACTGCGCGTTCTCGGCGCGCAGCGCTTCGAGGGTGAGCAGGTCGTTCGCGGCCAGCAGCCGCTTGGCCTTGAGCTCGTCGTTCTCGCGCATCAAGGCCACCTGGGCGGTGAAGAGCTCGGACGCGGTGCTGAGCAGCTCCACCGGCGCGAGCGCCGTTCGCTGGAACGGATAGACGAGGAAGGCGACGGCCTGGCGCAGCGATTCCGCGTAGCGGAAGCGCGCGTCGAGCACCATCAGGAGAACCGCGAGCGATACGAAAAACCCGAGGCGGACGAGCGGCGCAGGGCCGCGGCTGAAAAACGGCGGCGGCTGGTAATCCATGGGGGCTGGGGATCAGGGGTTAGGAGCTAGGGAAAGCACACCCATCAAGAACGCATGCGCTGCAGTTGTTTCCCCCCCGTCGTCTGTCCCGACTCCCTAGCCCTTGCTTTCACTCGCTTGCGAAGATGCTCCCGAGCTTGTCCATTCTCTCCAGCGCCTTGCCCGATCCGCGCACCACGCAGGTGAGCGGATCGTCGGCGACGATCACCGGCAGCCCCGTCTCCTCCATGAGCAGTCTGTCGATATCGCGCAGCAGCGCCCCGCCCCCGGCGAGCACCATGCCCTTCTCGGCGATGTCGGCGCCCAGTTCCGGCGGCGTCTGCTCGAGCCCCGACTTTATCGCGCCGATGACCTGGTTGAGCGGCTCGGTGAGCGCCTCGAGGATCTCGTTCGAGGAGATGGTGAAGCTTCTCGGGATCCCTTCGGCGAGATTGCGGCCCTTCACTTCCATCTCGCGCACTTCGGACCCCGGGAAGGCCGAGCCGATCTCCTTTTTGACCGTCTCGGCCGTGGTCTCGCCGATCAGCATGCCGTAGTTGCGGCGGATGTAATTGATGATGGCCTCGTCGAACTTGTCGCCCCCGACGCGCACGCTGCCCGAGTACACCATGCCGCCGAGCGAGATCACGCCGACCTCGGTCGTGCCGCCGCCGATGTCCACCACCATCGAGCCCGTGGCTTCGGCGACCGGAAGGTCCGCGCCGATCGCCGCCGCCATCGGCTCTTCGATCAGGAACACCTGGCTTGCCCCGGCCTCGATGGCGGCCTCGCGGATCGCGCGCCGCTCGACCTGCGTCGAGCCGCAGGGCACGCAGATGATGATGCGGGGCGAGGGCGAGAACAGGCGCGACTCGTGCACTTTCTTGATGAACTGCTTGAGCATCTGCTCGGTGACGGTGAAGTCGGCGATCACGCCGTCCTTCATCGGCCGGATCGCGATGATGTTGCCGGGCGTCTTGCCGAGCATCATTTTCGCTTCCTTGCCGACCGCCTGAATGGTTTTCTTGGAATTGGGACCGCCTTCCTGGCGGATCGCCACGACCGAAGGCTCATTGAGCACGATGCCCTTGCCGCGCACGTAAATGAGCGTATTGGCCGTGCCGAGGTCGATCGCCATGTCGTCGGAGAAATAGCCACGCAAAAAGCCGAACATCCTGCTGATTTCCTTGGGAAAGGGGGTTCTCGCTTGCGCTATAATACAGCAAACAATTCCCTGCATTAAGCGATTTTTCATGCCGCTCGCCCTGGAGGAAGTCCGCCGCATCGCGGAACTGGCCCGCATCGGCATCAGCGACGCCGAAGCGAGGGCGGTCCGGGCCCAGCTGAACGACATCTTCGAGCTGATCGGGCAGATGCAGAAGGTCGATACCGACGGCATCGAGCCGATGACGCACGCCCAGGGGTCGGCGTCGCGGCTGCGCGAGGACGCCGTCATCGAGCGCGACCGGCGCGAGCAATTCCAGGCGGTGGCGCCGCAGGTCGAGCGGGGGCTGTACCTCGTTCCCAAGGTGATCGAATAGCGGGATTCAGGCCCGAATCCTGAATTCCATGCTGAACACTCCTCTCAAAGAGCTTTCCGCCGCGCTCGCTCAGAAGAAAATCTCGAGCGCGGAGCTGACCAAGCTCTTCCTCGATCGCATCTCGAGACTGAACGCAGCGCTTAACGCGTTCATCACGGTCGACGCGGAAAAAAGCCTCGCACAGGCGCGCGCTGCCGACGAGCGCATCGCAAAGGGCGCGGCGCAGCCCCTGACCGGGATTCCGGTCGCGCACAAAGACATCTTCGTGACGAAAGGCTGGCGCACCACCTGCGGCTCGAAGATGCTCGAGAACTTCGTCAGCCCCTACGACGCGCACGTGATCGAGCGCTTCAACGCCTCCGGGGCCGTGGTCCTCGGAAAGACCAACATGGACGAGTTCGCGATGGGGTCTTCCAGCGAGACCTCGTTCTACGGGCCTGTGAAAAATCCCTGGAACCCGGAATTCGTGCCGGGCGGCTCATCGGGCGGGTCAGCCGCCGCGCTCGCGGCGCGCATGGCGCCCGCGGCAACCGGGACCGACACCGGCGGCTCGATCCGCCAGCCTGCGGCGCTCTCGGGCCTCTCGGGCCTCAAGCCGACCTACGGCTTGGTGTCCCGCTACGGCATGATCGCCTTCGCTTCCAGCCTCGACCAGGGCGGGCCGATGGCCAAAAGCGCCGAAGACCTTGCGCTGCTCTTGAACGTGATGGCCGGGTTCGACGCGCGCGACTCGACCTCGATCGAGCACGCGCCCGAGGACTACAGCCGCGATCTGGACAAGCCGCTTTCGGGTCTTCGCATCGGCGTACCCAAGGAACATTTCGGCGAAGGGCTCTCCGCCGACGTCGGAAAATCGGTCGAGACGGCGCTGAAGGAGCTCGAGAAGCTGGGCGCAAAGCGCATCTCGATCGGTTTGCCGAACAGCAGCCTTTCGGTGCCGGCCTACTACGTCATCGCGCCGGCGGAAGCTTCTTCCAACCTTTCACGCTTCGACGGTGTGCGCTACGGCTACCGCGCGAGCGGCTACCGCGACCTCGCCGACATGTATTGCCGGACGCGCGCCGAAGGCTTCGGCGCGGAAGTCAGGCGCCGCATTTTCATCGGGACCTATGTGCTTTCGCACGGCTATTACGACGCTTATTACCTTAAGGCGCAGAAGATCCGGCGGCTGATCGCGCGCGACTTCGCTGAAGCCTTCGGGCAGTGCGACGTGATCGTTGGGCCGACCTCGCCGACGGTGGCGTTCAGGATCGGCGCCAAGGCCGCCGACCCGGTGCAGATGTACCTGAACGACATCTACACGATCCCCGCGAATTTGGCCGGCCTTCCGGGCATGTCCATTCCTTGCGGCTTTGGAGCTAACAGTTTGCCGGTGGGGCTCCACATCGTCGGCAACTACTTTGCCGAGGCGAGAATGCTGAACGTCGCGCATCGGTACCAGGGCGTAACCGACTGGCACAGGCGCGAGCCCGCTGGGATCTAGCCATGCAATGGGAAACCGTCATCGGGCTTGAAACGCACGCGCAGCTCTCGACCGTGTCGAAAATGTTCTCCGGTGCATCGACCGTGTTCGGCGCCGCGCCGAACACGCAGGCGAGCGCCGTTGATATCGCGCTCCCGGGCGTGCTGCCGGTCGCAAATCGCGGTGCGGTCGAGCGCGCGATCCGCTTCGGGCTTGCTGTCGGCGGAGAAAAGGTGATCAATCGCCGTTCGGTCTTTGCGCGCAAGAACTACTTTTACCCCGATCTCCCCAAGGGCTACCAGATCAGCCAGTACGAGCTTCCCATCGTCAAAGGGGGAGAAATCCGCATCGTGACGAGGAGCGGCGAGAGGGCGATTCGCCTGACGCGGGCCCACCTCGAAGAGGACGCCGGCAAGTCGCTGCACGAGGACTTCCAGGATATGAGCGGGATCGACCTAAACCGGGCGGGCGTGCCGCTGCTGGAAATCGTTTCCGAGCCGGACATGCGCTCCGCCGAAGAAGCGGTCGCCTACGCCAAGGCACTGCACGCGCTGGTACGATGGATCGACATCTGCGACGGCAACATGCAGGAGGGCTCGTTCCGCTGTGACGCCAACGTTTCGGTGCGGCGGCCCGGCGCGCCGCTCGGCACGCGCTGCGAGATCAAGAACCTCAACTCGTTCCGGTTCCTGGAGCGCGCGATCGAGTTCGAAGCCAAGCGCCAGATCGAGATCCTGGAAAACGGCGGGAAGATCGTCCAGGAGACGCGCCTTTACGATCCGGACCGCGACGAGACGCGCTCGATGCGCACCAAGGAGGAGGCGCACGATTACCGGTACTTTCCCGATCCGGATCTGCTGCCGCTCGAAGTGAGCGCGGATTGGATCGAACGCGTACGCGCGCAACTGCCCGAGCTGCCGCAAGCGATGCGCGAGCGTTTTGAACGAGAATTATTGTTGTTCCCCGAGGATGCAATCGCGCTTACTGCTTCGCGCGAATCGGGACGGTACTTTGAGGCGGTGTTGGCCGAACTTAGAAAAATTCCGGGAATACGCTACGGTACTCAATCGCCCGATATCGCGAACGCAAAGAGCGCTGCCAACTGGGTAATCAACGAGGTAGGTTCACTGCTGAACAGAAGCGATTTATCGATCGAGCAGAGCCCCGTATCAGCGGCAATGCTCGCGACTCTCTTGGCACGCCTGCTCGATGAAACTATTTCGGGCAAGATTGCAAAAGACGTGCTTACCTCGATGTGGGTGGGCGAAGGCACTGCTGACGAGATCATCGATAAACGCGGCTTGAAGCAGATCAGCGACGCCGGCGCGATCGAAAAAATCGTGGACCAGGTGCTCACCGCGAACGCAAAACAGGCTGAGGACTACCGCGCGGGCAAGGAAAAAGCTTTCAACTCCCTGGTGGGACAGGTGATGAAGGCGACCCAGGGGAAGGC
>WNFX01005655.1_pt1 | contig 14824 bp, 14 predicted proteins | sample 5400111 | NCBI WGS metagenome assembly WNFX01 (sample SAMN13153363, study PRJNA577476) | soil metagenome | isolation source: 40 cm soil or saprolite under grassland replicate 1 | place: USA:California | collected 2016-06-15 | reverse complement strand
GGGGTGCCCGTCCCGCGTTCCACGGAATTAATGCGGATGCAGAGGTCGATGATTTCTTCGCGGTCGAACCCGGTGATATGATACACGTGATGGCCTGTTCTTTGGATTAAGTCTGGTAACTCAATCCTTTCGCGAGCAGACCATCCTTTTATGGCGGCACGCCGTTGGGAAAGATAAACTCCGCATAACATCCCCGGGCCCCTGAATAACCCTCATTGTCTCGTCTCGCAGAGGCCTTTGCTGATCGCTAGCAGCGACGGGACGGTCTCTTCGCTCCCCTGTCCGACGACCTTCGCGCTTCTCGCGCTGAAGCTGTACTCTGTCATTCTGTTCGCAGCCGGGGTGTCCTCGAAGGTCCTCTGCCCCGCATCAGGGACCTTCGGCCCTGGGCCGACGGCATCGGTGCCGGCAGCCTGGCGTTATGACGGACCTCGGAGGTCGGGGCGCTAATCCCCGGGCTGTGCGCCCGGCGGGGCAGACCGCGGATCTGCCACCTGGCTACCCGCAGGAGTACCGGCGGGTAGCCACGCTGCGCGATGGGCGCAGTGTCCTCATCCGCCCCATCCAGCCCAGTGACGCGCCCGCGCTGGCCGAAGCGATCGAGTCCGCCGACGCCGACACTATCCGCCGCCGGTTCCTCGGCGGCCACCCTCAGGTCACGCCCGAACTCCTCGATTACCTCACGACCGTCGACTACACGAGCCGGTTCGCGCTCGTCGCTGTCGAACCCGCCCGCCAGCGCGGTGTCGCGGTTGCCCGCTACGAGCCAGCCGAACAGGACGGCACCGCGGACGTCGCCGTTGCGGTCACCCCGGGCTGGCGCGACGTCGGCCTGGCCACCGAACTCCTCCGCATGCTCGCCCAGGCCGCCAGCGAACGGGGCATCCATACGTTCACCGGGACGTACCTCGCCGACAACCGCCCGGTCACGGCCCTGATCAACGACGCGGACGAGCCCGCGAACCGGGTCACCTCCCGCGGCATCGCCGAGTTCTCCGTGCCGCTTCCCCCCGGATCGAGGGCCCTGGGGCCCGATCACGAGGGCACAGGGAACACGAGGGCACAGGGAAGTAGTGGGCCAGGCTGACGGGGACCGAACCGACCCCGGCCGCCAGGTCGGCTGCCACCCGTGCCGCGCTGCGTAAGCTCGGCCAGTGGCTCGGCAGTTAGGCGTTGCTGTACTTCAGTGCTATACGGTCAGCAAGAACGGCCGGTTGCAAGATCACAACCAGCCGTCTACCTGGGTGGGCGATACTGGGATCGAACCAGATGACCTCCTCGGTGTGAATGGGGTCCGGTCATCTTCCTGGCCACGGCTTTCCGGTGGAAGGCCAGGTCAGAGGCTTCTCTTCGGCATAGTTGGGAGAGATTCAGGGCGGTCCGCGCTAGTCGCGACCTCCCAAATTCCTCCCAGTTGATCATGGAGGAGCAGATTCCACCAGGCACGCAACGGAGGCGGGGCGATGACGACGCTTACCGCTTCCTCGCAGCTCACCGATGGCTGCGACGTGGCCATGGCTAACGCTATCGACCGGCTTATTCGCATCTCCACGGCGGTCGCTGTACTCGCGGTGGCGAGCGTCGCCGCGTATGTGTCGTACTGGCACGCCTACGCGGTCGTACGGACCCACGGCGAGAGTGGCCTCACCGCCCGGCTGGAACCAGCCACGATCGATGGCCTGGTCTACGCCTCTAGCATGGTGATCTTGTATGCGGCGAGGCACGGGAGTCCCGTGCCTCGCTTGGCCCGCTGGCTGCTCGGGCTGGGGATCGCGGCCACTTTGACGGCGAACATGGCCCAGGGCTGGTCACATGGTCCTGTCGGAGCTGCGGTCGCGGCCTGGCCTGCGGTCAGTCTCGTGGGTTCATATGAGCTCCTGGTCTGGCTCATTCGCACTGCTGGGACGGTGGAACGTGGAGTCTCAAGTGAGCACCCAGCCGCGGCCGACGGCGGGCACCATTGTCAGGTCTCAAGTGAGCTGGCCATTTCTCGCGGATATGGCCAAGCAGGTGGCCAGGTCTCACGAGAGCTGGCTGTGCCGGATCGTGATAGTTGCAACCTGCTTACGCTAGTTGCGACCATGATCATGGACGGTGTTCAGGTGCTGTTGTTAGCCAGAGCGATTTCACCCGCTGTAGTCGATGTCTTTGGCGAGACGATCGCCGTGCTCGATGAGAAGCTTGCGCAGTTCGGCGTAGTGGATGAACCGGCCGGGGCGCGTGAGCAGGGACCATGTGCTGCTGCGGTTCCTGGCCCAGTCTCTCTGGACTGGTCCGGGCTGGCTGTCCTGGATCGGGTGAGGGGCGAACCTGGGCTCGCCCTGAGTGACGTAAGCCCAGGTGAAGGCCGATGCGGCTTGCCGCTTGCGGTCGTTCAGGACCGGCTGGACCGGACCTGGGACAGGTGCTAGGCGGGTGGTGAGCTGCTGCCATGTGCCCGGACCCAGGCACCATTCACGCATGGCCTGGCGGCGGCGCTGGTAGTTGATGAGGCCGGGGTCGGAGTCCAGTTGCGCTGCGAGGTTGCGGAGGGCTGCGGTGAAGTCGCCGGGGCCGTGGTCACGGAGCCACCGGGTCAGGTCGGGTGCGTATTGGTGTGTGGATCCGGGGGCTCGGATGCCGAGGTAGCTCGCGGCGTCTCCCATGGATCCGCCGGCTGCCCACTGCACGAGGATGACGGCTCCTGCGCGGCGCATCGACTTGGCCACCCGGTAGCCGAGGCGGGCGAGGTGCGCGTCATACCAGTCCTGGGGTAAGAGGGCGGGGATGTGCCTGGGGCGGTAGCCGGCGGTCCGGGACGGGGCCTTGCGGCTGAGGACCCGTGCCCAGGAAGACTTGCTGGGGCTTCCCGTCTTGCGGGTTTGGACGTGCCGGGCCACGGTGCCTGCTAGGTCCGGGCTGTCCAGGATCGTGAGGGCTGCGGTGAGCAGCCCGGCGGTGGCCAGGACGTCGCCTGGCGGTCTGGCCAGGGCCCGGTAGGAGCTGATGTTCAGCCGGTGGACGTGCCTGCTGACTGCTGCCGCCATTGGAGGGTCCATAAGCTCCCGGCCGAGGGGCCAGGAGTCGCATAGCAGTGCGGTGATGACCTTGATGTCGGTGAAGGTGGTGGCAGCGGCCTCGGCCGTGTGCAGGCCGTCGAGGAGGCTGAGCAGCCGTTGCTGGGCGTCCAGGGTGTCCTGGCCGGCCGGATCCGGCCTGCCGTTCCCGGTGCCTGGCAGGTCCAGGCGGGTGCCGCAGGATGGGCTGGCCGGGCCCCTGCCGGCGGCGCGCGCTGGCCGGCGGCATTGCGCCGGGTGCATGGCGCTGCCGGCGGCATAGCGGATGAGTTGCCAGTTGCCCTGCTCGGTGGGTGAGTGCTCTTGCGGGCAGTCATCCATGAGGAGCAGGCGGTGCTGGGGGCAGGCGAAGGCGACCGGGAGGATCCAGTATTTCCGCCACGGGCCGCCGTACTGTTCCTGGACGGGGCTGCCGTCGCCGCGCAGGCAAGACGGGCAGTAGCGGATACCAGGGCTGAACAGCCAGGACTCGCGGACTGCCGACTCCGGGCTTGACCGGGACAGGGCCCGGCCGATCGGGGGGTAACGGGCTGCCCAGGGGACGAGCGTCAGGGCAGCGGCCTCGCCCGTTGTCAGCCGCGTGGCGTGCGAGAAGGTTGCGGTGCCGAGGTCGATCATGGACTGGCGGGAGATCGCCGGGGAAGATGCGGCTGCGCATCCGGTCAGCCGGGCAAGGTGGAGAGGTGCGATGTGCAGCCTGCAGGACAGACGCAGCAGGAAGCCCTGCAAGGACTCGCCGGGCAGCGGGTCGAGGCTGCGCCCCAGGGGGCGGCTACTCACTGGCGGCCGGCCTGGTGCCGTGTTCGTCGAAGACCGTGTTCCGGGGCCGGCGTTTCTTCTTCGGCTCCGGCGGGTCGGGGGCGGCGGGGATGTCCGGGATCTCGCCGGAATCAGGGTCGAGGTCGTGGAGGTTGCGCAGGCGGATCGGGGTGGCGGCCAGCAGTTCGCGGGTGAGCTGTTCCTCGCCGGTGGCGATCGCCTTGGCGCAGCCGTCCTCGATGAGGCGGCGGAGCAGCCCGACGACGCCCTCGGTGCGGCGGAACAGGTACTCGGGCATCTCCCCGGTGGTGAGCATGCCGTCGGAGGACCGCAGGAGCCGGAGCTGTTCTTCGATCCCGGCCAGGTGCTCGATGAACGCGGTCATGCCGTCCGGGGCGGAGTAGTCGAACGGGTCGAGGTCGGCTAGGTCGAACCGCCGGCTGGTCTGGGTGGCGGCCGCGTCGCCGTGAGCGGCGGGGAACGCCCACTGGCCGGAGGCAGGGTCGGGGCGGGCGCGGCCGAGCAGCCCGGAGCCGGGGATGTCGACGCCGATCAGCACGAGGGTGGCGCCGAGGTCCATCAGCTCGCGGATCAGGTCCAGGGTGTCCTGGTCATCGCCGCGGTGCAGCTTGAGCCTGGTGATGTCATCGATCAGCAAGGCGGTCGTGGCGTGGTCCCGGAGCGCGTCGCGGACCGCCCGGACCAGGTCGTGGAGCGTGGCGGGGTGCGGGTCGCCGTAGATGTCGAGGATCGTCTTGCACAGCGCCTTGGGCGTCGCCTTGACCGGGAGCCGGCAGTAGGCGACGGGCACGAACAGGTCCCGGGTCCCGGGAAGAGGGCCGGGGGCGAGCTGGCGGTGGATATCCCGCCACAGGTCCTCGAACTCGGCCGCGGCCTGGCAGGCGGTCTCGGTCTTGCCGTGGAACCCGCCGCCGTTGATCATCAGCCCGTCGCGGGTGCCCGGAGTGAACTTGACCGCGTTGTTCTGCAGCCGACCCCGCATCAGGTCCGACACTTTCCTGCTCATCGGGGTTTCCTGCAGCCGGAGGTTCACGTGGGTCGCGGTGCGGTGCAAGTCGTGCAGGGCCCGGCCCCGCGGGCTGAGCGCCTGGTACTCGGCAACCGACAGCCGAGGCGCCGGGATGAAGGTGCCGCGGGCGGCCCGCCACTGCTGCCAGCCTTCCGCCCGGGTCCGGTCGGGCTGCGGCCCGGCCAGCAGGAACGGGATGACCGGGTTCCCGCCGTCCGGCGGCCCGCCCCTCATCTTTGCGGCTCCGCGTCGTCCTCGGGCAGCACGAACACGTTGCGTTCCCGGAAGCTCGCTCCCAAGCGGGGAGGCGGCTTCGGGGTGAGGGGGACGGCCGCTTCCCTCCTGCGGCGCCGCTCGGCATCGAGGCTGTCGCGGGCCTGCGCGGCCCGCTGCACCCAGCCGGGCTCGCGGTGCAGCGGGGTCACGGTTGCCCCGCCTGGCCTGTCGCCGGCGCCGGCGCCGCCTGCGGGATCCGCCGGCCTGTCGAACCGGGCGGCCTGCGCCCGGGCGGCCTCGCGGGAGTGCCCGGCGCGCTCAGCTTTCCCCATCTGGGTCGGCCACTGGCTGACCGGGACCCGTGCCCCGATCATCTCCAGCAAGACGGGCAGCAGCTCGGCGTCCGATTTCGGCCGCAGCCCGCAGGCGTCCGCTTTCCGAAGCAGGTCGCGGACCCGTGCGTCGCCGAACGCGGGGGCCTGCCCGGCGGCCGGCATGCCCGTCCAGGGCAGTTCGTGCCAAGAGTGGGTGACGGGGTCCTGGAAGAAGACGCTGCGCCGGTCACGGGGGTCGCGGCGGATGACCCACCGGGCCTTGTGCTTGCCGCCCCGGCTGGAGACGGTCCCGCGGTAGCCGTCCAGGGCCGGGGCGTCGTACCACAGGCCGCGGATCTTCACCCCGCGGCGGGTGATGCGGGTGATGTAGTGGACGGGCAGCAGCTCATAGAACAGGTCCGGGGACGGGATGTCCATCGCGAACCCGGCCTGCGCGAACGACGCCGCGAACAGCGAGTTCGGGCTGTGGGAGCCGTCGGGATCCCATGCCGGGGCGTATTCGCCCAGCCGGCGACATTGCCAGATGCCGACGATCCACGTGGCGATCAGGTGCTCCATCTCGTCCATCGTCAGCGTCGCGTCCCCCTCGGGATCAGCGCCGCGGTCGGCGGTGTCGACGCCGGCGTATCCGGTCAGGTGCTCGAACAGCAGCTGCCTGATCACCCCGAACGCCCGCTCGCAAGCGGCCTTGCCCCGCATCGTCAACTACACCCGATCCGCACGATCGGTACCGCCGCGTCCGGGTGACCCACCCGTTCCACCCGCTGTCCGGCCGGGACTTCGAGTTCGTCGCCTTCCGGCAGAACTGGGGTGAGGACCGGGTCCACCTGCACGACGCGGACGGGCGGCTGTTCTCGCTGCCAGCGAGATGGACCGACGTGGTGGCGGCGGACCCGTTCGTGGTGATCGCGGCCGGCCGGTGCCCGTTCACCACGGCGGGCCTGCTGGCGCTGGCTGATCTGATCGGCCGGCTCCGCGCGCAGCGGGACGGCGCCGAGGGCGTAAAGAAGATTATGCCGTGACTGTTAGGGAGATTACGTCGCATTGGCTCGCCCGGCGGATGGCTGCCCCGTCCGTCCTGAGCAGGCGTTCCCTGGCTTTCCTGCGGAATCTGGCGACACACGGGCGAAGGTGCGTGCACCTGGCATCCAAGTCCGGCAAAATCTTCCTGACACCCGTAGCGATCAGGAGGCGGCATGGCCAGGCGAGAGGGCAGACCGGACGCCAAGGAGACCGCGCTGGCCGCGGCGCGCTGCCTGAACCCGCACCCCGAGCAGGTGCGCGACCCGGGGTTCTTGTCCAGCGATTTCTTCGACGTCCGCGACGTGGTGCAGGTCAAGTACGAGATGGTTCGGAAAGTCAAGGCCGAGGGGGCCCCGGTCACCACGGCCGCGGCGGCGTTCGGGTATTCGCGGCCGTCGTACTACGAGGCGGCCGCCGCGCTGGAGCGGTCCGGGCTGGAAGGACTGGTGCCGGCCCGGCCCGGGCCGCGCGCCGGGCACAAGCTCACCGAGGAGATCCTCGCCTGGGCCGAGGACCAGCTGGCCGCCGACCCCGCGCTGCGGCCGGCGCAGCTGGCCGGGCCGATCGAGGCGTCCTTCAGCGTGCGCGTGCACCCCCGCTCAGTCGAGCGCGCGCTGGCCCGCCGCCGGGAGCGCCACTTTAAAAGCCGCTGACCTGCCCGCCCGCGAGATGCGGAAGGAGGAGAACCCGTCCCTGTCCCTGCTCACTTCACCTGGCCACGCGGCTGCTGACCCGGAGAACCGTCCGGATGCCGGCCAGGCTCGCGTTCCCTGCAGCGGGCTGGACGCCCGCTACGAGCAACTGCGTCATGCCGCGCTGCACGCGCGCGCCGAGGCGTTCCCGCTCGGGCTCGGCGTGCTGACCGGCAAGGGCGTCACCGCCTGGCGGCATGCCCTGGCCGGCCTGACCCCCATCAGACCGGGCGTGGCGGCACCAGCCGTCCCGCCGCCCGGCACCCACCCCACCCCGCCCGCCGGGCTCCCGGCCCCGCTGGCCGCCGAGCTCATCAACGTCCTGGCGGCCGTCGCGCTCGCCGGGGCCGCCACTGGCCCGTCCCCGTAACCGGCTGCTCATCTGTGAAGGAGACCCGATGCTCCCCGAGACCGCGGCGTCGAAGGTGACCGCCACCCACCTCTCCCGGCGGGCTTTGCTCTACATCCGCCAATCAAGCCTCAAGCAGGTCATTCACAACACCGAATCCGCGATCCGCCAGTACGACCTGCGCGGCAAGGCGATCAGCCTCGGCTGGGACGCCAGCCGCAGGGTGCCGATGTCGTTCGGCGCGTTGACCGAGACGACCTTGCCCTTGAGCTGGCTGACCTGGGTAATCGGCGATCTGCCCTTGACCAGCAGGGTCAGGACGTTCGGCTGCAGGAAGGAAGATTCGGCGATGACGCGCAGATCGGCCTTTGGCGCGCCGAAGCCGAGCTGGTCCTCGATGTAGGTGACGTAGTCCCCGGCGGTGATGTCGAACTTGCCCTTCTTCGGCGTCGCATGCGACCCGCGACCGGCTGGGCGGCACCGCGCCAGGTAGCGGCGACCGATAACGTCACGATGATCATAATGTTCCACACCGTCCGTCACATGCCGAACGGTACGACTTGTCCGGATCTGGTAGCACTCTGCTATCAATACTAACTCAACGTATTGCGCGGTTCTCTTGGCCGCGTTTGGCGTGCTAGCTGGGGGTAGATGATCGGAAACGAGACGAATGCGATGCCATGACGAGAACACACGGAGAAGAAGTCGCTGACACCGGAAACCTCAGGGAACTGCACGGCGCGCTGCTCAGCACCCAAAGCGTCGAGCAGTTCCTGCACGAGATGGCGTGATGGCGGCCCGCCTGGTCGGCGGCGGGCTGTCGTGCGGGATGACGATGCAGCCCAGCGGGAGGCCGGTCACCGTGGCGTGCAGCGACCGGGTCGCGGCGCGGGTGGATGAGGTGCAGTACGAACTCGACGACGGGCCGTGCCTGCATGCCATGCGCGACGGCCACATGGTGCGCATCGAGGACACCACGGAGAAGGCGCGCTGGCCGGAGTTCGAGGCCCAGGCGGCCTCGCACGGGATCCGGTCGTGCCTGGCGTTGCCCCTGAACGCGGACGGCAAGCCGGTCGGCGCCCTCAACCTGTACTCGCGCCAGGCGTCGGCGTTCGGCATCGCCGAGGCGCGTCGGGCCGAGAACTTCGCGGAAAATGCCTCGGGCGCGCTCTCGCTGGCCATGAGGCTGGCCTCGCACGCCGCGCTCATCGAGCAGTTGCGGTCCTCCCTTACCTCACGAACGGTAATTGATCAGGCGCTCGGGATCATCATGGCCAGGGAGCAGTGCAATCAGGCCCGCGCGTTCGCGATCCTGCGGTCCGCCTCGCAGAACAGCAATGTCAAACTCCGGGATATAGCCGGCGCGGTGGTGACCAGCGTGACCGGCGAGCCGCCGCAGCCGGCGCCGCCGTTCGAGGAAGGCCGGGCCTAAGCGCCGCCGTCGGTATCGGCCTTGGCGGTGGCGCTGCCCGGCCGGGCCAGGTCTGCGTGGCCGTTGGGGTCGCCCAGCGACGCGGCGACGCTGGGATAGACGTCCACCAGCTGGTCGACCCCGGTTATCGAGAGCACCCGCAGGACAGCCGGCGTAGTGACCACGAGCCGCAGCGCTGTCGCGCTGGTGGCGGCGTGCCTGAAGGCGCGCACCAGAGCGCTCACTCCGGACGAATCGCAGAAATCCGTTTTGCTCATGTCCGCGACCAGCAATACCGCGCCCTGGTTGAGCACGGCGAGGAGTTCCTCCCGGATTGGGCCGGCATTGGTCACGTCGATCTCCGCCGGGAGCGTGACCACGGCCACCTGGCCGATCCAGAGCACCGGATAGCGCTCACCAGACACGTACCACCACCATCTATCTACGCGAGAGTGAGTGGGCCGCGCCTCTGGACCCGAAGAGCGGCTAACCACCTGGCCTCGCCGCGCAGCGAACATTATTCACGGCGTCGCGGCCCGGGCGCAAGGCTGGCGCGCCGGGCTCACGCCGCCGTTTCGGCAGCCAGAACAGGTACCGGCGGGAGTGCGTGAAAGTTGCCTCCGTTCGGGTCAAATGACATGTTCCTGCTCTCATGCGCCGCCGGCGGTGACGACCATGTCGGTGACGAACCCCGCCACCAGCCCGGCCAGGACGCCGTAGTAGAGCAGCCTCTTGCGTCCGGCCTTGAGGGCCACCCCGAGCAGCTGAATGACGACGTAGAGGATGGAGCCCGCCGCGAGGGTCAGGAAGATCACGCTCATGGCGTCGCTGGTGAACTGCGCGCCCACAGCGGTGCCCAGGAACGTGGGGCCGCCGCCGATCAGCCCCATGAGCAGGAGGAAGCCCCAGGAGGGCCGGTCGCCCTCGGCGGCCAGCGGGGCCACGATGCCGAATCCCTCGGTGCCGTTGTGCAGCGCGAAGCCGATGACCAGGACCGTCGCCAGCCCGATCTCGCCGGCGGCGGCGCTGCCGCCGATGGCCAGGCCCTCGCCGAAGTTGTGCAGCCCGATGCCGACGGCGATGAGCAGGGACAGGCGGCGGGCGGCAGACCAGCCCGCGATGCCCGCCCTGGCCGCGGTCAGCTCACCCGGTGCCATGGTGCCCGGACCGAAGTTCCCGGGCTGCCGCCGGGCGGCCAGCCAGGACTCGTAGTAGACCAGGCTCAGCAGGCCAATGGACAGGCCCAGGAAGAACAGCGCGCCGTAGCCGAGCACGGGGCCGATCCCCGCGTCTCCGTCGTGCAGGCGCCCGAGGGCGGTATCGATGGGCTCGAACGCGTGCACCAGCACGTCCCAGATGAGGAACAGCAAGATCCCGATCGCGAGCGCGTTGAGGAACTGGCGCAGGCCCGGGCGGGGCGCGCGCACCTTGCCCAGGGGGAGCCCGATCAGGATGGTCACGCCGGCGATAAAGCCGAGTAGCAGGGTCTGAGTCTCGCTCACCGGTTCCGGACTCCGCTGACTAGAAGGACGCGACGGGGGTTCCTCGTCGGAGCCTTAGGTTAGCCTGCCCTAAGTTATTCCGCTAGCCCCTGCCTGACGCATCCGTTAGCCCTGCCCCCGCATCCGTCCGCGCCGCATAACCCCGCGCCACCCCCACATACTGCATGGCTGCCGCGATCATGCAGCTCCAGCATCATGGCTGGGGCAACCATGCAGTACGACTCCGGCACGGGTGGTGCCACGGTGGCTGGAGGGGTTTCTGCGCCGCCGTCACGGGCGGATGTGCCACTTGATCCCCTGGCCGGCGCGGACCGGTTCACCGCCTCGCCGGAGCCGTCCAGCGGCAGCGGCTCGCTGAGCAGGGTCCCGGCCGGTCCTCGTCGTGGTCGTCCTCACACGAGCGACGTCAGCGTCGCCCGGGCCCCGCGCTGGTGCAATGAGGTCAGCGTGGAGGTGTAGGCAATGACGAACCGCTCGTGGTCGGCTAGGTCGCCGAACAGGTCCCGGTTGGCGATGAACGCCAGCGGGTCCTCGCGCTGCCGCCGGGCCAGCGTCATGAGACTGTCCCGGAGCCGTTCGACCACCTCGATGGGCTGGCCCGCCTCGTCGACGCCCTCCGCGTAGCGGGCCCAGCTGGCCACCACGGCGGCCGAGCGCCTGATCTCGCCGCCGGTCGCGAGCTGCTGGCGAACCACCGGCAGCAGCCACTTCGGGATCCGGTCTGAGCTTTCCGCGCACAGCCGCGCAATGGTGTCGCGGACCTGCGGGTTGGAGAAGCGTTCGATCAGCGTGTGCTTGTACTCCGTCAGATCCACCCCGGGAACCGGCGGCAGGGTGGGAGTGGCCTCCTCGTTCATATAGCCGAGCAGGAAGGCCTGGAACAAGGGGTCCTGGGCGGCCTCGTGTACCAGCCGGTATCCGCACAGGTAGGCGAAGTAGGCCATCGCCTGGTGGCTGCCGTTGAGCAGCCGCAGCTTCATCAGCTCGTAGGACTCCACCCGGTCGACGACCTGCACCCCGGCATCGGCGTAGGGCGGCCGCCCGGCGCCGAAAGCGTCCTGGAGCACCCACTGGGTGTAGGGCTCGCAGACGACAGGCCACTGGTCCTCGATGCCGAACCGGTCCCGGACCTCGGCCCGGTCGGCGTCGGTGGTCACCGGGGTGATGCGGTCCACCATGGAGCTGGGGAAGCAGACCTCGCGCTCGACCCAGGCGGCCAGGTCGGGATCACGGAGCCCGGCGAAGGCGGTGAACGCACGGCGGGCCCGGTAGCCGTTGTCCTGCAGATTGTCGCAGGACATAACCGTAAACGGGGCCTGGCCGCGTGTCCTGCGGCGGCTCAGCGCCTCGGTGACCAGGCCGAACGTGGTCCGCGGGACCGCGCCGGGCTTCAGGTCGGCGAGCACGTCCGGGTTGGTGGTGTCGAACTCGCCGGTGGTGTCGTTGATGTTGTACCCGCCCTCGGTGATGGTCAGCGAGATGATCCGGGTCGCAGGCGCCGCCATCTTCTCGATGACCGCCTCGGGATCGTCGGGCGCGTACAGGTACTGCACGATGGATCCGATGATCCGCGGTTCCCAGGTCCCGTCGCCGTGCTTGAGGACCAGCGTGTACAGGCCGTCCTGGGCGTCCAGCACCTGCTTCATCCGCTGGTCCGCCGGCATGATCCCGACGCCGCAGATGCCCCAGTCCAGCGCCGTGCCCTGGTTCATCAGCCGGTCGTGGTACATGGCCTGGTGGGCGCGATGGAAGCCGCCCACGCCGACGTGGACGACACCCGGCGTGACCAGGTCACGATCATAGGCCGGGGCCGGCACCCGGTCGCTCCAGTACTTCAGCGCCCGCGCGTTGAGCGGCTGCGGTTTAGCCGGCAAGGCGGGCCCCGGTTTCCGGGTGGAAGGCGAAGACGTCATCCGGCTGCACGCGGAAGGTGACCTGTTGTCCCGGCGCCGGCGGCTTGCGCCCCTCGGTCCGCGCGACCACCAGGGTGTGGTCCTCGGCCAGCCGCACGTGCAGCAGGGTGTCGGCGCCGAGCTCTTCCACCAGCATCACCTCGCCGGCTATCGGCCCGGAACTGTTCGCCAGGTGCATGTGCTCGGGCCGGATGCCGAGGACGATCTCGCGCAGGCCGGCCTGGCTGGCCGCGGTGCGCACCGCGGTGGGCAGCGGGATGACGGTGCCGGCTATCCGGGCGCCGCCCTCGGTGAGCGGCACCGTCTGCAGGTTCATGGAGGGGGAGCCGATGAACCCGGCGACGAACTGGTTGACCGGGTTGTCGTACAGGTGGCGCGGCGTGTCGCATTGCTGCAGCTGGCCGCCGGCCAGCACCGCCACCCGGTGACCCATGGTCATCGCTTCCACCTGGTCGTGGGTGACGTACACGGTGGTGATGCCGAGACGGCGCTGCAACTCGGCGATCTGGCTGCGGGTCTGCACGCGCAGCTTGGCGTCCAGGTTGGACAGCGGCTCGTCCATCAAGAATACCTGGGGCTCGCGCACGATGGCGCGGCCCATGGCCACCCGCTGCCGCTGCCCGCCGGACAGCGCCTTGGGCTTGCGGGCGAGCAGCTGGTCGTCGAGGTCGAGCAGGCGGGCGGCCTCGCGGACCCGGCGGGCCCGCTCGTCTTTGTGGACACCTTGCATCTTCAGCGCGAAGCCCATGTTCTCCGCGACGGTCTTGCTCGGGTACAGGGCGTAGTTCTGGAACACCATCGCGATGTCCCGGTCCTTGGGCGGCACGAAGGTGACGTCCTTCTCGCCGATCTCGACGCGCCCGCCGTCCAGCGGCTCCAGGCCGGCCAGCATGCGCAGCGCGGTGGTCTTCCCTGATCCGGACGGGCCGACCAGGACCATGAACTCGCCGTCCTTGATGTCCAGGTCGAGGGCGCCGACCGCGGGCGGCGCGTCCTTGGCGTACACGCGGCTCGCCGACACGAACTTCACACTGGCCATTGGGGACCTCCGCCTAGTACGGCACCGGATGCGCGGGCATTGACGTGTTTCATTTGATGGCTCCCATGGACAGGCCGCGGACCAGCGAGCGCTGGGCGATCCAGCCGACCAGGATGACCGGGACCGAGGCCACGGTGGCCGCCGCGGACAGGTGGGCGAGGTACAGCCCCTCCTGCGGGACGGAGCTGATCAGGAACATCGGCAGGGTGGCGGCGTTGGTGGTGGTCAGGTTGAGCGCCAGGAACAGCTCGTTCCAGGCGAAGATCACGCAGATCAGCGCGGTCGACACCAGCCCGGGCGAGATCACCGGCATGATCACCTCGGTCATCTCCCGGAACCGGCCCGCGCCGTCCAGTTCGGCCGCCTCGAGCATCTCCTTGGGCACCTCGAGCATGAACGAGCGGATCAGCCAGATGGCCAGCGGCAGGTTCATCGCGGTGTAGAGGATGATCAGCACCCAGATGCTGTCCAGCAGGTGGGTCTTGAGCGCGATCACGTACAGCGGGCCGATCACGGCCACGATCGGCAGCATCTTGGTGGAGATGAAGAAGAACAGGCCGTCCCGCCAGTGCGGCACCGGGTGCACCGACAGGGCGTACGCGGCCGGCACGCCCAGCGCCAGCACCAGCACGGTGGAGACGGTCGTGGCGATCAGCGAGTGGGTCACGTACGGGCCCCAGCCGGAGAACACCAGCCGGAACTGCGCCAGCGTGGGGCTGAAGACGAACTTGGGCGGCCAGGTCTGCGCGGCGGACTCCGGCTTGAACGCGGTCAGCACCATCCAAAGCACGGGCAGGAAGAACGCGATCCCCACCACCCAGGCCAGGACCCCCCAGCCCACCTGCCCGCTCATCCGGCGGACCCGCAACCCCGCGGGTTCCCGGTCCCGCACCGGCACGGCAGTCGCGGTCGCGGTCGCGGTCATCTCACGCCTCCTCGAACTGGAAGACCCGGGCGAACATCCGCAGCGCGAACGTGGCCACGATGATCGTCAAGATGACGGTCACCACCCCGGTCGCGGCCGCCCCGCCGATGTCGAACGCGTTATTCACCTGCTGGTACAGGTAGTAGGGCAGGTTGGTGGTGGCGGTCCCCGGGCCGCCCTGGGTCATGGCCTTGACCTGGTCGAACACGTTGACCAGGTAGATCGAGCCGAGCAGGATACCCAGCTCGATGTAGGGCCGCAGATGCGGGAACGTGAGCTCGCGGAACGTGGCGAAGGCCCCGGCCCCGTCAACTTTCGCCGCCTCCAGCGTCTCGGCCGGCTGGCTCTGCAGCCCGGCCAGCACGATCAGCATCATGAACGGGGTCCACTCCCAGATCATGACCAGGATCACCGAGCCGAGCGCGTGGGTGGACAGCCAGGCCACGTGGTGGACGCCGAACGGCTGCAGCAGCCAGTTCACCAGCCCGAACTGCGGATCCAGCATCGGGCCCGCCCACACCAGCGCCGCCGCCACGGGCATGACCAGGAACGGGGTGATGATCAGCGTCCGGAC
>WNFX01003872.1_pt1 | contig 14825 bp, 10 predicted proteins | sample 5400111 | NCBI WGS metagenome assembly WNFX01 (sample SAMN13153363, study PRJNA577476) | soil metagenome | isolation source: 40 cm soil or saprolite under grassland replicate 1 | place: USA:California | collected 2016-06-15 | reverse complement strand
ACACGTCGGGGAGGGCTACTTGGCCCGGATCGCTTCGCTGATCGACACGGCTGCCGAAGAGTTCCGCGCCAATGCCGCGCAGATGCGCGCGCTCACGCAAGAGCTCGAGGCGCGGCGCGCCGAAGCGGCCGAGGGCGGTCCCAAGCCGGCCCGCGAGCGCCATCTCGAGCGCGGCAAGCTGCTGCCCCGCGACCGCGTCATGCACCTGATCGATCCGGGGTCGCCGTTCCTGGAGCTCTCGCCGCTCGCCGCATACGGCATGTACGAGGATGCGATCCAAGGCGCGGGCGTGATCACCGGGATCGGCCGCATCGAGGGCCGCGAATGCGTTTTGGTGTGCAACGATTCCACCATCAAGGGCGGCACCTATTACCCGATGACGGTGAAAAAGCACCTGCGCGCCCAGGAGATCGCCCGCGAGAATCGGCTGCCCTGCATCTATCTGGTGGATTCCGGAGGCGCCAACCTGCCGCATTGGACCGAAGTGTTTCCCGACCGCGAGCATTTCGGCCGCATCTTCTACAACCAGGCCACGCTCTCCGCGCTCGGCATTCCGCAGATCGCGGTCGTGATGGGCTCGTGCACGGCGGGCGGCGCTTACGTCCCGGCGATGTCGGACGAGACCATCATCGTGCGCAAGCAGGGCACGATCTTTCTGGGCGGGCCGCCGCTGGTGAAGGCCGCGACCGGCGAGGTGGTCTCGGCGGAGGATCTCGGCGGCGCCGACGTGCACGCCCGGCACTCCGGCGTCGCCGATCATTATGCGGCCGACGACCGCCACGCGCTCGCGATCTGCCGCCGCATCGTCGGCAACCTCAATACCAGGAAACGCATCGACATTGCGCTCGGCGAGCCGCGCGAGCCCGCCTACGAGCCCTCCGAGCTCGACGGGATCGTGCCCGTGGACCTCAAGAAGCAATACGACGTGCACGAGGTGATCGCGCGCCTGGTCGATGCTTCCGAGTTCGACGAGTTCAAGAAACTCTACGGCACGACGCTCGTCACCGGCTTTGCGCACCTGCATGGAATTCCGGTCGGCATTCTGGCCAATCAGGGCATCCTCTATTCGGAAAGCGCGCTGAAAGCCGCGCATTTCATCGAGCTCGCCTGCCAGCGAAAAATCCCGCTGCTGTTCCTGCAGAACATCTCCGGCTTCATGGTCGGCCGTGAATATGAGGCGGGCGGCATCGCCAAGGACGGCGCCAAGATGGTGACGGCGGTCGCCTGCGCGCAGGTGCCCAAGCTCACCCTGATCATCGGGGGATCCTACGGCGCCGGCAATTACGGTATGTGCGGGCGGGCCTACTCGCCGCGGTTCCTGTTCATCTGGCCCAATGCGAGAATTTCGGTCATGGGTGGGGAGCAGGCCGCCTCGGTGCTCGCCACCGTGCGCCGCGACAATATCGAGGCGAGGGGCGAGGCGTGGAGCGCCGAGGAGGAAGAAAAATTCAAGCAGCCGATCCGGGACAATTACGAGCGCGAGGGAAATCCCTATTACGCGACCGCCCGGCTGTGGGACGACGGCATCATCACGCCGCAGGAAACCCGGCGCGTGCTCAGCCTCGCGCTCTCGGCCGCGCTCAATGCGCCGATCGAGCAGACGCGGTTCGGCGTGTTCCGGATGTAGATTGGGTTCGCCGTAAGGTGGGTCGAGCGAAGCGAACCCACCTTCCGGGCAGAAGTCCGCGTTCCAGGCACCGGCTCAGGAATTATGCTTCAGGATAGATGCCACAGCTAGAGCTTGCAATCATAGTATTTCATGCATCTGAAAGGTGTTTCCGTGCGAATAGAAATGCCCTAAGCTTTTGATTCAGCTTCAAAGAATTATGAACAAAAACGTCCCCGGTCCGCGCTTCGGCCCGCATCGGCTTGGTGGGTTTCGCGGCGCTCGACCCACCCCACGCTTCGAGAGATTCGGTCCGCTTCAGGTTCGCTCGGTGAGCCGGTTCCACGTATGCCGCAGGCGGTCCGTGAGCTGATGCCAATCGCGATTCACCACGTCCCAATTCACCATCGGCTTGTTTACGTCGCCGGGCGAAGCCTGCGTGCTCGCCGTGGCCGGCCCCGCCGTCATCGAATCGTAGATGTAGGCTCCGGCGATGGTGATGAAAACACCCAGCAGAATTCCCAAAAATAATCGCATCTGCCTCTCCCTCGAAACATCACGTGGTGCGGCTCTCAACGTTCGTGCGCGGATTAGGTTCCCGCAACGCGCGGCTATTTGCTCGATTTCGCCGTCTCCTCGCGCTTCCACAGATCCCACGCGCGCAGATGCACCTGATCGGTCACCTTGTTGGCCTTTTCCGCCTCCTCCGGCGCCAGGAACGTGATCGGGCCGCCGATCTCGATCGCCTGCGTCTGCAGGCGCGCATTGACCTCGGTATAGATCGCGCGGAACACGGTGAGCGGCAGCGTCGGCCCGGCGACCGCCACGCCGTGGCCGCGCATCAGCACGACCGCGCCTTTCCCCAGCGCCTCGGCCAGCGCTTTGCCGAGTTGGGCATTGGAGACCAGCATGTCGGTCATGCCGCCGACCTTGCGGATCTCGAACACCGGGACTTGCGGCGAGAGAAACGCTGAGATGTGGAACATCGGCTGCATCGGCACTTGCGTGGTGCCGAAGGGAATGACCGAAGGCGAGTGCGCATGAACCACCGCCTTCACGTCCGGCCGCGCCTTGTAGATCTCGGCGTGAATGAAGCGCTCGAGGAAGCTCGCGCGCCCGCCCGCGTCGAGGGCATTGCCGTCGAGATCGTATTCGAGAATGTCGGCCGCCGTGACCAGGACGGGAGCGAGCGACCGCGACATCAAGAACCGGTCGGCATTGGCCGGATGGCGGACGCTGACGTGGCCGAAGGCATCGAGCACCCCCTGGTGGGCGAGCACGTGGTTCGCAATCACGAGATCCTCGAGGACAGCCGGGTCGACCGATCCCCCGGAAACCGGTGCGGGATTGCCGGTCGCCGTTTGCGCGTTGCTCGAGCCGCCGGCGCAGGCAAGCGCAAACCAGCCGGCAATCAGCGCTTGAAGCAGATGCAGGCTCTTCATCGGCAACTCCTCTTGCTTGCATAGGCCGTGAAGGGTACGCGGATCGCATCATTGCTTCGATGCATCGATGCCCCCCGATGCCCGATGCGCGAGCGCATTTCGTCGGCGCGCAGAGGATACTCCGAGCCGCGCTGTTCACAATGGCCGTTGCGTTCGAGGCGTGGTAAGGCCTATCGCACTGCGCCATAATCCTGGGGGGACGGGGCATCCTGGGGGGACGGGGCGTAGCGGTGGATCATTGCGCATGCTGTTTCCCGACATCGACGTCGCCGCCGGGACCGTTACGCTCGCGATTTGGCAATCGGCAATTCTGGCCGGATTGCTGCTCCTGCTGCTGTTTCTGGCGATCTATCGCGCCGAATGGCCGACCATCGTCGGGCCGGCCATTCGCCTGGGCCTGGCCTTGTTCGGCATTGTGGGCGCCTGGACGTTGCTCGACCGATTGGCCGAGCGCGATCGCGCCGACGAGCGCCGCGCGCTCGATCAGCGCATCCTGGAAATGAGCGCGCGCGCCGTAGCGCCCGGCTCTCCGCTCGGGTGCCTCGAACCGAATTTGAGCGGGACGATCGAAGCCGCTTGCGAGCAGGCGGTCTTTGCCGGTCCGGAAACCGTTGCGGCGGCAGGCACCTATGTGGGCGGCAGCTTGGCGCTGCTTGCCGACGGCGTCGCGAGTGGATGGGATATCAACTACGACGCTACGCTCGCCGCGCTGCGCCGCAGGCTCGAAATCGATCGGTTCGGCTTCGTCGCGCAGGTGCTGGCCGGGGAGGGCTGCAGCGCGGCGAAATGCGAAAAATTCGCGCTGTTTGCCGATCCGAGCCGCGTCAGCGCCAATCTCAAGGCACGGACCTTCGAGACTCTCGTCGCGCGGCATTCCGCCGGATGGCCGCAGCCGGCAGCAACCGCCGCCCCAGCCGCCCCGGCCGCTCCCACCGCGCCGGTCGCGGCGGCACCGGCCCCGCCCGGTCCCGCAGCGGGCGCCGGGAGCGGCATCAACTTTCCTTCGGCGGCCTCGATCCCGCCCGTGAGCATCATGACCAACGAGCCCACCGAGCCGACGAGCCAGGGCGGCACTCCGCCGGCCCCGGCGGCCGCCGCGGCAAAACGGCCGCCCGCCCCGGTGCGCCCCGCCCCGCGCGCACAGGCGCCTCCTGCGGCACCGCCGATCCAGATCGGCCCGCCCGCCGCAAACGCCGGGACCGAGCCGAACCCGCAATGACGTTTTGGGTGCCGCTCCGGCCGTGTCCTCAATTTGGATGAACCGAGGCTCATGTTCGCATCGGTCCTCATCGCCAACCGCGGCGAGATCGCCTGTCGGATCGCGCGCACGGCCAAGAAGCTGAAGCTGCGTTCGATTGCGGTCTATTCCGACGCCGATGCGGGCGCGCTTCACATCCGCATGTGCGATGAGGCGCACCGCCTCGGGTCCGCTCCCGCGCGCGAGAGCTACCTGGCGATCGACAAGCTCATCGGCGTGGCCAAGCGGGCAGGCGCCGAGTGCATTCATCCGGGCTATGGCTTCTTGTCGGAGAACGCGGAATTCGCCGAAGCCTGCGCCGCCGCCGGAATCGTCTTCGTCGGTCCGCCCCCGGGCGCGATCCGCGCCATGGGACTGAAAAGCCAAGCCAAGAAGCTGATGAGGCAAGCCGGCGTGCCGATCGTGCCGGGCTATCACGGCGAGCGGCAGGAGACGAAATTCCTCGCACGGCAGGCGGACGCGATCGGCTATCCGGTGCTGATCAAGGCGATTGCCGGCGGCGGCGGCCGGGGCATGCGGCGCGTCGATGAACCCGGCGAATTCGAGGCCGCGCTCCAATCCGCGGTCCGCGAAGCGCAGTCGGCGTTCGGCGACGGCCGGGTGCTGATCGAGAAGTACATAGCCTCGCCGCGACACGTCGAAATCCAGGTGTTCGCCGACCGTCATGGCAATGCGGTGCATCTCTTCGAGCGCGATTGCTCGCTGCAACGGCGGCATCAAAAGGTGATCGAGGAGGCGCCCGCGCCCGGCATGAGCCCGGAGGTTCGGGGCGCCATGGGCGGCGCGGCCCTCGAAGCCGCCAAGGCGGTCGGTTATGTCGGTGCCGGCACGGTCGAATTCATCGCCGACGGCTCGACGGGGCTCAGACGGGATGCATTCTGGTTCATGGAGATGAACACCCGACTGCAGGTCGAGCACCCGGTGACCGAAGCCGTCACCGGGCTTGATCTCGTCGAATGGCAGTTTCGGGTCGCCGCCGGCGAGAGACTGCCCGCGTTCGATCCAAACTTGGCGGGTCACGCCATCGAGGCCCGCGTCTATGCCGAGGACCCCGAGCGGGGCTTTCTGCCGTCGACCGGGAGGATCGTTGCGCTAAAATTCCCGGCGGAAGACGGCATTCGCGTCGACGCCGGCGTGGAGCCGGGGACCGAAGTCACGCCGTTTTACGATCCGCTGATCGCGAAAGTGATCGCCCACAGGCCGACGCGGCGGGAGGCGCTCGAAGCCTTGGCGGCGGCGCTCGATCGCACGCTCGTTGCCGGACCGCATACCAATCTCGCTTTTCTTGCGGCGCTGTGCCGGGCCGAGGATTTTCGCAAAGCGCAATTCGATACCGGCTTCATCGATCGCAATCTCGCGGCGCTCGGCGCGATCGTGCGGGAGCCGGATCGAGCCGCGGCCGCAAAGGGCGTGGCCCTGCTGCTTGGGCGGGAGGCCAGCCGCGTGACAGCGCGCATCCCATCCGCCTCGGAAGAAGCCGCCTCGCCGTGGAACTCGGTTGACGGTTTCCAGCTCTGCGGCGCCCGCACCGTCTCGGTCCCGGTATCGATCAATGGCGCGCCGGCGTCCGCCAGCGCGTCCTACGATGCGCAGGGCGTTTCGGTTTCGATCGATGGCGTCCCCGCCGCCCGCGACGCGCAGGCGTTCGAGGCCGAGAATGCGGTTTACGTCGTGCATCATGGCCGACAGACCGTCGTGCGGCTCAAGGATATCGAGGCGATCGACGTCGACCACCTCGATACCGGCGGACTGATCCTGGCGCCGATGCACGGCAAGGTGCTTGCCATCCTGGTGCGACCCGGTGCATCGGTTAGCAGGGGCCAGCGCCTTGCCGTGATCGAGGCGATGAAGATGGAGCATGCGTTGATTGCGCCGTTCGACGGCACCGTCGGTGAAATCTCGGCAACGCCCGGCGGTCAGGTTGCCGAAGGCGCCAAAGTAATGACAATCGACGCGAAGAAGCCCGAGCCGGTTTGAGCTCACCGACGATGGCCTTGCATCTGATCAAGCTTTGCGTCGGCTGCGATAGCGTCAAGGACCTCCGCGCCTGGATTCGCGAAAAGTTGCAGGAGAAGAAACGGCGCAAGCTGCCGCTCGAGCACTGGCATATCACCCGCATGGTGCCGAAGCGGGCGGCCGAACTCACCGACGGCGGCTCGCTCTATTGGGTGATCCGAGGCGAGATCTTGTGCCGCCAACGGATCGTCGACGTGCGGCCGTTTCGCGACGGCGAGGGCATCGGCCGATGCCGGCTGGTGCTCGAGCCGAAGCTGGTGCTCACCGAGCCGCGCGCGTTCCGGGCGTTCCAGGGTTGGCGCTATCTCGAACCGCGAAGCGCCCCCAAGGACCTCGACCGGGCGGCCCCCGGAGCGGCGGCGATGCCGGAGCGCTTGCGGCGCGAGCTCAGCGACCTCGGCCTGCTTTAGCACTGCGCGAATTAACTAGAAATCGTCGGGCAATGTGTACATTTGCTTGACGCCGACACGTTTCGATTCGGAATATGATTCCGGGTGAGGGGTGGCGTTATGTTGCTGCAGGCGCCGGTAGGATTGCCTCGGTCCGCGCACGTGATCGTGCTGGGGAACGAGAAGGGCGGCTCGGGCAAGTCGACGACCTCGATGCACGTCATCGTCGCCCTGATGAAAGGCGGCCAGCGCGTCGCCAGCATCGACCTCGACAGCCGTCAAAAAAGTCTCACGCATTACGTCGAGAACCGGCGCGCCTGGGCCGAACGCGCCGGCATCGAGCTGGAGCAGCCGACCCATCACCATATCGTCCGGGCGTCGGGAGCCAAGGTCGAGCAAAACGAGGCGGCGGAATTCGCCTGTTTTGCGGAAGCGATTACCACCGTCGAGCATTGCCATGATTTCGTGGTCATCGATACCCCGGCCACCGACAGCTACCTGATGCGGCTCGCCCATTCGATGGCCGACACCCTGGTCACCCCGCTCAACGATAGTTTTCTCGATTTCGATGTGCTCGGCTCGATCGATCCCGAGACCTTCGCGGTGACCGGCATCGGCCATTATGCGGAAATGGCGCGCGAGGCGCGTCGGCAACGCCGGCTCGTCGACGGCGGCCTGACCGACTGGATCGTGATCCGCAATCGCCTTTCCATGCTCGGGTCGCGCAACAAGCGGCTGGTGGGCGAAAGCCTCAATGAACTTGGGCTGCGCCTCGGCTTCCGCCTTGCCGAAGGCTTTGCCGAACGCGTCGTCTATCGGGAATTCTTCCCCCGCGGACTGACCGCGCTCGACAATCTCAACGAAGCGACGCTGGGCGTGCGGCCCAATCTGTCGCATATAACGGCCCGGCAGGAGGTCAGAACCCTGATCGAGGCGCTCAAGCTGCCCCTCGACGAGCGCGGGCGCCGCCGCGCCGCCGCGCGCGCGGAATGGTTTGCCTCGCTCGACAAGCCGCTCGAAACCCACGACATCATCGCCGATTGAGCCTGCCTCGCCCGCAGTGGCGGGCCGAAGCACGGCCCGGCGCCGCGCTTTCAGACCCGCGAGCACTCGGTCCCGAGCAGGGCCATTGTGTCGGGCCGCGGGGCACGCCACCTAAATTGCGGATGCAATCGTTTTGCCGCCCCCGGCACATAGGGCTTTTAGCGATGGCCAAAGACCGATCCGGCGATCCGCCTGCACCGGTGAAAGGCGGGACCGATCCGGCCCAAAGCGCGTCGCATGCGGAGATCGAGGCGTTCGTCAAGCGCGCGCGCGCGATGGCGCCGACCACCGCGGCCGGCCGCCGCGGCCGTCTGATCTTTGCCTTGGATGCCACGATGAGCCGCCAGCCGACGTGGGATACCGCGTGCCGGCTGCAAGCCGAGATGTTCCGCGAGGCGGCGGCGATCGGAGGGCTCGACGTCCAGCTCGTCTATTACCGGGGATTTGGCGAGTGTCGGGCGTCAGGTTGGGTGTCCAACGGGGAGCGTCTTGCTCAGCTGATGAGCCGGATCGACTGTCGGGGCGGCCATACCCAGATCGGCAAGATCTTGGCGCACGCACGCCGCGAGACCGAGAGGGCCAGGGTTCAGGCGCTGGTGTTCATCGGCGATGCCATGGAGGAGGCGCTCGACACGCTCGCTGCCGCTGCCGGCGAGCTCGGGCTTCGCGGCGTTCCGGTATTCCTGTTCCAGGAGGGCGGCGACCCCGTCGCCGAGCAGGCGTTTCGGGAAATCGCCCGGCTCACGCGCGGGGCCTATTGCCGATTCGATGCCGGAGCGGCGCACCAGCTGGCCGAGCTGCTGCGCGCCGTCGCGGCTTACGCGGCCGGTGGGCTCAAAGCGCTGGCGGATCTCTCGGCCAAGCGCGGAACGGCGACCCTCAAGCTGCTCGAACAGCTCAAATAATCATGGCCGCCGCGCTCCTCGGCATTGCCGCTCTTGTCTTGTTGCTGTGGGCGCTCAACGCTTTCACCAGAACCGATCCGAAGGTCGCAGCCCGCGTCCTCAAAACCTCGGCAGGCACCGGGGCGCTGGCCGGCGCTGTCATCCTGGTGGCGCTCGGCCGCTTCGGCTTGGCTTTGCCGCTGGGGCTCGCGGGACTTGCCCTGCTGGGACTTTGGCCGGGCGGAATGGGCTTCGGCCGCCGCGCTCGCAGGAGCCCGGGGCAGATTTCCCGCGTGCGTTCCGCTTTCCTGGAAATGGAGCTCGATCACGACACCGGCGCGATGCGCGGGCGCATTCTCGCGGGCCGCCACGAGGGCGTCGACCTCGATGCGCTGGACCTCGCCACGCTAGTGGGGCTGCTCGCCGAGATCGACGAGGAAAGCCGCCAGCTACTTGCAACGTATCTTGACCGCAGGAATCCCGGCTGGCGTGAGCACGCGAAGGCTGATGCGGCAACGGGGACCGGCAGGACGCCGCGGACCGGGCCAATGACGCAGGAGGAGGCCTATCAGATCCTTGGCCTTGAGCCGGGCGCCAGCGCCGAGGAAATCGGGCGCGCGCACCGAACTCTGATGAAGAAATTGCACCCCGACCAGGGGGGGTCGACGTATCTCGCGGCCCGTATCAACGAGGCCAAAGACACTCTTCTTCGCCGTCATCGCTGAGGACTCCTGACTCGACACCACTCAGCGGTTCCCGTCCGGACGCCATTCCCTGTTCCCTGTGCTCTTTTCTCTGTGCTCAGTTCTTGAGTGTCATGCACGCAATATCGTTACGTTTGAAATAATGGCACGCAGCTTCGGCCTTCTCCTTGTCGAATCCGGCGAACCGCGCCCGATAAAGCTCCTTGGAGCCCCTCAGTACCCGTTCGGTGAAGCCGTCGGCCTTGGCGAGCAGATCATGCGCCATGCTCTGGGCGGAACGCAGGCGTTGCCTGGCTTCCGCCTCGTCGGCAAACGCGCCGAGCTGAATCATCCACCCAGCGCGCGGTGCTGCGGTTCGCTGCGCGGGCGTGGTGGGAGGAGCGGCCGGCGCGATCGCGGGAGCCGGCGCGCTTTCGGCCGAGACCGTCTGGACCGGCAAGGTTCCGAGAATGCCGGGACGCGCGCCGGGCGGCGGAGGTAACGGTGTTGGCTCGCTCGCCGCCATGGCCGAGGCGCGCCCGACCGCCACGGGCGCGGTTGCTGCGGGCGCGACTGCCGCGGGCGCGACGGCAGGAGATGGTGCGGCAACGGCTACGGGCGTCGGAGCGGCTGCGGCCCATTGGGGCGGCACGGTGTTCGCCTGCGGCGCCGTCGTGACCAGCGAGCCCAGCGCAGAACTCTGGATCACGCGCGGCCGCACCGTGATGGTCTTCACCGGAATCGGCTGAATCGGCTCGGCCGATCCGGATCGTGGCGACGACGGTGCCGCGGTCGGGAGAGTGTCGGCCTGCGTTTTCGGCGCCGGTTCGCCGGAACTCATCCGGACTGCGGGATCCGCGGCGGCAACACGAGTCTTCGCATGCGCGGGCTCCGACTCGGTCGCCTCCGCCACCATCGGCACGGTACGCTGGATCGAGGCCGTGACGATGTGCTGCTCGATCAGATCGCGCATGCGCGCATCGCGCGCGCCGCTGGACGAGCCTCCGAACACGACGGCGACGACGTGACGACCGCCGCGGCGCACCGAGGAGACCAGATTGAAACCGGATGCCCTGGTGTACCCGGTCTTGATGCCGTCGATGCCCTGAACGCGACCGAGCAGATGGTTGTGGTTGCGAATATCCAGCCCGTGAAAATGGAAGCTCGACGTGGCGAAATAGCGATAATAGCGGGGAAATCGATCCTGAATGGCACGCCCGAGCAGCGCCTGGTCGCGTGCGGTCGTGACTTGCTCGTCGTCCGGCAGGCCGGACGCGTTGGTGTAGACCGTCCGGGTCATGCCGAGCGCGTGCGCCTTGCGGGTCATCAGCTTGGCGAAATCCTCCTCGTTGCCGGCGATGACTTCCGCGATCACCACGGCAATGTCGTTGGCGGACTTCGTGACCACCGCCTTGATGGCATCTTCGGTGGCGATGGTCTGGCCCGGTTCCAGTCCCAGCTTCGAGGGTTCCTGGGCCGCCGCGTGAGCGGACACCGGCAATCGAGAATCGAGCTTGAGCTTGCCGGCCTCGAGCTGCTCGAACAGCAGGTAGAGCGTCATGATCTTGGTGATCGACGCCGGGTGGCGCAGGCTATCCGCGTTGCTGGCGTGGAGAACGCGGCCGGAATTGGCGTCGACCACGATGGCCGCGTACGGGGGCTGGTACCCGCCCTTGCTTCCCTGGTCGGAATGATGATGGCGGCGAGAACGCGCCTCGGCGGGATCGCCCAGCGTGGCGGCGGCAATGATTGCGAAGGCGGCAAGGCCGACGACGGCGCGGTGGATTGCGGGCAAAATTCGAGAGCGATGGTGGTGCATCAACTTTTCCCCGTCCCTCGATACGCGGGGTGCGGGCTTGGCGCCTTGCACCCGACGTTCCCTGTTCGTCTTGGCCCGGGCGTAACGGCGGGAAAAACGCCTGCCAGGCTCCCCGCCCGGCAGGGAATCTCGCCAAAACGCCCGACGCTCCCTCCCGCTCTGGGGACCAGCGGCCGGTCCGAAGGCGACAACCGATGACGGTAGGACGGCCCGGTTGCCAAAGCGTTAAGGATTCGGGGCGGGAGAGGACCGGACTATTGCGGCGCAAACAAGACATTCCCATATTGTGCGCTGCGGTAAGGAGACATCCCCGGCCGAATGTGCCGACCCTCCTTGCCCAACCGCACTCGGTCCAGCCGCGCGGGATCGCGCGCTCGTGATCGAGGCCCTTTTGATGTTCCACACAGTCACCGCAGCAACGAGTCTGCGTGGATCGGCGGATCGCGGAAATGGGATCGCCGCTTGCAGGCACCTTCATCGCTCAGCCGCGTTGACGGGGAAGCGCGCCGGATCGGCTGCGTCGCCGCGAGTGGACGAGCTTGTGTCCCGTCGCGGCGGCGGGACGTGCTTACCACTTCAAGCGTCGAGCCTCGCGCTGAAGTCTCAAGGTTGAGCGCCGAAGCATGTTGCGGGATTCGGTCGCGGCGTCCCGCATTCGCCCAATCTCAGTCCAAAATCGTCGGCAAGGTGCCGCGGAATCCGCCGTCGCCGCCTTGGAGGCTGTGAACCGCATGACGTCACCGCCGAATGGGGACACCGGCGACGTCGAGTTCTGCCGAGTCTGGAACTGTGCGCCGTCCATGCCTATTATTCCTTTCGGCATTTCGCTTCGTGGCGTTTTGCGGCATGATTCCCTGAGCCGTCGACATCCCAGGATGTCGACATCTCACGCGACTACGATGACCCGGTCGACTGACCAGACCATGGACCGAGCCGAAATGGGGGCGACAGGCTTGCAGCCCCGGATGGGGGACGATGATCGCAAGCGCCGCGGCGGCGATACGGGCTTGCCCGGCGCGCCGGGAAATGCGGTCATCACCAAGACCAGGCCGCAGGTCAAGCGGCCCAACATGTACCGAGTGCTCTTGCTCAATGACGACTATACGCCGATGGAATTCGTGGTGGACGTGCTGCAGCGGTTCTTCAACAAGGACCGCGATGCGGCCACACGAATCATGCTTCATGTTCACCACCACGGCATCGGCGAATGCGGCGTGTATACTTACGAGGTCGCCGAGACCAAGGTGACGCAGGTCATGGACTTCGCCCGCAAGCACCAGCATCCGCTGCAATGCGTGATGGAGAAGAAATGACGGCGCAGATGAAGAGGCCATAATGCCCACTTTTTCCCGCAGCCTCGAGCAATCGCTCCACCGGGCGCTGGCGCTTGCCAATGAGAGGCACCATGAATACGCGACGCTCGAGCACCTTCTGCTGGCGCTGATCGACGATCAGGACGCCGCCGCGGTCATGCGCGCGTGCAATGTCGATCTCGACAAGCTTCGCCGCAATCTCGTGGCGTACATCGAATCCGAGCTGGAAAGCCTGGTGACGGACGGGGCCGACGATTCCAAGCCGACCGCGGGATTCCAGCGCGTCATCCAGCGCGCGGTCATCCACGTGCAGTCTTCCGGCCGCGAGGAAGTGACGGGCGCCAATGTGCTCGTCGCCATATTCGCCGAGCGCGAAAGCCACGCCGCCTATTTCCTGCAAGAACAGGACATGACCCGCTATGACGCGGTGAACTACATCAGCCACGGCATCGCCAAGCGCGCCGGCCTGTCGGAATCGCGGCCGGTTCGCGGCGTCGAGGAAGACACCGACACCAAGCCCGGCGACGACAACAAGAAGAAAGGCGATGCGCTCGAGGCCTATTGCGTCAACCTCAACAAAAAGGCCCGCGACGGGCGCATCGATCCGCTGATCGGGCGCGAGGCCGAGATCAGTCGTACCATCCAGGTGCTGTGCCGGCGCCAGAAGAACAACCCGCTATTCGTCGGCGAGGCGGGGGTGGGCAAGACGGCCATTGCCGAGGGCCTCGCCCGGCGCATCGTCAACGGCGAAGTCCCCGATGTGCTCAAGAACGCCACCGTGTTCGCGCTGGACATGGGAACGCTGCTCGCCGGCACCCGCTACCGCGGCGATTTCGAGGAACGCCTCAAGCAGGTCATCAAGGAGCTCGAGGCCTATCCCGATGCCATCATGTTCATCGACGAGATCCATACCGTGATCGGCGCGGGAGCGACTTCGGGCGGGGCGATGGACGCCTCCAACCTGTTGAAGCCGGCGCTCGCGGCCGGAACGGTGCGCTGCATCGGATCGACGACGTACAAGGAATATCGCCAGTATTTCGAGAAGGACCGGGCGCTGGTGCGCCGGTTCCAGAAGATCGACATCAACGAGCCGACGGTTCCGGACGCGATCGAGATCCTCAAAGGGCTGAAACCCTATTTCGAGGATTATCACAAGCTGCGCTACACCGGCGAGGCGATCAAGGCCGCGGTCGAGCTCAGCGCCCGCTACATTCACGATCGCAAGCTGCCCGACAAGGCCATCGACGTGATCGACGAATCCGGCGCCGCGCAAATGCTGCTGCCGGAGAGCCGGCGCAAGAAGACGATCGGCATCAAGGAGATCGAGACCACCATCGCGACGATGGCCCGGATCCCGCCGAAGACCGTTTCCAAGGACGATGCCGAGGTGCTGCAGCATCTGGAGACGACGCTGAAGCGCGTCGTCTACGGCCAGGACAAGGCGATCGACGCGCTTTCGGCATCGATCAAGCTGGCGCGCGCGGGGCTGCGCGAGCCGGAGAAGCCGATCGGATGCTACCTGTTCTCGGGACCGACCGGGGTCGGCAAAACCGAGGTGGCGAAGCAGCTCGCCTCGCTGCTCGGCGTCGAGCTCTTGCGCTTCGACATGTCGGAATACATGGAGCGCCACACGGTGTCGCGCCTGATCGGCGCGCCGCCCGGGTACGTCGGGTTCGATCAGGGCGGCTTGCTCACCGACGGGGTCGATCAGCACCCGCATTGCGTGCTGCTGCTCGACGAAATCGAGAAAGCCCATCCGGATCTGTTCAACGTGCTGCTGCAGATCATGGATCACGGCAAGCTCACCGATCACAACGGCAAGCAGGTGGATTTCCGCAACGTGGTGCTGATCATGACCACCAACGCCGGAGCTTCGGAGCTCGCCAAGCAGGCGTACGGGTTCACCCGCTCCAAGCGCGAGGGCGACGACATCGAGGCCATCAACCGGATGTTCATGCCGGAGTTCCGCAACCGGCTCGATGCGATCATCACCTTCGCGCATCTCACCCCGGCGGTGATCGCCCGGGTGGTCGAGAAATTCGTGATGCAGCTCGAGGCGCAGCTCGCGGATCGCGCGGTGAGCATCGAGCTGTCGGAAGAAGCCAGCCAATGGCTGATCGCGCACGGGTTCGACGAGCAGATGGGGGCCCGGCCGATGGCGCGGACCATCCAGGAGCACATCAAGAAGCCGCTGGCGGACGAAGTGCTGTTCGGCAAGCTCAAGACCGGCGGCCACGTGCGCGTGATCGTGGTCAAGGACGAGAGCGGAGCGGAGAAGCTCGGCTTCGAGTATCTCGACGGACGGGTGACGCCCAAGCCGGAACGCCTGCCCGAACCGCGCCGCGCGCAGAAGAAGCGGCGCGCGAGCCCG
>WNFX01004411.1_pt1 | contig 14826 bp, 15 predicted proteins | sample 5400111 | NCBI WGS metagenome assembly WNFX01 (sample SAMN13153363, study PRJNA577476) | soil metagenome | isolation source: 40 cm soil or saprolite under grassland replicate 1 | place: USA:California | collected 2016-06-15 | reverse complement strand
GCTGCGCTGATACCGTCGGATTGTCAATGACTATGTGGTTCGACGGGGCACGGCCAATCGTGGTAACGTTGCCTAACTTATCCGTTACGCGATCATCCCCATCACAATTCAGAACCAGGTGAGCCATCTCGCCTCCAATTTCACCGAAAGCCTGCCTTGTTGTCGATTCTGAATAGCTTTCAAGATCATGATTTGACGTTATGTTTCGCCGCCGTCAGACGGACCATCACAAAATCAACTTGGGCTGAAATCCGCACAGATTACATATGACATATACTTTTTTCAGGGATTTTTAATTCCGCCTTTTGCCTGCTGCCGGACGGTTGTAAGGCCGCTGCGAGCCGGGAAGTAATGTCCTCATTAGACTCTGCATTCTACGACGACCCTTTTCGTACTCATCTAGCGCACGCTCCATTTCCTGCATCTCCCACACTTCACGCTGACATAGCAAACACACAAAATTGTCGTCCGGCGTTGTGGCATCCTCCCGAGTGTTCCCACTCGGAAACAAATCGGCCTGGCGCCAACTTCCACACACGCCGCATTGCAGAATCTCCATACTAATTCAACCCCAAGTGCGATTTTTTTAGCGGACATATAGCAAACTTTCTTTTTCGAGTTATTCTCCGCGAGCTTTAAGAGCCACAGAATCGCGACGTGAAAAAGAGAATAGCAAGGCTTTCCGCTGATTACCCGCCACTGCGTTTGTGGTTGGATGACCTTGAAAAAATAGAAGAGATTGTGAGGGCGTGGGCTAAAGAAGTAAAATTTAGGACCACAGACGCTGAATTTGATTCGATAAGCGAGCTGCGGGCCGACGTTAAGCAAAATTGTATCACGGAGTTGCACATTGAATCCGATTCACCTTACGCCACGGTTGAGTTGAGTCCCATTGGGTCTCGGGTGTGGGTTTCTGGCTCCGATGATCAAGTCAACGCGGGCGTGTTTTATTCGATCAACGAAATCCTTAAACGTCGTGTGCGAAGGTTGCAGCAGATAGTTATCCATCCCGGATTTTTTGCCGCGTGCAGCGCGATCGTTTTTGCTGCGAGTGCTATAACTGGAAATATTTGGTTCGTCTTAAGCCTTTTGCCCGCAGTTGTAATATGGGGGATCGATTCCTATATCGTCCGCCTTAAACGGCACAGTATAATTCGGCTAGAACATCGAGGCTCCTCGAGGAGTTACTGGCAGCGCAACAGGGGACACGATTATTACCAGCATTGTCGTCGCTGTAATCACCGCACCGATTTCGGGCTTGATCGGCTACTTCGCCGGACATGTTCAACAAGGTGAACGCTCACCCAGCAGCCCTGTACGCGCGGCATCGCCTGCCATGTCTGCTGCACCATCGCCAGTCGGCACTTCTTCACCTGCGCCTCCGAGAAAGTGAGCAGCCATTGTCCGCATTCGGAAACCGGGGCCGTTTTGCACGACATATAATTTTTCACGAAATTTTCTAGGCCAGAAAATGTTGACGAAATGGTGGCGTTCGTTGAAATGAACGCCAATGAAATCGATTGCGGCGATTCTTATTCTAGGGACTGCCAATTTTTCCGCAGCTCAGTCACCGTTGGATCAGCCGAGCCAGAAAACAATCACCGTCGGCTCGGAGATTAAACGCGGCTATGACGAAACCGGGGCTGTGTCGCACGCGAGCCGGGCGGACTCGGCGAATATTTTACAGCATGCGGTCGATTCGCGCGCGGCCATCTCGCTGAACCAACTCAGAATACGGATTCGGATGGTTTTCTTCTAGGAGCATCTCTGGCTCGATATATCGATTTGAACACGTGGCTTCATATTCCCGGGATTCTTAAACTCAACTCCGCCGAAAACGTCCAACTTGTCCGTGAGGATGCCGCTGAAACTCTTCTCAAGATGCGCGAGCTGCAAAAAAAATTGGGCACCGATGATGACACGCTTTTTTCTGCGGCAGGCTTCAAAAATATCGAGAAGGCAAAAGCGCTGATCGCGAAATTCGAGTCGAGGGGCGATGCGGCCGCGCAATTTTCGCCTCCGGCTGAAATAGCCGAGTCGATCCAGCCAAAATCGGAGATGCGTTTCGTGACCGTTTCGCAGCCGGTAACAGTCCCGATTGAGCATGGCAACATTACGCTGCCCTCGGGAAGTCGCGTCCAGTTCGTTTCGCGCGAAGGCTCGGATATTCGGATTCGATATGCTGGCAGGGATTTGCTCATTCCTTCATCCGCTGTTTCCGATTCAGCCGGAAAATAAGTTGAAGATGAACACCCAGACCGCGCCGCTTCAAAAAGATGAGTGGTAAGCCGAGGGCCTAGCTTTCTTCCAATGCCGCCTGCAGCTCTTTTTCGAGAACTCTCAGACTCAGGGCGCCTAGCGAGTCTATTTTCCGATCGAACGCTTCATTCATCTCTTCAGTCCATACCTTGCCCGCTGCGGTGGATGTAATCTCGCTCACTAGACTCTCTTCTACTCGAAGACTGTCCGTCCACTGTTCGCCCGCTGCACCAACTAAGAGCCGGATACGTATCTTTCGTGCTTGCGCCTCTTCTACCAGCCGAACCGCCGAAACATGACTCAATCCCACCTCTTGCTGCTTAAACCGTAGTTGCGACACATAGAAAATCTCCGCTGAGACCGACGAACACTCCCGCGAAGGGACCCAAAAACGCGGCCACCAAAGCACTCACCACCAACAAAAAGTCTTTGTGAACTTCCATCCAACTTATCCACGACACAGTTTTTTAGCGTCAGGCTTTTAGGGACGATTTGCAACAACTCTGGAATTCCCGCGTCAGAATATGACATATAGTTTTGCAGCCACTGTTTGGTGCCTGACAAACTGTTAGGATGGTTGGCAACTTTCAGGTGAGTATGGTATTATATCTATCCATGCAAAAACGTGTGCATAAATTTCCGACGTTTGAGTGTGGAGTGTGCGGAGCGTGGACAAGCTCGGGAGATTTCCTGAGCATGGGACAGCGCAACTCGTTAGGGCAACGGGAACTCTTGAACTTCGTCTGTCGGCGCTGCCAGGCGGAAGAGCGTCGCGAGTTACCGCCTCGCCCGCGCCCGTTCTCGTTTAGTGATGGAGAGACTGGTTATCGTCCTGCGCGTGATTTGTCCCGAATGTATGCAGCTGCGTAATTATCTTGATGAGGGTGGGGGAGGTAGGCCACGTCTCGGGCGCGCTCGAACGTCTCCCCCTGCCTCTTCTGGCCGTCAGGAAACGGCCTTCCGGCCAGAGGATATGAACCGTTTCCCGGCGTCTCACGCGTGCACGTCTGTAAACTCACACCTGGCCGGGGCAGGGAATCGGGAGATTTTCTTCTTCCAGAGAAAGACGCCGCCATACGTGCCGTTTTTTTTAAGGTGGAGTGTGCCCAGATTTTGGAGCGTTCTTAGAGCGGTGTGCATGTGCTGCAACTCGCACAAGATGCGAGTGTCCCCGAAACGTGCTCCGGCCTCGTGCGGATTTGCCACGAGTAAGCCGAACCAGTAGAAGCAAAGACTGAAGACGGGGTGCCCCACGCCTCGCCCCGCGCGGAGCGCGGGGCGAGGCGAAGGGGTGCCTTGTAGGGCAACTATGCCCTGACGGCTCGGCTTTTCTCCTGGCCTGCCTGCACAGGCTTGGGCTGCTTCTGGGGCTGCGCTTTCTTGGCGAATGCGCATTGTCCCTCGCGGTGGATACGCAGTAGCTCTCTCAGAGTGTCACGCAGGTTCCAGAGTGCGTCGATCGCGGTGTTGCAGGCGAAGTGGGCGGCGTGCGTTGGTGCCGGAATTTCCAAGACCAGCTCTCGGCAGCGGTCCAGCTCTTGCAGGAGCGACTCGCTGTCGAAGAGCCAGGGGTCAGGCAGTTTGGCAGGCGTTTTCTGGGTGTGAGTTGGGTCAGGTACGGGTTTTCACGTATGCGTTGCGCGGCAGCAGCGGCGTGTTGCTGCGCGAGTCGTGATTGTTCGCGAAGATCGTAAAGGCGTGTCTGGGTTCGTTTCAGCGCGAGTTCGGCGCGGATTTGTTGCCAGAGAAGCTTTGCTTCGGGTTGTTGGGTTCCAAGTTGCGCCTCTATCTCGGCTCTGCGTTTGCGCTGGCGCTCTAGGCGGGCACCATCGTATTTTTGATTCATTTACCGTCCCTCCAAGTTGAATTGCGATTGAAGGACGGCGTGAGTAGTTCAGCGCGGAGGCCGCCACGAATGCTGAACCGGAAGAGGATTCTAACCCCGACCTGTGGGGAGATTACATTGAGCACGCAAGGGGGCGTCAACATCAGACAAGACGAAGCGGATATATCTGTTCAGATGAACATAGCCACCTCGGGAGAGTGTAATGTTTGACATTATGGGAGCGGGGTTTGGGAAGAGGAACATATTTTGCCACCTGGGGCGCTTCTTCTATATCACACTCGATTTTATATGACATATATTGTCTGATGTGATCGAAGGGTTTCTCCGAGGGCTTTGGATCGCTGCAATTCGTTCTCAACCTTTCCGGATTACTGCCTTAACATTGCAACTGCTTCAAGATTAGGCGCTTGCATTTTCGCCTTCATGCGGAGACCTCGAAACAAGACTCCAAAACTAATTCGATCTGGGCAGATATCGCTATCGATTCAGTTCGCTAGATCCCATGGCGGGGTTACCGCAATAAAATCGGCTACCGGGTTGACCTTTCTCGCCTTTCCTGATGGATTCGGGCGCGCGGCGATAAGGGATGGTACGACGGGCGGTCCCTCGCTCCCGTTGTCGGTGTCTAAGCCTTGATATGCCATGCATCAATTCAGTGCAAATGTCTTACTTAGAAGGATAAGCCATGCTTTTTCCTGTGATAGCGTATCCTTTGAATAGCCGCAAATTGTCCAGAATTGGACTACATATCGCCGACGAAGCCCTGTCGTCTGCCGACCAAATAACCACTGATCTGTGGTGGAATCTTCCCTGTAGGGAACACAAGCCGCCAGTCCGCACGGGACGGCTCGTCGTGGCGAGGATGGGAGCATGGGAGCCCGTGGCGAATTTCCATGCTGGCAATCGGGAGGCCGGGATACATACGGGTTAGCGGTCCGCTGCGGTCAAACTGAGTGCTGGCAGCCTGCGCTGCCCGGAGAGAGATCGAAGGCCACGCGGTGGTGATCCCCGGCTCTTGACGTGGCCGTCATGGGTGTTAGCATCGCGCGGAGTTTCGATTTTCACCGCAAAAAACACTTATGAACATTTCCCGCGTCGCGTTCGTATCCTACCTTCTGCTCGACCTTTTCCTGATTTTTGGCTTCGTGAAACCAGCTTCTGCGGCGCAGGAGGAAATCTCAGGCGGCATTCACGAGATGATGTCGCCGGAAGAATTCAGAGCGGCGGGTCTAAACAAGCTTTCGCCGGAAGAGCTGCAAAAACTCGATGCCTGGTTGCAGGGTTACCGACAAGTCGCCGAGAAGAAGGCTACCGCGCGTGCAGAGCGCACCAAGCTCGATCTCCTTGTAAGCCGCGTGGCCGGTAACTTTGGCGGGCTGACCGGCAGAACGGTGATTAGTTTGGAAGACGGGACTGTATGGAAACAGGCAAATGCCGAGGACCGGTTCCGGCCTCGAGTGACCGATCATCCGGCGGCCGTGGTCCTTCACGGCATCTTTGGATACAAAATGCGTATTGAAGGGACACCGGAATTCTATGTCGATCCGGTGCGCAACCCGTAGCTCGTCAGCCAAGCGCCCCGGTGGAACTGGTGGCGGGCATCAAGCGCGCCAAACCGAACTCGGCGTGTATTAGTTGGGCCGCGCGCTCGGCGTCTTTTTCGTCGATAATGACAGCGATTTTGATCTCGGAGGTGGAGACCAGCTGGATGTTGATCCCGCCCCGACCTAGACATTCGAACATTCGCGCGGCTACGCCGGAATGCGATCGCATCCCGATCCCGACGACACTCAGTTTGGCCACGCTGCTTGCCGTGTTCAGGCGTTTCGCGCCAACTTCGCTGACGACCGGCATCAAGATTTTTCGGGCATTCTCCAATTCATCCTCGTGAATGGTGAATGAAATGTCGGTCGTTCCGCCGATCGACGCATTTTGCACAATCATATCCACGATAATGTGCGCGGCAGCAATATTCGAAAAGATCCGCCCGGCGATTCCCGGTTCATCCCGCACTCCTGCAATCGTGAGTTTTGCCTGGTGGCGATCGAGACTGATTCCACGAATAACCACGTCCTCCATGCTGGGGGTCGCTTCCCTGGCGATTGTTCCGGTGCTCGTTCTGAAACTCGACCGCACCTCGAATTCGATGCCGAATTTCTTGGCAAACTCAACCGCGCGCGATTGCATCACTTTCGATCCGGTGCTAGCCATTTCGAGCAACTCGTCATAGGCGACTTCGTCGAGTTTTTTTGCGTCAGTCACGACGCGCGGATCACACGTGAAGACACCATCGACGTCGGTAAAAACCTGGCAGACATCTGCGTTCAAGGCGCCAGCCAGCGCGATGGCCGTTAAATCAGAGCCGCCACGACCGAGTGTCGCTGTTTCTCCTTCCGGAGTCTGACCCTGAAAGCCGGCAACAATCACAATGTAATCATCCGACAACAGCTCATGAATTTGCTTGGGGCTGATGTTCGCAATTCGCGCCTTGGTGTGATTGCGATCGGTTAAAATTCCCGCCTGGGCGCCTGTGAGCGACATGGCTCTTCCGCCGAGTGCATTCACTGCCATCGCAGCCAAAGCCGTGGCCGCGTGTTCGCCGGTTGCGAGCAAGAGATCGAGCTCGCGCTCATTTGGGTGGGGCGATATCTCGCGCGCGAGTTTGATCAGGTTATCGGTCACGCCTGCCATCGCCGAGATTACCGCCACCACCTGACAGCCTCCGCGTTGCGTTTCGAGGAGACGACGTGCGACGTTACGGATTCGCTCAGGCGTCCCGACGGAAGTGCCACCGTATTTTTGAACAACCAGGCGCATGTTCAGGAATGCATGAATGCATTATGAAGCAAGAAAGCGAAATCCGAAACGCCGTCGTTTCCGCTTGGGAATCGAGCGTGTCAACCGCAGCTGCTCTAAAGGTCGATCGCCCTCTGCACATCGTTCACGGTCGCCGGGACCGGTTTCAACTCTCTCATGCGTTGCATAATTATGTCGGGATCCTTCAGGCCGTGTCCGGTCACCGTGCAAACAATCCGGCTCTGTTCCGGGATTTTTTTGAATGAATATGCCGCCTCGTTCGAATCACAGCATTTGAAAAGTCCGGCAATAGCGGCCGCGCTTGCCGGCTCGACAAAGATTCCTTCGTACCGCGCCAGCCATGTTTGTGCCGCGATAATTTCTCCGTCACTAACAATGTCGATCGCTCCGTGCGATTCGGCGATTGCCGCACGCGCCTGTTTCCAACTCGCCGGATTGCCAATTCGAATTGCAGACGCAATCGTTTCCGGCTTTTGGATGATTTGGTTGTGAAAAATCGGCGCTGCGCCAGCCGCTTGAAAACCAATCATTGCCGGCACCTTTATCGATCCATTCGACTGGCGCTCAGGAAACGTTCTTTGGCGTGCCTGATATTCTCCGTAGCCCGCCCAATACGCAGTGATGTTTCCGGCATTGCCCACCGGCAGCAAATGAAAGTCGGGCGCATTCCCAAGTTCATCGACAATTTCAAACGCGGCAGTCTTTTGTCCAGCGATCCGATCCGGATTGATCGAATTCACGATGGAAAAATCGCCGCGCTCGCCCAGCTCCCGCACGATTCGAAGCGCATCGTCAAAGTTGCCATCAATAGCGACGATTTTTGCGCCGTAAGCAAAAGCCTGCAGCAATTTGCCGGTCGCAATTTTTCCGCCAGGCAAAATGACCACACATGAAATTCCCGCCCGCGCCGCATAAGCAGCCGCCGAAGCCGAAGTATTTCCAGTTGAAGCGCAGATGAGCGTGCGTGTGCCGCGCTCTATCGCCTTGGACACAGCCACCGTCATGCCGCGATCCTTGAACGAACCCGTGGGATTCACGCCTTCGTTCTTAACGAAAACATCGCAGCCGCGAGCGATCCGCTCACTTAGTTGTGGACAATAAATCAGCGGTGTGTCTCCTTCGCCCAGGGAAATAATCGGGGTTTTATCGTTGACCGGAAGGAAATCGCGATAGCGCGCGATCACTCCCCTGCCCCGCTCTGGGCAGACGTTTGCAAGGCGACCACTGCGGTTGCCTGCCGCATGGAAGGTCGGCGAAGCACCCGCCCTGTAATTCTCTGCTTTGAAGGAATCCGCGGACATGCTTGCAAACGGTGCCCGAATCTCTTTCCTTTAGCAATCCGGCGGCTGCCGGACTTATTCGCACAAGATCGCATCGTATGGCTTCTCTAGACAAGGAAACAAAGCTTCGCCTTCTCAAAACGATCCTGGAGAGCCGCCACGCAGATTTGCGCGAGCAGAATTTAAATCGTCAGGGCAAAGGACACTTTCACGTTTCCGGAATGGGGCACGAGGCGCTTGCGGCAATTTCATTTCTCATGGAGCCAGACGATTACGTCGTTCCGTATTATCGGGATCGCGGTCTTGTTCTCGGGCGCGGCATGACGACACGGCAGCTGGGTCTCGAATATTTCGCCAAGCGCAACACTGGAAGCGGCGGCCGGCAAATGCCATCCCATTACAGCGATGCGGATTTGCATATCTGGAGTGTACCGACGCCAACCGGTTCACAGCTTCTTCCGGCATGCGGGATTGCCTGGGGCATCCAGCTCGATGGCAAAAAAAATGTTGTCGTCACGACAGTCGGTGACGCCGCGACTCGTCAAGGCGATTTTTACGAGGCTATTTCTTTCGCGAAAGAAAAAAAGCTGCCTCTCCTTTTCGTCGTCGAAGACAATGCCTATGGCATCAGCATGCCGACTCGGAAAACAAATCCGCTCGTGCTCGGAGTCCTTCAATCCAGCGACTGGCAGCAAATCGAGGGGCAAGAGGTTGAAAAACTTTATGAGGCGGCGCGCGCGGCGATGGAGAAAATCCGTGCTGGCAATGGACCGGTGTTTTTCTGGGTGAAGATGGAGCGGCTTTCCAGTCACACCAGTTCCGACGATCAAAAACTTTACCGCAGCCCGGAAGAATTAGAGGCGCTGGAGAAATGCGATCCGCTCAAGTGCTGGAAAGATCAACTGATTGCGGAGGGTGTGATCACGGCTGAGGAATTCACAAAGCTCGACAATGAAGTTAAGGAGCGCGTTCGCCGCGAGTACAGCGAAGCGGAGAAAGCCGATGACGCATCGCCTAACGAGCTTCTCGCCAATGTCGCCAAGTCACCCCCTAAGATCGACAAGGAAATCTTGCCGCCCGGGAAATATCGCATCGGGGACACAGTCAATAAAACATTGCACGCCGGTCTCGAAGAAGACCCGCGGCACATCATTTTCGGCGAAGACATTGAAGATCCAAAAGGCGGTGTGTTTCGTCTTACCCAAAAACTCTCGACCGATTTTCCGAAGCAAGTCTTCAATTCTCCACTCGCCGAATCGACGATTCTCGGTGTCGCCTGCGGTCTGGGTGCGTACGGGAAGCGGCCGGTCTTCGAGCTGCAGTTCATCGATTTTATTTATCCAGGCTTCAACCAGCTCGTCACCAACATCTCGACCCTGCGCTGGCGATCATTTGGCAATTGGAAATGTCCAGTCGTGATCTATGCGCCCTATGGCGCCTATCTTCCCGGCGGCAGTTTGTGGCATAGCCAGGCGAACGAGTCGGTCTTCGCGCATTATCCCGGTCTGAGCGTCGTTATTCCGAGCACGCCCGAGGACGCGGTAGGATTGCTTTGGACGGCGATGCACAGCGAGGATCCGGTAATCTTTTTAATTCCCAAACATCTGCTCTGGGCCGAACACGAATACGCGGAACCAATTCGAGCCGTTCCATTGGGTCAGGCCCGCAAGCGCGCGAGCGGTTCTGACGTCACGCTGGTCGCGTGGGGCAACACTATCGAAAAATCGCTCGAAGCCCTCGAGAAGATCGAGAAAGACATGAGCGTTGAGCTGATCGATCTGCGCTCGATCATGCCATGGGACCGCGCCACGATTGAAACATCGGTGCGAAAGACCCGGCGGCTCGTGGTCGTGCAAGAAGACACGGAAAACTGCAGCGTTGGTCAGATGATCATTTCGCATGTAGCCGGCAGGCCGGAGCTGTGGAATGAGATGATCAGCCCGCCGATTCTCGTCAGCAAAGCCAACGTCATGATCGGTTACAACCCGATCTACGAATACGCCGCGTTGCCAGATGTGGAACGAATCGTCAGCGCGATCAAACACTCTATCGCAACGAGACAGGAACGTGCTGCTGTAGCCAGAATCGGTGATTCCGACCGTGCCGAAGCAGAACCAACGTTTACCGAGCCGGGATCAAAGATCCCGGCTACAGCGGAACACGTGCAAAACATCACCGTTCCGGTGATGGGCGAAGGAATTCGCAACGCCAAGATTGTTTCGCTTTTGAAGAAGCCCGGCGATGCGATCGCACTCGACGATCCGCTTTGCGAAGTTGAGACCGACAAAGCTGTGTATCCGATTGAGTCATCGTTCGCTGGTGTGATGGGCGAATGGAAAACAAAAGTGGGCGACACGGTCGAGATCGGCCAGCAACTTGGGACCATTCTTACAGGCGAAGCTTCTTTAGCAGATCAGTTTCAAGCAGCGGCAAAAGAATCGGCAGCCGGTGTCGCCGTAGCCGCGGGCGCTGACCACGGCCGCTCGATTTCTGAGCGCGAGTTCACGAAGCCGGGGTCACCGATCCCGGCTAAAACAATCGAGCCTGCTCTTTCGCCTACTATCACGCGTAAACTTAGCCGCGTTATCCCTGCCAACTTGCAAATCGATGCTCGCTGGGAGGCAATTCAAAAAGCCCGCGACGCAGCGAAAAAGAAGGACGGCAAGAATGCCCCCTCCCCTTCCGTTATGATTGCCTGGGCAGTCGTGCGTGCAATGGAAAAACACGCGCCGTTCCGGCGTTTGACTCTCGAGGACGATCAGATCATTGAAAACGAGGACTTCGATCTTGGCGTTGCGGTCGCGCTGGAAAGCGATCGCCTTGCGACCGCCGTGGTTGTCGATGCAAACAAGAAAAGCTGGCCAGAATTCGTAAAGATTTACAACGAAACGGTCGAGGCTACCCGCGGCGGTCGTGTTGACGCGATGAACGCGCCGGTCGTGATCACAAGTCTCGGCGCATTCGGTGTGAAATCCGGCGCACCGATTGTTGTGCCGCCATCCGTCGGCACCCTTTTCGTCGGTACCGCGCACCGCGAATTAATTCCAAACAGAAACAAAAACGAAAGTGCAGAAGTGATCACGCTTTCACTCACGTTCGATCATCGCGTTGTGAATGGCGCCGGCGCGGCCAGCTTCGCTAATGAGATCAAGAAACAGATCGAAGGGTTTAAGATCTCCCCAGCAAAGGCAGGCGCGATCCCGATCTAACGTTTGCAGGTTGCAAGGCGCCTGTGTCAGACGCCAATCGCGGATTGGCGTTTCGCCGAAACACCCTACAATTGCTTTCGTCACCCTCGCATTATGACGACGGCCAACAAAATCACTGTGGTTCGGATTTTGATGATTCCGGCTTTCGTCACGATGGCCATTTATTACGGCGAGAGCATTCAAGCGGGTGCGCGGGCCGAATGGATGCGCTTCACTGCCATCACCATTTTCCTGATCGCTGCAGTGAGCGATGGTTTGGACGGATACGTCGCGCGTCATTACAAACAGCGCAGCGCGCTCGGCGCGATTCTCGACCCCATTGCGGACAAAGGCTTGCTGCTGAGCGCGATCATCACGTTGAGCATCAGCAACTGGAGCGAGATCGATCCTGAATACGGACGATTTCCAGCCTGGTTCCCTGTTCTCGTTATCACACGCGATGCCGTTATTCTCGTCGGCGCAGGTGTGTTACAGTTACTCAATGGCAAAGTGCACGTGAAACCAAGTTGGACCGGAAAAGTTGCGACTGTTTTGCAAATGGCGGCGATTGCATGGGTCATGTTGCAGGTACGTTTTCTTCCCCTGCTCTACGTTGTCATCGCTGCCGGAATCTTCACATTTATCTCAGGAATCATTTACGTCTCGGACGGGATACGGCAGCTACAAGCTGAAGGCCACGCGCACGCGACAAGGCATTGAGGCAAGCGTTTTCACGCGATGAACGGCGCTGCAAACAATCTGCCGAATGTCGCAATCGTAGGCCGGCCGAATGTAGGCAAATCGGCATTATTTAATCGTTTGATTAGCCGCAGGATCGCCATCGTGCACGATCAACCCGGGATCACGCGCGATCGCATCTCAGCGGTCTGCACGCGCGGCAGTCAGCCGTTTATCGTGTGGGATACCGGCGGCGTAGCCGGCGCAGGCGAATCTGAACTGTCCGCCCAGGTTCGCCGCGCAGTGGACGGAGCCATTCAAAACAGCGACCTCCTGCTTTTTGTTGTCGATGCAATGGACGGATTGTCACCGCTTGATCAGGAACTGGCGCGCATGCTGCGCAAATCACGCAAGCCGGTCGTCCTTGTCATTAACAAGATCGACCATGAGAAACACGAGAACCTCGCAATTGATTTCGCATCGCTGGGATTTTCCCAGAGTGTTTCAATCAGTGCAGCGCATGGCCGCGGTATTTCCGAATTGTTGGAAACGGTTGATCGATCCCTGCCCGCGCCATCCAACATCCAACATCCAACATCCAACATCCAACATCCAATCGACATCGCGATTATCGGGCGTCCAAACGTGGGCAAATCGTCGCTTATTAATTCAATTGTGCGCAGCGAACGGGCCATCGTAAGCGAGCTGCCGGGAACAACACGCGACGCCATCGACATTTCTTACCAACGGAACGGTCAGGAGTTCTTGTTTATCGACACTGCTGGAATCCGCCGACGCGGCAAACATTCCACTTCGGTTGAAGTCTTCAGCGTGATGCGCGCGGAGCGAAGTATTCGCCGCGCCGACCTCTGCGTGCTGATTGTCGATCTTACGATGGGCGTCACCGCACAGGACAAACGGATTGCGGGCCTGATTCAAAAGGCGCGCAAGGCGGCGCTCGTTGTTTTGAACAAGTGGGATCTAGTCAAACCAAAGCGCAAGGAAAAGCAGACCATCGCGCAATTTGTCGATGAAACGCGCGCCCAAATTTTCTTTCTCGATTACGCGCCGGTCTTGATTGCGTCCGCGCTGACCGGCGAAAACATCGACAAGTTATTTGCGCTCATCGAAAAAGTCCGGCGCGCAGCACGGGAGCGGATCGGCACCGGGGTTCTGAATCGATTGTTGCGGTCGGCTTTTGCCGCCAACCCGCCACCGATGATTTCCGGGCGACGCCTCAAACTGTTTTATGCCGCGCAAGCGAGCGGTAACCCAGAAGCGACACTCGAACCTCCGGAATTTGCCATCTTTGTGAACGAGCCTCGCTTGTTGAGCGACACTTATCGTCGTTATCTCGAAGCTCGCATTCGAAAAGCCCGACCTTTTCCCGGACTACCCATCATTCTGACACTGCGTCCCCGCGCAAAGAGTGTGACTCCAGCGGCTTAATAGCGTCGCCGTCCCCGGAGGAGTGAGCGTGCTTGAGCGCTCCTTCGACGGCGCTGATTGCACGTGGAAAGTCTCCCGCCTCAGCGTAAGCCGCAGCTAGCGTGTCGAGAAGGGCCGGACGGAAAAAATTGATGGCCGGATCATGCCACGCGATCCATGCCAGGATCGATATGGTCACGCCGGCAAATGCAACCATAAAAATCGCTCGGTGCCACCGTTTGAGAACTGATATTGTCGACCGACCTTTTAACATGTTTCTCTCGGATCACAGGAACTTAGATCGCGATGTAGATCGTCTGATTATTCTGACGCTAACGTCCTCGCGCGAAGCGAGACGCAAGCGTCGCGATCGCGACCGAAATAAGCAGCAACCCAGAGACTTGCACAACGTTTAATCGAACATTCCCCCTGTCGTACGTGTCTCACCACACCGTATGAAATCGACGCAGGAGATTACGCAGGAAGTGCGCGAGTTGGGCCAATGGATTCCGGCATTGCGCCAGCAGGTTGGTCATGTGGTGGTTGGCCAGAAATATTTGGTCGACCGCCTTTTGCTTGGCCTGCTCGCTAATGGTCACATCCTGCTCGAGGGCGTGCCCGGACTGGCTAAAACGCTGACGGTGAAAACAATGGCCGCGTGCATTCGAACCGGGTTTCAGAGACTGCAATTCACGCCCGATCTTCTGCCTGCGGATTTGATCGGCACCCTCATTTATAACCCGCGCACGGGTGAGTTTACGACCAAGCTCGGCCCAATTTTTTCCAATCTTATCCTTGCCGACGAAATCAATCGTGCACCGGCCAAGGTGCAGAGCGCCCTGCTCGAAGCGATGCAGGAGCGGCAGGTCACCATCGGCGAGCAAACTTATCCGCTATCCGATCCGTTCCTCGTTCTCGCGACGCAAAATCCGATTGAGCAGGAAGGAACTTATCAGCTGCCCGAAGCGCAACTCGATCGCTTCATGTTAAAATTGAATATTGGTTATCCGCAGAAATCGGAGGAGCGACAAATTCTCGATCTGATGGCGACTTCGGCACCCGATTTGCGAGTCGATCCCGTCGTTGAGCCGAAGCAGATCATCGTCGCGCGTGATGTGGTCAACAGCATTTACATCGACGATCGGGTGAAAGATTACATTGTCGATGTCGTCTGGGCGACGCGTGAGCCAGCGTCTTACAACCTGAGGTTGGAAGGCCTGATTCGGTACGGTGCGTCGCCGCGGGCGACAATTTATCTCGCGCTCGCGGCGCGGGCACATGCGTTCCTGAACGGCCGCGGTTATGTTACCCCGCAGGACGTGAAGAGCAT
>WNFX01006931.1_pt1 | contig 14829 bp, 18 predicted proteins | sample 5400111 | NCBI WGS metagenome assembly WNFX01 (sample SAMN13153363, study PRJNA577476) | soil metagenome | isolation source: 40 cm soil or saprolite under grassland replicate 1 | place: USA:California | collected 2016-06-15 | reverse complement strand
GAACACGATCCTCGACGCCGGCTTCCCGGCCCGATCGCTCAACTATTGGCTGTCGAGCTTCACGCGCGGCCTCCCCGACGAGCTGATCGACATCGCCGCCGAACGGTTCGCCGCCGTCCCCTCGTCGATGACGGCGATCCTGCTCGAGCACTTTCACGGCGCAGTGACACGGGTCGGCGTGACCGAGACCGCAGTGCCGCACCGCGACCAAGGCTGGAACCTCCTTATCCCATCCGTCTGGACGGACGAGGCCGACACCGAGGCGAACATCGCCTGGAGCCGCGAGACGTACGCAGCGATGCGACCGCACTTCGGAAGCGGCCGCTGGCTCAACTATCTCGGCGACGATCAGGCGGAGGACGCCATCCGCGCAGCCTACGGCCCGAACTACGACCGGCTCGTCGAGGTCAAGCGCCGGTACGACCCGGACAACGTCTTCCACCTCAACCACAACATCACGCCGTAGCCCCGACGGACGAACTCGCCTCCCGCGTCAGCGGAGCCAGCGACCTCACCCGCCTCTGCGCGCTGATCGCCGACGGGCTACCGAACGCGCCAGGTCGAGCTCGGAGGCTCATGGGCGCAAACCTTCCCACGCGCTCGACGCTCCGCTGGAGCAGCCGATCGGCGGCAAGGCAGTGCTCCAGCTCGACTGACTTCGGAATCCCTGAGAGCGGGCATCCGAGGCCCGTCTTGGAAAGTCCGGGGGGTCTCCACGGTGCGAGTCAACGTCCGGGCCTTCGATGATCGGCTCGTCCGATCGTGAGCTCGATCAGGAGCTCTTACTCGAAGGAGGCACAGGACATGAGAAGGATTCGCACGCGTTCTTGGCTACTCGGCGCAGTCGCTGCTGCAGTGCTCGCTGCGACCGGCAGCGGCTCGGCCGCTGCGGCCAGGACCGTCAATGGCACGGTCGGCCCAGGTTTCACGATCGGGCTGACCATGCAGGGCAAGAAAGTCACGAAGCTGAAGGCGGGGACGGCGTATCGCTTCGTCATCGCTGACCGCGCGGATATTCATGACTTCCACCTGACCGGGCCCGGCTTCAACCGCGTCCTCACCAGCGTGGAGTTCACAGGGACGAAGAGCTTCCTGCTGAGGCTGAAGAAGGGGAGCTACCGCTTCATGTGCGACCCGCACGCCGGGATCATGCACGGCCGGTTCCTGGTCTCGTGAGCCCCGACTGCCAACGCACGAGGTGTCGACCGGACAACCACGCCCTCGAGCCGTCCGCGGGCTCACTCCAAAGGAGATGTAGACAGATGAAGAACCTCGTTCAACTCAAGAAATCCCGCAGCATGCGGCCGATCTGGCTGGCTGTTTCGGCGATGGTCATGGTCGTGGCCGCCGCAGCCGGGATCGTGGCCGGAAACGGAACTGCTGCGCCCACAAGCACGGACGCGAGCCTCGTGGACAGCGTGCTGACAGTCGAGGGCACGAACGCGAACGACAGGATCGCCCTTCGGCTAGAGGCCGGCCAACCCGGCATCCTCCAGGTCGACGTCGGCGACGACGGCTCGGCCGACTTTAGCTTCCAGCGCAGGGAGATCACCAAGATCGTGGTCGATGCCGGGAACGGCGACGACTCGGTGCGCATCGACGAGAGCAACGGCGTCTTCGGCGACGCCATCCCGACGACGATCGACGGTGGAAACGGAAACGACCGACTGGCCGGAGGCGCCGGAGACGAGACAGTCCTTGGCGGCAATGGCAACGACAGCCTGATCGGAGGCGCCGGAGCCGGGACGCTTGACGGAGGCAACGGGAACGACACCCTGGCTGGCGGCAACGGAGCCGAGAAGCTGCTCGGCGGCAACGGCAACGACTCGATCGACGGAAACAAAGGCAACGACGTGGCGTTCATGGGGAACGGCAACGACACGTTCATCTGGGACCCCGGCGACGGCAGCGATACCGTCGAAGGCCAGAACGGCAACGACACGATGGTCTTCAATGGCGCGGGCGTAGCCGAGCATGTCGACCTGACGGCGAACGGAAACCGCCTGAAGTTCTTCCGCGACGTCGCCAACATCACCATGGACACCCGCGGCGTCGAGCGGGTCGACTTCAACGCCCTCGGCGGCGCGGACGTCGTCACAGTCAACGACCTGAGCGGAACCGACGTCAACGAGTTCAACGTCGACCTGGCCAGCACCCTCGGCGGCACCACGGGTGACGGCGCGGCCGACCGCGTCATTGTGAACAGCACCAACGGCGAGGACACGATCGACGTCAACGGAGACGCCGGTGGCGTGCAGGTGAGTGGCCTTGTTCCGGCCGTCCGGGTCCTTCACTCGGAGCCCGCGAACGACCGACTCGAGATCAACACCCTCGCCGGCGCCGACACCGTGAACTCGGCCGGTTTGGCTGCCGGTGTAATCCAGCTCTTCGTGGACGGTGTGCTCGTCCCTTAGAGCAACTGTGCCCGGCACGGAATACGCGGGGCCTCCGTCCTGGAGGCCCCCGCAAAAGCCGCAGCCGGCCTGCTCTCACGGAAAGGAACTCTCATGAACTGCGACATCACACTAGACGGCCCGCCGCCCGCAACGGGCGAGCGCGTCATGACCCGGCCGACTCGCGAGCTGGCCCAGCGGCTGAGCGGGACGGACGAAATTCTCCTCCTTTGGCACCCCGAGATCGAGCGGGTGGAGCTTTCCGTCCTCGACCTGGCCACCGGCGCGGGCTTGCACATCGACGTCGCGCCGGCTGATGCAATCGACGCCTTCTACCACCCCTACGCCTACGCGGCCCGGGCCGAGAGCTCTTACGTCGTAGAGCGAGACGAGAGGGCGATCCTCGATGCCTAGCGTCGAATGTCTACAGGAGGCGCTCCGCATGCTTGTCGCAGAGCGACAGGCGTTGCACGAACAGGGCGCGGACCGCAAGGAGCTCGAATCGAATCGGCTCGAGCTCGTCGACCGGCAACATGAGTTCTCCCACGCCCTGATCGATCGTTGCCTCACCACGATGGGAGGGCGACCATGTTGATGAGGATTGCCTTCTACATCAAACGCCATCACCTGGCGCTGTTCGCACTGTTCCTAGCACTCGGCGGGACCTCGTTCGCCGCCAGTACAGCGCTCCTCCCGGCGAACAGCGTCGGCACGAAGCAGGTGATCAACGGGTCGCTGCAGACGAACGACCTGAGCAAGAGCGCGCGGACGGCGCTCAAGGGCAATAGGGGGCTGAGAGGCCCGGCGGGCGCCCCGGGATCGACGGGCGCGACGGGAGCGCAAGGTGTCCAGGGAGTGCCGGGTCAGGCGGCGACCAAGTTCTTTGTTGCGATGGATGCCGGAGGCACGCTCTTGAAGAACAGCGGTGCGACATCGGCGGCCAGAGCCAGTACCGGCGTTTACCGCATCCTCTTTAGCACCGACATCACGAACTGCGTCTACCTCGCGACTGGGGGACAGGATGCCGGTTCGCTCATCGAGGACTACCACCTCTATACGAGCCGCAGCGGTACGAACACAGTCAACGTAGAGATCTTCGATGAGAAGAACAGCCCCTTCGATCGGCCTTTCTATCTCGCGGTCTTCTGCTGATCAACGGGCGTCAGGCCCACGGGAGGGGAACATGCACGCACCATTTTCCGCGGCTTCGCGCCGGATCGGAGTACTCGTCGCGCTTGCGCTCGGGTCGGCGCTCGCGCTGGGAGCTTTGCCCGCCGACGCGAGCACGTTCGGGCAACGGCGCCGGTTGCCACGTCCTTCGGCGCTACGGATCCGTTTGCCGGCTGCACGGCCGACAACGCCTCAGCCCAGGAGTCCACGTTCGGGAGCACGCTCTATCCGGCGGCTGAGCCCGAGCCTCAGGCGGACATGCTCGTGTCGCCGACGCCCTGGTCTCGGTGGGCGGGGCGGTCGCGCGGACGCGGCCGCCCCCGTTCGGGGACCGAATCGGGACGTTGACTCGGCTTCACGAACACCATAGGGTCGCTTCAGTTTTCCTTCGACCGGGTCTAAGGAGATCTGAATGCCTTCGAGCGCCCCCGACGTGCAGGCCGAGGTCGACGTCGGTGAGCGACTTCGGGCGCTGCGCCGTTTTCGTCGCGCCACCCTTCGGACGGTCGCCGAGCGCTCGGGGCTCAGCGAGAGCTTCCTGAGCCAGGTCGAGCGGGGCCNTCATTGCGGCGAGTCGCCGACGCGCTGGGCGTTTCGATGGCCGACCTCTTCGAGCCAGACGGCTTGCCGGGCCCAAGGGTGTTGCGGCGGGACGAGCGGCCGGCCCTGTCATTCGGAGTTCTGGGCAAGAAGCTGCTTCTGACTCCGCGGCCGCTTCACCACCTCGAGGTTTTCGCGGGCGAGCTCGAAGTCGGCGGGTCAACGGGAGCAGAGCCGTACGCCCACGGTGACTCCGAGGAGCTGTTCGTCGTCCTTTCAGGGACCGTTCAGCTCGAGCTCGGCGGCGAGCTGTTCGACCTCGAGCCCGGCGACAGCATCGACTACCGCAGCTCGACGCCCCATCGCATTTCGAACACCGGCCAGGACCTCGCAGAGGTCATGTGGATCATCAGTCCGCCCAGCTACTAGGGGAAGAAGGAGGAGCGTAATGGACACCCACGAGGGAACGGAGCGGCGTCTCAGCCGCGAGCAGCTTCTGAAACTCGCGGCCGCTGCGGGAGGAGCAGGCCTCCTCGGAGGTCGGATCGGAACGGCGCAGGCAGCGCTCGACTGGCTGAACGCAGAATCGGGCCGGCTTCAGGTCCTCGACTGGGCTGGCTACGGCAACGACGGCGGCCAGTCCATGTTCGCCCAGTACGTGAAGACCCACCCGAACAACAAGCCCCAGTTCACCGTCATGGCCAACGAGTCGGACGCGCTCGCGAAGATCCACGCCGGCCTCAAGCCCGACCTGTTCCGCCCGTACGTCGGCTGGGTCAAGTACTTCGCGACGAGCGGCCTCGTGCAGCCTTGGGACCCAAAGCAGATCCCGAACTTCAAACACCTGAATCCGTTCATGGTCAAGGCCGGCCAGTACAAGGGCAAGCAGTACGGCATCCCCGACGACTGGGGCTTCGACGCGATCCTCTACCGCAGTGACAAGGTCACGCCCAAGGCCCGCTCCTGGGGCCTTCTCTTCGACGAGCGCTACAAGGGCAAGATCGCCTGGTTCGACGACCTCGAGATGCTCACCATTGCCGGTCTCTACCTCGGCTTCGACAAGCCGTGGCGACAGACGGACGCGCAACTCAAAAAGTCCCAGAAGCTGCTCATCTCGAAGAAGCACCTCGCCCGTCTGATCTGGTCGTCCGAGACCAACCTGTGGGAGGCCTTCGGATCGGGCGACGTGTGGATCGCGTACGCCTGGCCGAACGACTGGGTTCAGATGAAGAAGAAGAAGCTCAAGGTCGTCTACATGCGTCCGAAGGAAAAGCCGATCGCCTGGGTGGGCATGTTCATGCTCCTCAAGGGCACGAAGCGGCCGCACCTCGCCCACGCGTACGTCAACGCCTGGAGCTCGGCCAAGTCGGGAAAGTGGCTCGAGGACAACTACGGGTACGGCCACGCGAACACGCTTGCTCGGCCGTCGTCGAGTGACCTGCTTCGGGCGCTTCAGCTCACCAACCCAAAGGCGGTTACCGAGCCGAGCGCGCATCTCGACCGCGACATCCCGCGCCGCGCCCTGTACGCCAGGATGTGGGAAGAAGTGAAGGCTTCCTGACCAGTGGCCTGACCAGCAACGTTCGCCGGCTTCCTGGCCCGCGATCACGCGGCGCCAGAGTCCACGCTCGCCCTTGTCAAGGCTGCCAACCTTGCCTGCGGACGATCGGGGCCTCTGGCTTGGTGCTCGCGAGCCAGGAAGCGGGCGACGTTACTGGCCAGGCCACTGCCAGGTAAACACAAGATGGCGCTCGCCGACGCCGGCAGCTCGCCGGAGCGCGTCCCTCGACCGAGACGACTACGGCTCGACCTGACTACGCCGACCCTGCTCGGCCTCCCGCTGGCCTGGCTGGCTGTGTTCTTCCTGGCGCCGATCGCGATCGTCGCCGCCTACAGCTTCGACGTCTACTCGCTCGACCCAGGCCCGCACGGCTTCACGCTGACTGCCTGGCATGACTTTCTGCACAGCTCGATCTACCTCGCGCTGTTCTGGAAGTCCGTGAAGATGTCGCTGACGGTCTCGGCGATCATCGTCGTCCTCGCCTACCCGCTCGCGTACTACCTGGCACTCTCGGGCACGAAGCGCAAGTACATCCTGCTCCTGCTGTTGATCGCGCCATTCCTGACGAGCTATCTCTTGCGGGTGCTCGCCTGGAAGGTGATCCTCGGCAACCAGGGGGTGGTCAATACCTTCCTGTTCTGGACCGGGGTCCGGTCGCCCGACCACCCGCTCAGTCAGCTGCTGTACAGCAGGTTCGCGGTCATGCTGGTGCTCGGCTACATCTGGCTGCCGTTCGTGGCTCTCCCGATCTTCGTCTCGCTCGAGAGCCTCGACCGGCGCCTGCTCGAGGCGGCGAGCGATCTCGGGGCTAGCCGGCTGCAGGCCTTCCGGCGCGTCACGCTGCCGCTTTCGCTGCCCGGAATCGTCGCCGCCTTCCTGTTCGTCTTCATCCCGACGCTCGGCGAGTTCGTCACGCCGTCGCTCGTGGGGGGCACGACCGGCTACATGTACGGCAACCAGATCGTCGACTTGTTCGGAACTGGCTTTCCCGATTGGGAGACCGGCTCGGTGCTCGCCATCTTCCTGCTCGGCGTCGTCGGCGCCCTCACCATCGTCTTCGCCCGTTTTCTCCAGCCCCGGCAGGTGGCTGCGGACTGATGGACGTGGCCCTCTCGAAGAACGGCGCCCGGCTCCTCCGAGTGTTCTTCGCCCTGGTCGTCGTCTTCTTGTACGCGCCGATCGCGATCCTGTTGGTTTTCTCGTTCAATAAGTCGGCGGTTCCCACCTTTCCGCTGTCCGGCTTCACGCTCCACTGGTACCGCGACTTCCTGGCCAACTCCGAGATACGCGCCGCGCTCGAGACGAGCGCCATCATCGCGGCGGTGTCCAGCGCGGGCGCCGTTGTGCTGGGCGTCCTCGCGTCGATCGCGCTGACCCGGCGCGCCTTCCGCGGCAAGGCGGCCGTTTCCGCGCTGCTACTCAGCCCGCTCGTCATTCCGTACGTGGTCTTCGGGATCTCTCTCCTGCTCCTCTTTCACACGCTCGGTGTGCCCCGCTCGCTCCTGACGGTGGTGATCGGGCACATCGTGATCAGCCTGCCCTACACCATCCTCGTCCTCGTGCCTCGCTTGGATCAGATCGACGTCTCCCTCGAGGAGGCGGCGTTCGACCTCGGCGCGAGCCGTCTGCGAACGTTCCGCTCGATCACCTTGCCGTTGATCCTGCCGGCGGTCGTCTCGGCCTTCCTGATCGCGTTTACCACATCGTTCGACGAGTACGCGGTCGCGTCGTTCGTCGTCGGAACACGCGTTACGTTCCCGATCTACCTCTACTCCGCGCTCCGCTTCCCGAGCCAACTGCCTCAGGTGATCGCGGTCGCCGTCGTCGTGCTCGTCCTCTCGCTCGCGGTGGTCGTCGCAGCCGAGGTAGGACGGAGGATCGCCGAGCGGCGCTTCGCCTCGCTCGAGAGCTCCGGCTAGGACTCGCCGAGGAGGGATGCCTGCTCGGGCTCCCAGGAGAGCGTGACGCGCGAGCCCGGTGTGAGGGGCGAGAGCGACTCGTCGGCGAGCCGGTGGGAAACGAGGGTCCCGGCGCGGGTGTCGACGTGGAACTGGGTGTACATGCCCAGGAAGACGATCTCTGAGATCGTGCCTTCGAGCCGCGAGCCGCCGTCGAGCAGCGGGCTGCCGGTGGCCTCGATCTGCACGCGTTCGGGACGCACAGCGACACGCACGGTTTCGCCGGGGCGAGGGCCGGTGCCCAACGGGACGACGATTCGTTCGTCCTCGCCGAGCCGCATCACTGCATTCTCCCCGACGAGCTCGTCGATCCTCAAGTCGAGGGCGTTGAGCGACCCGATGAAGTCCGCCACGAAGGCGGTGCTCGGGTGCTCGTAGATGTCTCGCGGACTCCCGGTCTGCTCGACGCGGCCGCCGTTCATGACGGCGATCCGGTCGGACATCGCGAGCGCCTCCTCCTGGTCGTGTGTCACATAGACGAAGGTTGTCCCCAAGGTGCTCTGAATGCGCTTCAGCTCGAGCTGCATTTGCTTTCGCAGCTTGACGTCGAGGGCGCCAAGTGGTTCGTCGAGGAGCAGGGCGGCCGGGCGGTTGACGAGCGCGCGTGCCAGCGCAACCCGCTGCTGTTGGCCGCCGGAGAGCTGACGCGCCCGGCGGCGGTCGAGGCCCTCGAGCGACACGACACGAAGCATCTCCGCCACTCGCTCGCGGTGCTCAGACCTCGGGACGTGCTTCACCTTGAGCCCGAATGCGACGTTGTCGTAGACCGACATGTGCGGGAAGAGCGCGTACTGCTGGAAGACCATGTTCACGGGTCGACGGTTCGCTGGAACCTCGGTCACGTCGTTCCCCTTCAGAACGATGCGGCCGGCGTCCGGCAGCTCGAAGCCGGCGACCATCCGAAGGGTCGTGGTCTTCCCGCATCCGCTCGGCCCGAGCAGCGAGAAGAATTCGCTCTCACCGATCTCGAGCGTCACGTCGTCAACCGCAGCATGCGTGCCGAAGCGCTTGCTGACGCCGACGAGGCCGATCGCCGCGCGCGGCAGCTCCTCAGGCATCCTCCACCGAGTCTAGTGCGTTCCCGGCCCAGTCTCCACCCGGCAGGCGTAGGGTCCGGCACGATGATGACTCACTCCACGGAGGGAGGTCCGTGATGGCAGTGAAAGCACAGGAGCGGGCGGACTTGGCGAACGAGCTGCTCGAGCAGATTGGACAGACCGTCGGTCAGAAGGCGAACGTTTCATCGGTCTTCGGCGACCCGATCGAGCGCGAGGGTCTGACGGTGATCCCGGTCGCAAAGGCTCGCTTCGGCTTCGGCGGAGGCGGCGGCTCGGGCTCTCGCGAGGGCGACGAAGGCGGAGGCGGGGGCGGCGGCGGCGGTGCTCTCGTCAGCCCGATCGGATACATCGAGCTGCACGACGGCAGCGCCGAGTTCAGGAGAATCTCCACTCCGATGGACTTCCTGGCGCTCGTGGCTGCGGCCTCGGTCATCGCCGTCGCTGTGAAGCGCCTCTTCGATTAAGAGCAGCCTCGCGGAATCGCTCCCGCGAGGGATAGCGGCCTAATCGCCAGCGCCGATGATCAGCGCAAGTACCGCAAAAACGGCGGCGCGGCCACGCCACACGTTCGGAGGAGGCAGGCGTTGCCGCTGCATCATCAACGACCAACGGACGGACGAGAAACCGCCTTCCGAGAAGCGCGAAGGGGGGTGAGTCCGTCGCTGAAGCTCTTTGTTTGGGCACAGACAGTCGCGCCCGGCGCAGCTGTCGAGCGGGGCGAGCGCGAGGAGGGTCAGACGATGGCCGAATACAGCGTCGCACTGACGCTGATCACGATCTTGGTGATCGGAGCGATCTCGATGCTTTCGGACCACGTTCGTAATGTGATCTCGACCGTCTCCGACACCCTCCCGGGGCACTAGTGATGAGGGAGTTGTACGAGAGCCTTCGCCCGAAAGAGGCGCGACTGTTGCACTGGAGCGCTGCGGCTGCAGCCGCAGCGCTCTGGTTTTCGATCGCCTGGCGCGACGCCTGGGTGTTGCTGCTCGTGCCGATCATCGGCGGCTCGTTCGTCTTCCTCGTTCGCCGCAACCGCCGGCTTGACCCGATGGGTCACGCTGAGGAAGACAACGATTTCTTCTAGAGCCCGGCGACCTTCTCGAGGTCGCGGACGAACTCGCCGAACTGGGTGTCTCGATCTTCTGCTCGCAGGATCGAGGACGGGTGCACCGTCGCAATCGCTTTCGGCGCGAGCGGAGACTCGACGAGCTCGCCTCGCTGGCGAGAGACGCGGAAGTCGCGGCCGAACAGCGCCTGAGCGGCGGTAGCACCGAGGCAGACGAGGACGCGAGGCTTCAGCAGAGCCAGCTCCGCGTCCAGCCAGGGCCGGCAAGCGGCGATCTCCGGCCAGTTCGGCTTCTGGTGGATTCGCCGCTTGCCCTGCGGCTTCCACTTGAAGTGCTTGACGACGTTCGTGACGTAGACGTGCGAGCGGTCGATTCCGGCCTCCACGAGCGCCTCGTCGAACAGCTTTCCGGCCGGACCGACGAACGGCCGGCCCTCGAGGTCCTCGCGGTCGCCGGGCTGCTCGCCGACGAAGACGACATCGGCATCCGTAGCGCCTTCGCCGAAGACGGTCTGCGTAGCGGTTTCCCAGAGCGGGCAGGCCTTGCATCCGGCGGCGGCCTCGCGCAGCCGCACGAGAGTCGGCCGCTCGGGGATGAGCGAGGCTGCGCTGCCGTCGCTGTCGCCGTCGAGCTGCAGCTGGCTCACGGGAAGGAGACTATCCAGAGAGCGGCGCTACGATTCCACGTCGCGGCGCCGTGGCCGAGAGGTTAGGCAGAGGCCTGCAAAGCCTCGTACAGCGGTTCGAATCCGCTCGGCGCCTTTCGCCGATCGAAGTCCGGCCGCTTCGCGGCCATGACGACTCCGATCGGCTTTGATGCTTCGTTCGGCCGTTGTGAGCCGACGCCGGCGAAGCCGGCATCGGCGTCGGTCTCTCGACATCCGGCACGCCTTCGCGGTACGTCTGTAGGCCCCAAAGTTTCGCATCTCAGGAAACTCTCAGACGCCACTGGTTGCATGCAGCCATGATCGTGGCCGAGCGCCTGACCAAGAACTACGGTGAGCAGCGCGCCGTCGATGACCTGTCCTTCACAGTTCGGCCGGGAGTGGTCACCGGCTTCCTCGGGCCGAACGGCTCCGGTAAGTCGACGACAATGCGATTGATCCTCGAGCTCGACGCGCCGACGTCGGGCGATGTGAGCGTCAACGGGAAGCACTACCGGGACCATGCGGCGCCGTTGCACGAGGTGGGGGCTCTACTCGAGGCCCGCTCGGTCCACACCGGCCGCTCCGCCTACAACCATCTGCTCGCGCTGGCGCAGACGCACGGAATCGGCCGTCGGCGGGTCGAGGAGATGATCGACCTGGTCGGGCTGCATGACGTCGCGAAAAAGCGAGCGGGAAAATTCTCGCTCGGGATGGGTCAGCGGCTCGGTATCGCGGCGGCGCTGCTCGGCGACCCGTCGACGGTGATGCTCGACGAGCCGGTCAACGGGCTCGACCCGGAAGGGATCCTCTGGGTGCGCCATCTCTTGAGGGGGCTCGCCGCGGAAGGACGTACGGTCTTCGTCTCTTCGCACCTGATGAGCGAGATGGCGCTCACCGCCGATCACCTGATCGTGATCGGCCGGGGTCGAAAGATCGCGGACATGAGCACCGAGGATTTCATCAGGCAGGCTTCCGGAGCTCTCGTTCTGGTACGCACGCCGCAGGCGGCCGGGCTGGAAGCGCTGTTGAGCGGGCCCGACGTGACCGTGACCATGGTCGGGCCGGGCGTGCTCGAGGTTCGTGGGCTGAGCGCGGTGCAGATCGGTGAAGTGGCCGCCGCGAATCAGATCGTCTTGCACGAGCTGACGCCGCAGCAGGCCTCGCTGGAGGAGGCGTTCATGACCCTGACCCGCGACGACGTTGAGTTCAGGGCGGCCGAGCCGGAGTCCGAGGAGGCGGTTGCGTGAGCGCGGTCTCGCAGGCTCAGGCGATTCCGCGGCTTCCCCACACCGGGGGGGTCACGCAGCTCCGGGTGGTCGTCTCCGAATGGACGAAGCTGCGCTCGTTGCGCTCGACGCTTTGGTCGCTGTTCGCGGCTGTTCTGCTGACGATCCTCTTCCCGGTCCTCTTCGCGGCGATCACGTCGTCCCACTGGGGATCGATGAGCCCGCACGAGCGCGCCGACCGCCACCCGCTCGACATCGCCCTCGCGGGCGTGAACGTCTCTCAGCTCGCGATCGCCGTGCTAGGCGTGCTCGTGATCACCGGCGAATACTCGACCGGGATGATTCGATCGAGCTTCACGGCGGTGCCGAAACGACTGCCGGTGCTGTGGGCGAAGACAGCCGTCTTCGCGATCGTCGCCTTGCTGCTGATGGTGCCGCCGGTCGTGATCGCCTTCTTCTCGAGTCAGGCGATCCTTTCGCGCCACCACATCCTGCAGATCTCGTTCTCGCATCCGGGGGTGGCCCGCTCCGTGATCGGCGGGGCCGTCTACCTGATGTTGGTGGGCATCTTCGCGCTCGGGATCGGCGCGATCGTTCGGAACACCGCCGGCGCGATTGCGACCTTCGCCGGCATCTTCTTCGTGATTCCGCCGTTGATGAACATCCTGCCGAGCAACTGGAACCACGCGATCAGCAAGTACCTTCCGAGCGAGGCGGGGCGGCAGCTCTTCTCGATCATCCACGACGCAAACAGCCTCTCGCCCACGGCCGGCGGGTTCCTGTTCGCCGGCTACTGCGCGCTGACGCTAGCGATCGCGGCGGTCCTGCTCATTCGCCGGGACACCTAGTAGGAGGGTCTAGCGAAACAGAGTCTGTGCCGTCGGGCCGCGCTGCTCGCCCCGATGCCGCGTCCTCGGTCGCGCCAATAGCTTGGCTATTAACGCTCCCTGCGTCCTTGCCTCGGAACGAGCATCGCACCCCGACGACGAGCGCCGTTCCGCTAGACCCTCCAGGCTTACCCGATCGGGTCGCGCAGGAGCTTCGCGTACGGGATTCCGGTCGCCGGATCCGTGTAGACGGCCCGATAGAAGGTTGGCCGAATCCGCGGCGAGTCGACCAGGGAGAAGGTCCCGCCGGCGCCGAGCTTGGGCGTCCCCGCGATCTCGCGGCTCGCTTTCGAGCGCTCCCGGTAGACCGTCACCTTGCCGCCGCGCGCTCCCTGAACGCGGCCGGAGAGAGCGACGGTGCCGTCGCCGCGTGCCTCGGCGCTGAGGCTGACGTGCACCGGCAGTGAGCCCCGGGTTCGGAACCACGAGAGGCCGTCGGGCCTGGACAGAAGCAGATCCTCGGCGGCGCTATGCGGTACGGCAGCGAGGCCTGCGAGCCGCCCGTCGAGCTCGCTGCCGCCGCGACCCGTGACCGTTCCGGCCCAGACGGCGTCGGGCTCAGTCACCGAGAAGGAGAAGCTGTCTGCCGAGACCCACTCGTTGGCCGCGACAGCCGGCCCGTTGCGGGTCATCGCGAGCCCGGTCGTCACCCCTCGCTCCGAGACGACGTTCTCGGTGATCTCGCGCGCGTGGGTGGCGAGCGTGACCGGAAAACCGCCGTAGAGGGACCCCGGAAACTCCTCGGTCCAGGCGGCATAGACGACGCTCCCGTGGCCTGGCGCCGCGAACATCGGGCCGATCGGGAAGCCGCCTCGGCCGGCAGAGAGGTAGACGCCGATCCAGGTCTTCTTCCGCGGTGTCCACTCGATCGTCCCCACCGCGCCGCTGACCCCATAGGTCTCGACCACGTGGACACTGCCGTTCGGCAGCACAACGGGCGCGGCCGGCGGCGGGGTGTAGCTCTTCGGCCAGCCGCCGGCGGTTACGCGCTGCGTCTGAGCGCCCCGTTGTCCCACTCGCGCTAGGAGCAGCTGGCTGAACAGGCTGCGCGAGTGCCACCGCGTGTAGCCGACGATAGGCATGCCCCGGCGATCGAGGGTGAGCCCGGGCCAGCCGAGCGTGAGGTCGGGGCCGAGACTGCCGGTGAGCCGTGTCTTGACCCAGCGATTGTGTTGGCGGCGAAAAACGGCGAGGCTTCTGTCGCTCGGGCCGATCACAACGGCTACGGGGCCTGCGCTTCCAGTCGCAAAGGCGGCAAGCCTCGAGCCCCTGGCAATCCGTGCGACCCGCTGTTGGATCCAGCGCCCGCGCGCCGCCCGTTTGGCGATCAGCAGCTCCGCTCCGCTGACGTAGCCGACGAGTGGTGCGCCCCGCGGCGTCACGGCGATCATCCCGTCGGGGGCCCGCGCTACAAGCTCGCCGGAGGCACTCCCCGTCACCGCCAATGAGACTGCGGCGATAACGAGGAACCACCTCATTTCGCGAGACTACCTCGGTGCGGGTCATGCGTCGAGTCGTCTCGCTAGCATCCCGCCGGGGTCACGTTCGAGCAAAGGAGTGAGATGGAGCTTTGCGCAAGAATCGACGAGGCCCGGCGGCGCTGGGACGTCCTGAAGCATCCGTTCTACGAGCGCTGGGAATGCGGCGAGCTGACCCGCGATGAGCTTGCGTTCTATGCGGGCGAATACCGGCACGCGGTCGTCGCGCTGGCGCGGGCGGCCTCGGTCGCCGGCGATGCCGAGCATTTACGCGAGGAGGCGGAGCACGTGGCCCTGTGGGACGACTTCGCCGCCGCAGTCGAAGCGCCTCTCGATCGCGAGCCGACGCCGGAGACCGCGGATTGTGCCACCGCGTGGTCGCCCTCGGAGCGCTTCGGGGCGCTTGCGGTTCTTTACGCAGTCGAGTCGGCGCAGCCGGCAATCTCGCGGACGAAGCTGGCCGGGCTGGTCGAGCATTACGGCTTCGACGCCGCCGATCCGGCGGCCGAGTACTTCCGGCTGCACGCCGAGCGAGACATCGAGCACGCGCGGGCCGCACGCGAGGAGCTGGCGGAGGCTCCGCCGCAGCAGGCCGAGGAGCTCGCGGCCGTCGCGGAGCGCGCGCTCGAGGCGAACTGGAGGCTGCTCGACGGAGTCCAGCGAGCCGCCTAGGCGGCGCGGACTAGTCGGCGGTGCTCGCATGCGTCCTCGAGGGCGCCAAGGCGGACAGCCAGGAGGAGAGCTCGGAGAGATAGCCGGGGTCGATCGCGTGGGGTAACGGGTACTCGCGGTAGAGGACGTCGGCGCCGGCTTGCTCGAGCTGCTCCTTCGCGCGCCGGCTCCAT
>WNFX01003863.1_pt1 | contig 14839 bp, 17 predicted proteins | sample 5400111 | NCBI WGS metagenome assembly WNFX01 (sample SAMN13153363, study PRJNA577476) | soil metagenome | isolation source: 40 cm soil or saprolite under grassland replicate 1 | place: USA:California | collected 2016-06-15 | reverse complement strand
GCGCTGCCTGGGCGACGCCACCCATATCGTCGCGAGCCTGCACGGCAGCGCCGAGCAGCTGGCGGGCCTGCTCTACTCCTTCATCCTCTACCAGGTGTCCGACCGCGACGCCACAGTGGCCTTCCAGCGGGAGATCGCGACGCTCGCGACGCACCCGGCCATGGAGGGCGGGCGCCGGCTTCGCGCGGAATACCTGGGCCTAGTCCGGCAGGTCATCGAGACCGGCGTAGCGGAGGGAGTCTTCCGGTCCAGCGACGTCGAGGTCGACAGCCTGCTGATGTTCGGAAGCTCGCAGTGGGCATGGACATGGTTCCGGCCTGCGGGCCGCCTGTCGGCGCTCGAAGTCGGTTCGCAGCTCGTGCAGCTGGTCCTGGGTGGCCTGCTGCGGAACCGCCGGCAGCTCGCGGCGCTGGCCGATCCGGCCGGGCGGGCAGCGCGGACCGCCGAGGACCGCCTGAGCCGCTCAGCGCGTGCCCCAGGCTCCGAGCATGTCGCCTGACCGTCTGCGGCACCGGCCTTCAGGCCGGTGATGCGATCTTCCGGTTCCGCAGCTCATCACCGGCGCGGCGCCGTCGGGCGCCGCGGCGTACAAGAAGGCCGGGCTGACTCCCGCAGACATCGACGCCCGGGAGATTTACGACTGCTACACCTACACCGTCCTGGTCACGCTGGAGGACTACGGCTTCTGCGGCAAGGGCGAAGGCGGCGAGCTCGCCGCCCGCGGGGCGCTGGCACCCGGCGGGGCGCTGCCCACCAACACCGGCGGCGGCCAGCTGTCGTCGTTCTACCTGTGGGAATGACGCCGTTGCTGGAAGCCGTCACTCAGGTCCGGGGCCAGGCCGGCCCGCGGCAGGTCCGCCGGCACGAGACCGCGATCGTCAGCGGCAACGGCGGAGTGCTCGACCACCACGCGACCCTTATCCTCGGAGCGGCGCGATGACCGCCCCGGCAGAACGGACAACGGTGACGGCCCGCCGTGACGACCGCTCCACGCCGTGGTTCGACGCCCTCGCCCGTGACATACTGCTGATCCGCCGCTGCCCTCGGTGCGGCACCACAGCCGCCCGGACGCCGCCAACGTGCCCGGCCTGCCATGCCGATGAACTGGAGTGGGGTCGCAGCCCGGGGCACGGGGACGGTGTGTCCGTGGTATTCGATCATGGCGGGAGGATCCGGTATCCCTCGGTCTCATCGAGCTGGACGAGGGCGCGTGGCTGGCTGCCCGGCTCATCGCTGGGCCGCCGCCATCGCCCGGCAGCCGGGTGATCCTCCAGATCCTGAAGCCGGACGAGAGCGAGCCGATTCCCGCCTTCGCCGTGGTTCGCGGTATCACCGCCTGCTGTCCGCTCAGCAGCGCTTGAGCCACGAGCATCCATACGTGATATGTTGACCGTACGAACGGTCAACATGAGAGCTTCACGCGGATCAAAGCCGCGGGCCCGGACGCAGCGACCGGACCCCCGTCGCGGTCCGGCACGTGCCGCGGCCATAGCTGACCGGTGAACCGGCTCGGTGCGGCAACTGCGGGATGCACTCTGCCCGCGCCCTGGCAGGGACCGAGCGCAAGAAACGAAAGAGGACGCGGATGGCCAGCCACCCCGGGCGCTACCACGAGATCTTGGAGTCCTTCACCCGGCACATCGCCGAGATCGGCTACCACGACGTGAACTTCGGCATGGTCGCGGCCGAGCTGGGGATCTCCAAGGGCACGATCGTGCACCACTTCGGCACGAAAGAGCGGATACTCGCCGCCATTCACGAGTCCTACATGCGACGGCGGCTCGCGGAGCTGGACATGATCCTCGAATGGCTGGATAGCCCCAGCGAGCAGCTCGCAGCCATCCTGCACGCGTTCGTGCGGTACCAGGTTGACGACCGCGAGGCGACGGTAGCGGTCCAGCGCGAGATCATCCGCCTGGATGACCGGGAAGCCATGGCTGCGGGAACGGCGCTGCGGCAGCGGTACCTCGACACGGTGCGCGAGGTCATCCGGGCTGGGGTCGACGCTGATCTCTTCCGCCGCGTGGACGTCGATATCGACGCGTTGCTGATGTTCGGATCGGCGCAGTGGGCCTGGACCTGGTTCCGCCCCGCCGGCCCGAAGACCGCCGGACAGGTGGGCAGCGCGCTCGTCGACCTGATCCTGGGCAGCCTGCTGGTGGACCGCGCTGCGCTGCCCGGGCTGGCATCCCCGGACGGCCCGGCGGCGCAGACGCTCCGGGAGGCAGCATCGGAAACGACGCGCTCGCTGGCTTCCTGACCGCGGGCTGGTTCATATATATTGACCGTATGTACGGTTAAATATTGGCAACCTACCTCACTACGACGGAGGACATCCACGGACAGCACCATGCAAGATGCCGACGCGCTGGTCTCCGACATGCTCATCCACGGCCAGCGCGTGCATCCCGACGCTGCCGTCGCCGAGTTCCATGGCGCAGCGACGAGCAGCACGTCCTTCGCCGACCTTGCCGCGCGAGCCGGGCGCCTGGCGGGGGCGCTGCAGGGACTGGGCGTGGGCCGCGATGACGTGGTGGCGACGTTGTGCTGGAACACCGCGGCGCACCTCGCGGCGTACTTCGCGGTGCCGTCGATAGGGGCGGTGCTGCACATCCTCAACCGGCGCCTGTCGGACGACCAGCTGGCCTACATCGTCAACCACGCGGGCGACCGGGTGGTGATCGTCGACGGTGACCTCGTCCGGCAACTCGCCCGCATCCTGCCCCGGTGCCTGAGTGTGCGGGACGTCATCATGGCAGGACCTGCCGCGACCCCGGCGAGTTCTGGGTCAAATCGCCCCAGATGATGGTCGGCTACTGGAACAGACCCGATGCGTCGGCCGAATCGATTGTGGACGGGTGGCTGCGGACGGGAGACGCGGGCCGGATGGACGAGGAGGGCTATCTCTACATCGAGGACCGGGTTAAGGACATGGTCGTCACCGGCGCCGAGATCGTCTACCCAGCAGAGGTGGAACGCGTACTGATCCAGCACCCCGCGGTTGCTGAAGTGGCGGTCACCGGTATGCCTGACGAGAAGCGGGGTGAGACCGTGCACGCGATCGTCACCCCCGAGAGCGGCTCCGCGCCCGAGGCCGCCGAGCTGATCGCGTACGCGCGCGAGCGACTGGCCCACTACAAGTGTCCGACGGGCATCACCTTCGTCGATGCCCTTTCCCGCAACTGCTCAAGCGCGACCTCAGGGCGAAGTTCGCCTGACCACTTGTGCGGTCAGGCTCTTCTAAACTCGGCTGAAGAAACGACTCGGCGACACCCCGCGGACAGAAGGAGAACCTGATGGCGACTGGTGCTGGACGGTACAACGAGATCCTCGACACCTTCACGCGACACATCGCCGAGATCGGGTACGACGGCGTCAACTTCGGGCTGGTCGCGAAGGAGCTCGGCGTGTCCAAGGGCACGATCGTGCACCACTTCGGAACCAAGGACAGGATCCTCGCTGCCCTGCATGAGTCCTACATGACGCGCCGGCTAGCCGAGCTCGACTACATGCTCGACCGCCTCGAGGACCCGGCCGAGCAGCTCGCGGCCGCGCTCCACGCCTTCATGATCTACCACGTCGAGGATCGCGCCGCGACCGTCGCGTTCCAGCGTGAAGTCGTCCGACTGGCCGACCAGGAGTCGATGGCCAAGGGAGCAGAGCTGCGTCAGCAGTACTTCACCCGCGTTCGCGACGTCATCCAGGCCGGTATCGACGATGGGGTCTTCCGAAAGGTCGATCCCACAGTCGATGCCCTGCTGATGTTCGGTTCGGCACAGTGGGCGTGGACCTGGTTCCACCCGGACGGTGACCGCCCCATCGACGCCATCGGGAGCGCTCTGGTCGATCTCGTCCTTGGCAGCCTGCTCATCGACCGCGACCGCGTGGCGGAGCTCAGCGACCCGGCCGGGCGGTCTGCCAAGGCCGTCCGGGACGCCATCGAGGCCGTCGCGGAGAACGAGGGCGCAGCCGATTCCTGACGCGCGCGAAGGCGCCGTTCTGGCGGAGTGCCCAACGCCGCCCAACCCTTGACCGTACGAACGGTCAACTAGGGGTTCGATTGCATATCCAGGCTGCAGTATTGCGCGAACGCGGTGGCGCCTTCAAGATCGAGGACGTCGAGCTCGCCGAGCCCGGCCCGGGCGAGGTACTCGTCGAGATAGCCGGCACAGGGTTCTGCCACACCGATCTGCTCCCGCGCATCGACGTGTTCATGGCGGAGCCGCCACTGATCCTGGGTCACGAGGGCGCCGGCGTGGTGGCCGCGACAGGGACAGGCGTCACCGACGTAGCCGTCGGCAGCAGGGTCGTGCTCTCCTTCGACCACTGCGGCAGGTGTCCCGCCTGCAGCGACGGGCATCCCGCCTACTGCCGCTCCTTCTGGGGGCGAAACATGGTCGGCCGCTCCAGCACCGTTGAAACCCGAGCACAAGACATCGGGGGAACGCCGATCGGTGCCCGTTGGTTCGGACAGTCGTCGTTCGCCAGCCACCGTCATGGCGGCCGCAGCAGCGGAAGCCGAGTACGTCATCGCGGTCGACCGGCACCGCTCCCGGCTCGACCTTGCCCTGGAGCTCGGCGCAACGCATGTAGTCGATTCCACTGGCCTGCCCGTGGGGGAGATCGCCAACCAGGTCAAGGGGATCGCCATGGGTGGCACTGACACTGCCCTGGACACCACGGGAGCGCCCTGCGTCGTCGCGGCCGCAGTCGCGGCGCTGCGCGCTCAGGGCACACTCGGCCTCGTCGCCGCCGTTGCCGGCCCCATCGAGTTGCCGGGCGACGCCCTCGCTACCGGCAAGACCGTCACCGGCATCCTCGAGGGCGACGCCGTCCCACGTGCGTTCATTCCCGAGCTCATCGATCTGTGGCGACAAGGCCGACTCCCCTTCGACCGCCTCATCCGGACCTACCCGATGAGTGACATCAACCAGGCCGAGGCCGACATGGCCAGCGGCCACACCATCAAGGCCGTCCTCATCCCAGGAGCAACGACATGAGCACCCTCACCCACGAGCGCACGGACCTCTTCATCGGAGGCGTGGCAACCGTCGAGCGACCAGGAACTCACCCCGATCATCTGCCCAGCCACCGAGGAACCGTTCGGCGCCGCCCCGACTGGCACCTTCACCGACGCCGACCGTGCGATCGACGCGGCCCGGCATGCCCTGCGGACAGCACCTTGGGCCGACTCGACTGGAGCGCAACGCGCCCAGTGGATGCGGGCGCTGGCCGACGAGCCGGCCGCCCGAGGCGACGACACGGCCCGACTGGTCAGCAATGAGAACGGCATGCCGATCAGCCTCGCCCGCGTGGCTGAGGGGCAGGGACCGGCAGCGACGCTGCGCTACTACGCGGGTCTCGCCGAAGCCATGCCCGCGGAGGAGCGGCGCCCCGCCAACCAGCCGGGCCGGGTCACCGTCGTCCGACGCGAGCCTGTGGGAGTCGCCGCCCTCGTGGTGCCCTGGAAGTTCCCCCAGTCGCTCACCATGTTCAAGCTGGCGCCGGCTCCGGGTGCACCGTGGTGATCAAGCCCGCCCGGGACGCGTTCGCCTTCGCCTCAGCCGCTGAGGCCTGCGGCTTCCCGCCAGCGGTGATCAACGTGATCACCGGCGGCCGGGACGTCGGGGCCTACCTTGTCGCCCATCCACTGGTGAACAAGGTCGCGTTCACCGGCTCGACGGCTGCCGGGCGGGCCATCGGCGAGATCTGTGGACGGCTCCTGCGACCCGTGACCCTCGAGCTCGGCGGGAAGAGCGCCGCCATCGTGCTGGACGATGCGGACCTGGCAGAGACCGTCCGTGGACTCTCGTGGGCGAGCCTGCTCAACAACGGGCAGACCTGCTACCTCAGCAGTCGCATCCTCGCGCCACGGACCCGGTACGACGAGGTCGTCGACGCCGTTGCGGACCTCGCCCGGTCGCTCCGGGTGGGCGACCCGCTCGACCCGGCCACGCGCGTCGGACCGCTGGTCACGCAACAGCAGCGCGAGCGCGTGGAAGGCTTCATCACAGCCGGCCGCGCCGAAGGCGCCCGCGTCGTTGCGGGCGGCGGACGTCCGAAGGACCTCGACAGGGGTTGGTACATCGAGCCCACCGTCCTTGCTGATCTGGCCCCGAACGCCACCCCCGTCAGGGAGGAGATCTTCGGGCCCGTGCTCGCTGTCCTCCCGTACGACGACATCGACCACGCGGTGAGCCTCGCGAACGATTCGGACCACGGTCTCGGCGGGACCGTCTGGACGAGGGACGTCGCCCGGGGCCTGGAAGTGGCACGCCGAGTTGAGGCGGGGGCGGTCGGAGTGAACTTCTTCGACCTCGATCTGGGGGCGCCGTTCGGGGGGGTCAAGGGATCCGGCCTCGGTCGCGAGCTCAGCCCGGAGGGCCTCGAGGCCTACGTCACGCTCAAGTCGATGTACCTCCGCGGGTGAGCGCCCTCATCGAGGAACTCGTCAGAATCCGCTCTCGATCAGACTCCGACTCCGAGCTGGGCAAGGAAGCCGGCTTGGTCGTAGATCACCTTGTACTCGGCGACCTGGTCCGCCTCGAACCTCCAGAACTCGGCGAGCTCCACCCGGATCGATTTGCCGGTCGGCGGCAGTGCGCCGCCGTCGGGGAGAGCGAGATCCTCGGTGTGGGTGCCGGTCACCTCGACGAGGAAGGCTGCCTCCCTGCCATCGGCGGTGACGCGATGAGGGCGGTGGCGGAGGTCCGGGAAGGCAGCGAAGAACCCGGCCATCCAGAGCACCACCACCTCCGCCCCCTCCTGCTTGAACCCCGGGGCGTCGATCGCGCACGCCGGTGCCAGCGCCGCCTCGACCCATTCGAAGTCGTGGGCGTCCACGCGCCGGAAGAACTCCTCGATCCAGGCGGCGCGGCCCGTGACCGCCGATGCGGTGCCTTGCATGTCACTTCTCCTCTTTTACGTCATTGTCGTCACCGGTCGTGGGAGCGCCGGGGATGAGAATCGGCTTGATCACCTTTCCGGCGTGGAAGTCGTCGAGCGCCACGTTGATGGCCTCAAGGGGGTACTCGGCCACTAGCCGGTCGAACGGGAACTGCTCGTCTTGCCACATCTGGATCAGCCGGGGGATCAGCTGGTGCGGGTCAGCGTCTCCCTCGATGACACCGGTCAGGGTGCGACCGATGAGGAGGTGCCCCTGATCGATGGTGATGTCGTTCTCGAGGGTCTGCAGGCCCACGGTTGCGCAGACGCCGGGTGAGCGCAGCGACGCGAGGGCCTCCCGGACCACGCTGCCGAGGCCGACCGCTTCCATCGAGCAGTCGAGTCCCCCGGTGGCCTCGAGGATCTCCCACACCACGTCCTTGGTGGAGGACGGGTTGAAGGTGTGAGTCGCCCCCAATTCCCGCGCGAGGGCCAGCCGGCCGTCGTTGAGGTCGACCGCGACGATGTTCTCGCAGCCCAGCGCCTTCGCGGCCATCAGACCGGCGAGGCCGACGGTCCCCATGCCCCAGAATCCGATGCTCTGCCCCGGCTGCGGGCGAAGCACGTTGAGGACCGTGCCTGCCCCGGTCAGGAGGCCACATCCGAGCGGTCCGAGCAGGTGGAGCGGCGCATCCTTGTCGACCTTGACGGCGTTGCGCGCGCTCGCGACGGCGTGGGTGCCCCATGAGGACTGGCCGAACCAGCTGCCGTGGACCTCCCGATCGCCCTGGACCATGGTTGTCGTGCCGTCCAGCCGCGTGCCGAAGTAGTTCAAGGGCGCGAAGAGCTCGCAGTACGCCGGGTGGCCGGCGCTGCATGCGCGGCAGTCCCCGCAGGTGTCGAAGGTCAGCACGACGTGATCGCCCACCTCCAGGTCCTGGATATCGGCGCCGATAGCCTCGACGACACCTGCGCCCTCGTGACCGAGCACAGCAGGTGTCGGCAGCGGCACGTTGCCGTTCAGGGCAGTGAGGTCGGTGTGGCAGACGCCGACGCCGGCGATCCGGACGAGCACCTCGTTGTCCTGCAACGGGGTGTGCTCTGCCTCCTGCAGGGCTGGAGCAGCCCCTGCTTCCTCGAAGATCGCTACCCGCATGGCTCAGCCCTCCTCGGCCGGTACGACGAGGTCATAGACCCGGCGCTCTCGTGAACGGGAGAGGTCGACGTGCACGAACTTCTCCTCGGTGTACTCGTCCAATGCGTGCGGGCCGAGCTCTCGGCCCATTCCGCTCTGCTTGAACCCGCCGAAGGGGTAGAGAGCGTTGACCATGTGCCAGTCGTTGATCCACACCGTCCCGGAATCGATCTGGCGGGCCACCTCCATCGCGGCGTCGATGTCCTCGCTCCAGACCCCGGCGGACAGCCCGTACTCGGTGTCGTTGGCGATGTCGATCGCCTCCTGGACGTCGGAGTAGCGCAACACGCAAAGGACCGGGCCGAAGATCTCTTCCTGAGCGATACGCATGTCGTTGGTGACGTCGGTCAGGATGGTGACGGGGACCCAGTGGCCAGGCCCCTCGGGCACCTCGCCCTGGAACGCGACGGTGGCTCCCTCCTTGGGGGCGAGCTTGAGGTAGGACTCGATACGGGCCTTCTGTTCGGCAGAGATGATCGGCCCCATGTCCGTGTCGAAGTCCGCGGGGTCGCCCACCTTGATGGCCTTCGCCCGCTCGATCATTCGTCCGACGAACTCATCGTGGAGCGAATCCGGCAGGAGCAGTCGGGTGCCCGACTCGCAGGCCTGCCCCTGGTAGAGGCAGAACGCGAAGAGCGCAGCGTCGACCGCCGTGTCCAGGTCGGCGTCGGGCAGGATGATGTTCGGTCCCTTGCCACCGAGCTCGAGCGTGACCTTCTTGACGTTCTCCGCCGCCTGCTGGGCGATGAGCCGGCCCACCGCGGTCGACCCGGTGAACGCGATCTTGCGGACATCGGGGTGAGCTGACAGCCGCTTGCCCACCTCCTCGCCCTCTCCGGTGACGATGTTCAGGACGCCCGGAGGCAGCCCCGCGTCGTGCGCAGCGCGGGCGAGCTCGAGCAGCGTCGCGGGCGTCTTCTCGTCCGGCTTGATGACCACGCAGTTTCCCGCAGCCAGCGCAGGACCGAGCTTCCACACGGCCAGCAGGAGGGGAAAGTTCCACGGCACGATGCCGGCCACGACGCCGATCGGCTCCCGCCGGGTGATTCCCGTAGCCATCGTCGGATAGCCCAACATCGGCCCAGGTGACTCGAACGAGTAACTGCGTGCCAGGTCTGCGAAGTACTGCAGGTGCGAGATCGAGTAGCCGACGTGAAACGCCATCGCCTGTCGGATGGTGACGCCGTTCTCGGCGACGTGCAGTTCGACCAGCTCATCCATGCGCTCGTTGAGGATCTCGACGATCCGCGTCATCGTCGCTGCCCGCTCTTGCGGGGTGGCGTTGCGCCACTCCCCCCGGCGGTGCGCGGCGAGAGCCGCGGCGACCGCCTGGTCGGCGTGCTCGACGGTCCCCCTGGCAGCGGTCGCGACGAGCTGCTCGTTCGCAGGGTTGGCCAGCTCGTAGCGATCATCCGTGTCGACCCACTGACCGCCGATGTACATCCGGAAGTGCGGCACGGATGCCGTCGACGCGGTCATTAGACGACGTCCTTCTCGCCGACCAGGTCCCGGTAGATCGGGAAGACGGGCTTTGCCGCCGGGATGAGCTTCAGGATCTTGGTGACCGGGCCCTTGGCCTTGACCTGGCCCTTGGCCAGGCCGACGGCGACGTTGTACTCACCGCGCCAGAACTGGTTTCCGTGGTCGGCCGACATCGACATGCGCACGTCCGGGTCGAGGTCGGAGTCGCCCTCGATGACCTCGATGGCGGGCTCCTTCAGCACCACGGTGATGCTCGACGTGGGGTTGCTGTAGTCCAGGCGAAGCACGATGTCGGCCGCACGCAGGTTCGATCCCACGCCTTCCACATCGTTGGCGACCCGGAACACCCCTCCGAGGTACTTGTAGACCTCCGCGTCGTCCTTGAAGTAGCTCATCTGATCCTCCTGTTTGGCGGGAGCAGACCCCAGTCGGTTCTGCATCTAGAGACCCCACACTGTCATAGACCGTACGTACGGTCAATAGCCGTCACGTGTCATTCCGGTGGACTGCGGTGACCACTGGATAGGCCTCGCCCTCGCCGTCTCCGACGTAACGAACGACGACATCCTCACCGCGCTGGACCAAGGTCCCCTCGAGCCTGGTGATCAGCCACGGACCCTCGGCGAGCTCGACGATGACCAAACGGGTGACCGGCCGCGTGGAGTGATCCGCAGCAAGGGCGAGGACCGACCCGTGCCCGCTTGCCTCGGCCCAGCCGAGGTCGGTGGCACCGCAGACATCGCACGCCAGTACGTCGGGTCGACTGCGATGACCGAGCGGACAGGTCCGGAGCAACAGCCGGCCGGCGCGCAGGCCGTCGAACCATTCCGCGGTCATCTCATCGCGCCGCGCGGGCGCGCGGGTGGAAGTACTCATGCTGCCGCCTCCGAGGTCAGGACGAGGGTCGAGTGATGCTCGAGGATGCCGCCATTGCCGCTCACGATCGCCGTATCATGCGCAGCCACCTGTCGACGGCCGGCCTGTCCCCGGACCTGGGTAACAGCCTCGTGCAGAGGCGTCATGCCCCACAGGTAGAAGGACGAGAGCTGGCCCCCGCCGGTGTTGGTGGGCAGGTCGCCGCCCGGTCCCAACGCCCCTGAGGCGGCGAGGGCGCCCGCCTCCCCGGGCTTGCAGAACCCGTAGTCCTCGAGCGTGACGAGGACCGTGTAGGTGTAACAGTCATAGATCTCGCGCAGCTGGATGTCACCCACCCCCAGGCCCGCCATCGCGAGGGCGGCCCGGCCGGAGGCCTTCGCTCCAGTTGTCAGGCCGAACGCGCTGTTCGCCCGCAGCGGCGGCGCTGGGTGGGCCTGCCCCCAGCCCCGGACGTGTACCGGCGGCTGGCGCAGGTCGCGGGCCCGCTCGGCCTTGGTCACGATGACAGCGGCACCGCCGTTGGAAACCAGGCAGCAGTCGAGCAGGTGCAGTGGCTCCACCACCCAGCGGGAGGCGTGGTAGTCGTCGAGGGTGAGCGGCGTGCGCACAGCGGCGACAGGGTTGAGCTCGGCCCACTGTCGCTGGCCAACCGCGACCGATCCGAGCTCGTCGTGCGTCACGCCGAAGGTCGACATGTACCGGTCCGCAGCGAGGGCGTACCGATGGGTCGTGCTCGTGAGCCCGGCTGCCGTCTCCGCGCTCCGAACCCCTCGCGCCTGCAGCGAGGTGGCCCGATACGCGTCCGCGCCGGAGCTGGACTCGGATCGGGGAGTGTCCGAGAACACGCAGGCGACAACGTCGGCTGCACCGCTGTCGACCGCTTGAGCGGCCTGGGCGACCATCACACCAGCCGAGGCGCCGTACGCGGTCAATTGGGTCAGCAGGCGCAGGTCGCGCAGGCCCATGCGCCGAGCAAGGGTCAAGTCGAGGGCGGGTGGGGTGAGTGCAGGGTTGATGAGAAGCCCGTCGATGTCACTGAGGGAGAGTCCGGCGTCCCGCGCCGCCAGGTCGACCGCCTCGGCAGCGAACTCGAAGGACGTCCTGCCGAACACCTTCCCCACCTCGGTGAGGCCGAGCCCCGCGATCGCCGCCATTTTCACTCCTTGACCGTACGTACGGTTTCTACCGTACCCTAGGGGCGGAAGGGACGCCATCCATGGAGAGGACGCTCCGACATCCAAAGGGAGACCGACCATGGACGCCACGATGCAGCACCACCCGCTCCGCATCTCCGATCTGTTCGAGCACGGCGAGCGCATCCATGCTGGCGCGACCGTGACCGACTACGAGGACGGCGTACTCGTGCACCGCACGTTTGCCGAGGTAGCCGACGAGAGCCGCCGACTCGCGACTGCCCTGGCTGCCCTTGGCGTCGGCCGTGGTGACGTCGTGGCGACCCTGTGCTGGAACACCTCCCACCACATCGCCGCGTACTTCGCTGTCCCCGGCATGGGCGCGGTGCTGCACACGCTGAACCTGCGACTGCACTCGTCCCAACTGTCCTATATCGCACAGCACGCCGAGGATCAGGTGGTTCTCGTCGACGCCGACCTCCTGCCCCTGCTGCTGGAGTTCCTCACCGAAGTGCCGAGCGTTCGCCACGTCGTCTGCATCGGCGAGCTGGATCTAGGCTCGCTCAACGTGGAGGGCGTCACCTTCCACCGCTATGTCGATCTGATCGCGGCGGCGAAGCCGACGACTGAACTGGTCGAGGTGCAAGAGGATGAGGCGGCGGTGCTGTGCTACACGACGGGCACGACGGGTGACCCCAAGGGCGTGGCCTACAGCCATCGATCGACCTACCTGCACACCCTGATGATCTCGACGGGCAGTGCCTATGGCTTCACCGATGCCGACACCGCGCTGCCGGTGGTGCCGATGTTCCACGCCAACGCCTGGGGTTGGATCCACGCCGCGTGGGTAGCGGGGTCGCGCTTGGTGATGACCGGAAGGTTCCTCCAAGCGCCGCACCTGGCAGCCATGATCGAGCAGACACGCCCCACCATGCTCGCCGCCGTGCCGACGATCTGGAGCCAGCTGGGCGAGCATGCCCATGCGAACGGAGTTGACCTGACCTTCCTTCGGGTCGCAGTTTCCGGCGGCTCACCGCTCTCACCGGCGCTTGCGCGGAAGATCCACGAGACGAACGGCCTCCAGATCACCCAGGGCTGGGGCATGACCGAGACGTCTCCCCTGCTCACCTACTCTCGCCCCCCAGCCGGCACCTCGCCGGACGAGATGATCGGCTGGACCACCCGGACGGGAAGAGTCATGCCGGGAGTTCGCGCACGGATCGTCGACGAGCAGGGCGTCGTACAGCCGTGGGACGGCCTGTCGCAGGGTGAGGTCGAGGTGGCCGGCAACACGATCACCGGCGCCTATTTCGGCAACGCGGACAGCACCAAGTTCCGCGACGGCTGGCTGCGAACCGGCGATCTGGGCGTGATCGATCCGGGGGGCTGGGTCCAGCTGAAGGACCGGCTCAAGGACGGCATCAAGAGTGGCGGCGAGTGGATCTCCAGCGTCGAACTCGAGAACGCGATCGCCGAGCATCCCGCCGTCGCGGAAGTCGCCGTGGTCGGAGTCCACGACCCGAAGTGGGAGGAGCGGCCGCACGCCTTCGTGGTTCGCCTGGAAGGGGCCGAGCTGACCGAGGACGACCTCACGAGCTTCCTCAGCGGCCGGGTGGCCAAGTGGTGGATCCCTGACCGCTGGACCTTCACCTCGACCATCCCGCGGACGAGCGTGGGCAAGCCGGACAAAAACGCCCTGCGCGCGTCTACCAACTAGGCCGACCATGATCGCGCTCTGCCGCAAGCCGAGGGAGCCACTCAGTCCGCCAGGCAGGCCAGCCCCGCCGCGACCAGCTCCGGCACCGCATCGGCCGCCGCCCTCGCGTTCCGGCCCGCATCGGCTCCCGCCATCGCCCGGTAGGCGATTCCCTCGGCGATGACGGCGAGCTTCAGGTGCGCCAGCCCCAGGTAGAAGCCCCAGTCACCGAGGTCCCGGCCGGAACGGTCGACGTACGCGCTCGCCAGGTCCTCGGCGGAGGGCAGCCGCGGGCTCGCCCAGGCCGCCGGGATCCCGAGGACCGCGTCGAGGGCCGGGTGACGGTAGGTGCACATCAATGCCACGTCGGTGCGCGGTTCACCGAGCGCAGAGAGCTCCCAGTCGAGGACAGTACGGACCCGTGCCCGGTCGCCCGGATCGAGGATCAGGTTGTCGATCCGATAGTCCCCGTGCAGGATCGCCGACTCGGCCGACACCGGCAGTCGCAGCTCCAGCCGGGAGTGCAGACGCTCGAGGTCTGCGAGCTCACGGGTCTTCACCTGTTCCCACTGCCGCCGCCACAGCGCGACCTGGCGAACGACGAAGCCCTGCGGACGGCCGAAGTCCTCCAGCCCGACGGCGTTCGGATCCACTGCGTGCAGCGACGCGAGCACGTCGATCATCGAGGCACATGCGCCTCGCAACTCCTCGTCGACGAGTTGGTCCAGCTCGGCCCGCCCCCGGATGACTTCGCCGTCGATCCAGGTGGTGATGGTGAAGGGTGCCCCAATCACTGCGAGGTCCTGACACAGGCTGATGACGGGAGGGACCGGCACGCCGGTGCTCTGGAGCGCGGCCGTGACTCGGGCCTCACGGGCCACGTCGTGCGCGGACGCCGTCTGCCCGGCTATCGGGGTCGCCGGAAGACCCACCGGTTGACGCCGTCGCTGAGACGGTAGGTCAGGTTGGAGCGCCCGCCCGTGATGAGTTCAGCGGTGAGCGGTCCCGCGACAGCAACTCCGAGCGAACGCATGTGCCCTTCCAGGGCGGCGGTGTCGGCCAGCATAGGCACGTCAGGCCCCCAACCGCTGGCGCTCAGCCTTCACCGCGCGATTGGCGATCGCGAAGCGGTGCACCTCGGACGGCCCGTCGTACACCCGGAAGGGCCGGACCTCCCGGGCGATGCGGGCGACGGGCAGGTCTGCGGAAACGCCCAGGCCGCCACAGAGCTGCGCGGCCCGGTCCACGATCCTGCCGATGGCCTCCGCGCCGAACGTCTTGGCGATGGACGTCTCCTGGGCGGCCAACGAGCCGCCGTCGAGCGCAGCGCGGGCGACGTCAAGCAGGGCGCGGGTCGCGGCGAGGTCGATCTCGTTCTCGGCGATCAGATGCTGCGCAAGCCCATGGTCGCCGAGCGACCGACCGAAGACGCTGCGCGACGTCACGTAGTCCAGTGCGGTCTCGTGGGCTCGGACGGCGGCCCCGAGCCACCGCATGACGTGCGTCATCCGCGCGGGCCCCAACCGGACCTGGACGTAGCGGAAGCCCTCATCGACCTCACCCAGCACCGCG
>WNFX01012856.1_pt1 | contig 14860 bp, 18 predicted proteins | sample 5400111 | NCBI WGS metagenome assembly WNFX01 (sample SAMN13153363, study PRJNA577476) | soil metagenome | isolation source: 40 cm soil or saprolite under grassland replicate 1 | place: USA:California | collected 2016-06-15 | reverse complement strand
TTTCTTCTGTTCCTCATTGGCGAATGTCATGATGTGTCCCGTACAAAGTGAATTATGTGCCGCTACACTTAATCCAATAGAACCGCAAACTTTTGAGATCTCTTCGATAATAGTCTTATATTCAAAATAGCCCATTCCCGCCCCATTATATTCTTCCGGCACTAATACCCCCATCATACCAAGCTTTCCTAATTCTTTAAACACATGAACAGGAAATTCCTGGCTTTCATCCCACTCCATTACGTGTGGCTTTATGTGTTGCTTTGCAAATTCCTTCGCAGCATTTGCAATTTGTTGTGTTAATTCGGATGATTGAAAATTCATAAATAAACTCTGATGAAATTATGATGCCATCTCATCCGTTATGGGCAGAGATGGCATCATTTTTATAAATCACATTAGCAAGCAATCATGGTCCAACTATATTCAGCAATATGGCAATTGTTAAAGGCTATGCAAGGTAAAGGAATTTTTTTCAAGCGAACAAGTGTTATCGGATAATTTTTTTGATAGCTATACATTCAGAATTAAACCATCATACGCAAGATGAATATTCGCTGGTAGCTCAGCTTCAATAGCCTGGTGTAGCCCCAGCTGGTGAGAAATATGTGTGAAATAAACCGTTGGTATATTTAGTTCCTGCACAAGATCAATGGCTTCTCCCAAACTAAAATGTGAAACATGGGATTGCTTTCGTAAAACATTTACAACAAAGATTTCACTTCCCCTGATCTTTTCTTTCTCGTCTTCATCAATCCTGTTGGCATCGGTAACATAGGTGAATTTTCCAAAGCGGAATCCAAGCACTGGCATTTTCAAATGCCAGACCTGAACGGGAATGATTGGAATATCCCCGATAAAAAAGGGATCGGGTGTGATAGTATTAAGATTTAAATCGGGTATACCGGGATATTTTTTGTCGGCAAATGCATATCCAAATTCCCTTTTTAATGCCTCTTCGGTTAGAGCGTTGGCATATATTTCCATTTTTTTCTTATTAAAGAAATTGAAAGCTCTTACATCATCTAAGCCTGCAATATGATCTTTATGAGGATGAGTGAATAAAATTGCATCAACATTTTTTACCTTTTCTCTTAACATCTGGCAACGGAAATCGGGAGTAGTATCCACTACAATAGTCGTGTTTGCAGATTGAACCATAATACTTGGCCGGAAACGTTTATCCTTTTTATCGCGGGATGTGCAAACCTCGCAATCACAGGCGATCATGGGAACCCCACTGCTTGTCCCGGTGCCAAGAAAAGTTATTTTGAGCGGAGGATAAGTCACTATTAAAAGTACGAAATACGAAGTAAGAATTCAGAAGTTGAATCCTGGCATTAAAAATTGAAATTCCTGTTTGCCGATTACTTATTGTTTTCTTTAGCCGCTAATTTTGAATTGATCGCTGGATATAATTTTTTCGATTCTTCCGAAAGTAATTCAAACCGGATTTCCAGTAGAGGTATCAGATCGAGAAGGGTATTAATGCGTCCTTCTGTTTGCAAAAATTTGTTTAAGACAACCACCTTTTTTTGTTCAAGTATGCAATAGCCACTTTGAAAAGTTCCGCGTTCATAACGCAAAACATAGCCAGCTTCTTCAACAATTTTTTCTAATTTATCAAGAGTGGATTGAGTGTATTTCATAAAGCAAATTTAACTATCCTCCAATGGAATGATACAGATCATTATCCACAACCATGCTTTTTTTATACTTTTGGAGAGACCTATTAACTATGAAAAGAATTTTTTTCTTATTGCCTGGCTTCTTACTGGATTACTTTGTTTTTGCTCAAAAAACAATACCCGAGTTTGGAAAAATCGACATAACAGATCTTCATTTGAAATCCTGCGTTTTTGAACCAGGCGCCAATGCTATGAATCTTTTTGATGTGCAGGAAATTGAATTTAAACCTAATGAATTTGGATCAAAACTGATAGCCGAAAGACGTGTCCGAATTAAAATATTTAATGAATCCGGATACAAGTATGCTTCAATAAGGATCCCTTATTTCAGCCAAAAGAGAGTTACAAAAATTAAGGACTTGAGTGGTATTGTATATAATCTAGATCCATCTGGTAGCATTATCGTTCAAAAGCTGGAAAAGAAAGATTTTTTTAAAGAAAAAGCGGAAGATAAGGTTGGGATAATAAATTTTACTTTTCCTAACGTAAAGCCAGGGAGTATTGTTGAATTCAGATATACAAAGGTCGAAAAAAATAAAGTGGACATAGACCCATGGGCAGTGCAGGATGAGATACCAACAGCGTATGCTTCGACCGTTATAATCACCCCTACTTTTTCCCGAGTTAAAGAAAAAATTTACGGCACAGATACGATCGCTCAAAAAAAAGAACTGCTCACAAAAGGAGGACTCGACCACGATAAAAGAACATATTATCGGGAAAATATTAAATCCTTTCAGCCTGAACCATTCATGAGCTCTTATAAAGATAATCTGTTGAGAATAATTTTTCTTTTAATTCCAGAAAGTAATTTCTTTATTGATGCACTTACCGCGCCGGAAGCAATTTGGAAATATGCAGGTTCAAGGCTTTTAAACTCTCTTTATTTTGGTCAACAAATTAAAAAGACCATACCTGGTACAGATAATCTTATTGATTCCGCAAAAAAAATTTCTGCTGTTTCAAACCGGATCAACTTTATTTATGAAGCAGTTCAAAAAAGGTCACCCGCCAACATTGAGCAAACATTAAATGCTGATGATATCATTGATGCCTGGAATGAAGGGACGGGCAACACAGCAGAAATCAATCTTATTCTTCTAAATCTTCTTCAAAAAGCAAATGTTCAATGCTACCCTCTTTTAATAAGTACCCGTAATCACGGAAAAATAAATACTGATTTCCCCAGCACAGGCCAGTTAAATGGTGTTGATGTTCTGGCTATAGATAGCAATACCGTATACGTAATGGATGCAAGTATAAAATATCAATCATTTCAAAATCCCCCACTGAATGTAATGAATCGCAAGGCTTTTCTGTTAATTCCTAACAATATGAAATGGGTAATGGTGGATGATGACAGGCCTCTTTTAAAAGAGAGTACAAACATTGTTGGAACTATTAAAGACAATGGAACCATGGAAGGTGAGGCCACTTACTGGTATTATGACTATGCTAAATCTTTTATGCTTGACTCAGTGGACGATGATGAGAAAGAAGATCGTTTTTTTGACAAAAAAACACAAGGGTTGAAGATTATTTCAGTTAAGCAAAAAAATGACGATGCTAACATGGGGCCACTGGAAAGGGACGTTGAATTTAGTTACGAACCTCAGAGCACTAATAATTTTTATTTCATCAATCCCCAGTTTTTATTTTTAAAAAAAGATAATCCTTTTACTAAAGACACCCGTAACACCGATATAGATTTTGGATGCAATCAACAGTTTGATATAAAATTTCAGTTAACAATTCCACCTTCCTACGAAATAGAGGAATTACCCAAAAATATATTTCTAAGGGCTCCGGATACAAGTTTTTTCTTTAAAAGAACTTGTTTTTCTGATTCAATACATATTCTGTTATCCCAGACTTTTGAAGTAAAACAATCCATTTTTTCAAGAGAAGATTATCCAGCCGTAAAGGATTTTTTTTCCAGGGCCTATGCCTTAATGCAAGAGGAGATTGTATTAAAAAAGAAAAGGTAATCAAACTATCTACTCTGCATTTTTATCACCGGCACAATCATTTCTTCAAGACTTATGCCGCCGTGCTGAAAAGTATTGCGATAATAATTTACATAATAATTATAGTTGTTAGGATAGCAGAGATATCCATCCTCCCTTGCAAAAATGAATGATGAATTTACTGTGGGGGTTGGTAATCCCGCTTCCCTCGGATCACGAAATGCAAGAACTTCTTTTGGTTCATAAGCAAGATTGCGACCATGTTTATACCGAAGATTGGTAGTCGTTTGTTTATCGCCAACAACTTTATATGGAGTCTTTACCCTGATACTGCCATGATCAGTTGCCAATACTATTTTTATATTTTTATCTGCAATCTTTTTCAAGGCCTGGTGAAGTGGGGAATGCTCAAACCAGGATGTAGTTATGCTTCGGTAGCTCATTTCATCACCAGCCAGTTCTTTCAGCACTTCCATCTTTAATATCGTTCGTGAGCAGGTTATGAATATTATTTACCAGGTCGAGACCGGCCTGGTTATTTAAAACCTTTGTGTAAGAGTATCGGAGATTTTCCTTTCCCAATCTTTTCAACTGCGCCTTAAAAAATAATTCTTCATTTAAATTTTTTCCACCCTGCTCGTCATCATTTTTCCATTCAGCGGGGAATTTTTTTTCAATATCAATCGGCAGCAATCCGGAAAAAATCGCATTCCTGGCATACTGGGTGGCTGTAGGTAAAATGCTGTAAAATGTGTCCTCTTCCAATATTCTGAAGCTTTCAGAAAAAACAGGTTGTATGGCTTTCCACTGATCAAACCGAAGATTATCGATCAGTACAAAAAATAATGGTGTCCCCTTTTCAACATGCGGCAGCACTTTAAACTGAAACATGGTATGACTCATTACCGGACCGCTGCTACTTTTTGGATTAATCCAGGAAGCATAATTTCTCGAAACGAATTTGAAGAATTCAGTATTGGCCTCACTCTTTTGTTGCTGCAAAACTTCCTGCATTTCAGGACTATCACTTTTTTGCATTTCCAATTCCCAATACACAAGCTTTTTATAAATATCCATCCACTCATTATAATCAGGATTACTGTTCAGCGCCATAAATAAATTGCGGAACTGCTGCTGGTAAGCGGTCGTAGTTTTTTCTGCCACCAGCCTGCGATTATCAATGATTTTTTTTAAGCTCAGCCAAACCTGGTTAGGATTTACCGGCTTGATCAGGTAATCACTGATCTGGCTCCCGATCGCTTCGTCCATCAAATTTTCCGTTTCATTTTTTGTGATCAGCACCACCGGCAACGAGCCATTCACTTCTTTTATTTTAGCCAGCGTTTCAAGCCCTGTAATTCCCGGCATCGATTCATCAATCAGCACAACATCCACTACATTTTCCTTCACATAATCTATTGCATCAAAACCATTGGTTAGTGTTTGAACCTCGTAACCCTTTCCTTCTAAAAATAATTTTTGTGATTGCAAACTTTCAATCTCATCATCCACCCAAAGAATTTTCGGAACTGCCATTTGTAAAATTTATGATTATTTGTTTTTATTTTTTTGATATTAGCTTTTGTAATTCTTTGAACACCTGTTGCCTGCCTGCCGGCAGGTGTCACTCACTTCTGCGTTATGTAATTCTACTGAGCTATCAAGGACTTTCAAATTTAGTTTATTAAACCCAGCTATTGTAGCTTTGCCGACCGCTGTCACAATGGCTTTAACAAAAACACAACAGCATGGCTTTTACCCGCAAAATAATTAATGATCCGGTCTATGGTTTTATTACAATTGATCATCCCCTCCTGCTCAGTATCATCGCACATCCTTATTACCAGCGGCTTCGTCGTATTCATCAAATGGCATTTGCGCACCTGGTTTATCCCGGTGCGGTTCATTCACGTTTACTTCATTCACTCGGAGCCTATCATTTAATGGGTTGTGCTATCAGCGAATTAAAAAATAAGGGTACTGAAATTACATCAGAGGAGGAACTCGGAGCTAAAGTGGCGATCCTTCTTCATGATATTGGCCACGGACCTTATTCCCATGCATTAGAAAATGAATTGATAAATGATGTTCATCATGAAGCCATTTCATTGCGCATCATGCAAACCATGAATGAGGAATATAACGGACAATTACAAATAGCAATTGATATTTTCAGAAATAATTACCCCAAACATTTTTTACACCAGCTTGTTTCAGGCCAGCTCGATGTAGACCGCATGGATTATTTGTCACGGGATAGTTTTTTTACAGGAGTAGCGGAAGGCGTTATCAGTTACGATCGTATTTTAAAAATGCTTGCAGTAAAAGATGATGAACTAATGATCGAAGAAAAAGGTATTTATTCTATAGAGAAATTTTTAGTGGCACGAAGGCTAATGTACTGGCAGGTATATTTACATAAAGCAGTAATGGGAGCTGAAATGCTATTAGTGAGAATCATTCAGCGGGCAAAAGATCTTCTGGAAAAAGGAATACCGGCTATTGCTGCTACTGAGGCGTTGAATTTTTTTTTAAACAACGCGGGGCATCAATCAATCGAAAAGCATCTTGATTTATTCTGCAATCTTGATGATTATGACGTAATGTGTACCATAAAAAACTGGAGTAGCCATCCTGATAAAATATTGTCTGCACTTTGCCACGGGTTAGTGGACAGGAGATTGTTAAAAATAAAAATACAGGCTGAGCCGTTCAACGAAAAAATAATAGAAGAAAAAAAATCGGAGGTCATTGGGCGCCTACATATAACGGGGGACGAAGCCAGTTATTTTGTTTTTACCGGCGAAGCGATGAATACAACTTATGACCCCAGTGATGAAAAAATAAATATTTTGTTTAAAGATGGAAGTGTAAAAGATATTTCTAAAATTGACAATGCACTTATCCACCAACAATTGTCTGGCCCTATCAAAAAATATTACATTTGTTATTTGAGGTAGTTGTCAACGTTGAGCTTCTAATCGCGAGAAAAAGCATAACGGTAAAATTAGTTCGCAAGGGGGAGCTCATGTTTCAAAATTTTATTATGAATTTTTCTGCAGCCCAGATCGCTCAACTTATAAATGGTAAAATAGAGGGTGATCCCAATGCTTCTATCAATACTTTCGGAAAAATTGAAGAGGCTAAGCAGGGAGAACTCGCATTCCTTTCTAATCCGAAATATGAAGAATTCCTCTATACAACAAATGCGTCCATTGTTGTAATTAATGAATCTCATAATTTGAGACAACCCGTTAACCCGACTTTAATCCGTGTAAAGGATGCCTATTCCGCCTTTGCATTTATATTAAGATATTACCAGGAAATGGTAAGCCAACAGTTGACAGGTATTCAGCAACCCAGTTATATTTCTTCAACAGCAGTTTTAGGCAAAGATGTTTTTATAGGTGCATTCTCCTATTTGGGAGAGAAGGTAAAGGTCGGTGACAGTTCTAAAATTCACCCCAATACCTATATCGGCGATAATGTGCAAATAGGTGAAAACTGTATTATTCAACCGGGTGTAAAAATTCACCACGATTCTATATTGGGAAACCGTGTAAACATTCATGCCGGTTCAGTAATCGGTAGTGATGGATTTGGTCATGCTCCTCACGAAGATGGTAGTTATAAAAAGATTCCTCAATTAGGAAATGTAATCATTGAAGATGATGTAGAAATTGGTGCTAATACTATTGTTGACAGGGCCACTATGGGGTCCACTATAATCAGAAAAGGTGCGAAATTGGATAACCTTATTCAAATTGCCCAGTGCACTCCGCAGCCAGGCAGCCATTAAAAATTTACCTGATATAGAAAAGCGATTAAACAAATTGGAGGCTTTAATAAGCCAGTTGTTTGAAGAAAAATAAAATTTATGCAACTTACCGCCGCTCAAATTTCAAAACTTATTAATGGAAAAATTGAAGGTGACGAAAACGAAGTCGTTACTTCTTTTGCAAAAATTGAAGAGGCAAAAACTTCTCAATTAACTTTTTTTTCCAACTCCAGGTATGAAGAATTTTTATATACCACAACTGCTTCCATAATTATCATTAATGACGACTATGTTTTAAGACAGCCCATCGCCTCTACATTGATTCGCGTAGCCGATCCTTATAATGCCTTTGTAATTCTTTTGGGCAAGCACCAGGAAATGGTCAGACAGCAAATGAAAGGTATTCAACAGCCCAGTTATATTTCTGATACTGCTGTTTTAGGCGAGGATGTTTTTATTGGAGCTTTTTCTTATTTAGGAGAAAAAGTAAAAATTGGGAGTAATACAAAGATATATCCTAATACTTATATCGGCGATAATACAGAAATAGGGGAGGGTTGTATTGTTTATGCGGGTGTAAGAATCTATTCTGATAATAAGATTGGAAATAATGCAATTATTCATTCCGGTTGTGTGATTGGCAGTGACGGTTTCGGGTTTATTCCCCAGCCCGATGGGACTGTAAAAAAAGTGCCTCAAATTGGTAATGTGATCATACAGGATAATGTTGAAATAGGTGCGAATACAACCGTTGACAGGGCTACGATGGGATCTACAATTATTAAGAATGGTGTAAAACTTGATAACCTGGTCCAGGTCGCCCACAATGTTGAGTTAGGTAACAATACCGTAGTGGCAGGCGGAACGGCTTTTGGAGGCTCCGTTAAAATTGGCAATAATGTTTTGTTTGGTGGACAGGTAGGGGTCAAAGAACATATTCAAATTGCGGATCGGACAAGCGTGGGTGCACAGGCCAAAGTGATAAAATCAGTTACCACTCCGGGGACTGTCATAAATGATTCACCGGCTTTCGACTATATGAAAGCATTACGAAGCCAATCTATTTACAGAAATCTTCCTGAGCTGGAAAAAAGAGTGAAGGAATTGGAGGCATTAGTAAAACAACTGATGGAACAAAAGGTTTAAGGACTATCTGGTCAAAAGGAAATACAATATAATATCAATTGAGTCATGGCTGTCATACTTCCTGTTGAAAACAAATATCCTGAGTTCGGTAAAAACTGTTTTATTGCGCCCAATGCCACCATTGTTGGGGATGTGATCATGGGTGATGATTGCAGTATATGGTTCAGTGCGGTAATAAGAGGGGATGTCAATTTTATCCGGATAGGTAATAAAGTAAATGTGCAGGATGGTGCTTGCATTCATTGCACTTTTCAAAAGACAAGTACAATTATTGGCAATAATGTGTCAATTGGTCACAATGCCATTATACATGGATGTGTGCTGCACGGAAATGTCCTGATCGGGATGGGAGCAATTGTAATGGATGAGGCCGTTGTTCACAGTAATACGATTATTGCTGCAGGAGCCATTGTATTGGAAGGAACAATTTGTGAAACTGGAAGTATTTACGCCGGAATTCCTGCAAAGAAAATAAAAGATATTTCAGAGGAACTCATAAGCGGTGAAATTGATCGTATCGCTAATAACTACGTGAGATATGCAGATTGGTTTCGCAATTTTTAATGTCCATTCAATAATATTTAGCTGTTAAGAATTCGAAACCAGGAACTTCAAAAAATTAAACTTCACTCGTATTTTTCCTATGGCAGGCGCAATTTATTATAAGTAGTTTCGTTAATATTTTAAGTAGATTATGAAAAGCCTCCGTTCCATACTGATGTTTGTTTCTGTGAGTTTTATTTTATCATCGTGCAGTTTATGGAACAAAGTATTTCCGCCAAAATATGGCTGTCCCAGTGATGGAAGAAATGTGGGCGCCGAAAAATTACTCTCAGGCGATATGAGTAAAAAAGAAATGAAAAAAGCAAGAAAAGCTAAATTCAGAGGATAACAATCTTTGATGCAGCTTTTTCTCGTATATCCAAGTCCTATTAGTGAAACAAAAACCGTTTACTATGAGTCTCACCCTACGAACTACTTTGGGCTGTACAGAAGCTGTCATTGATGATGAGGGCGGATTGAAATGCTTCTATCATGTCGCTGATATTCTAAGTGGAGATCTCCGCATCAAATTCACAAGTAAAGAAGATGATTTTGATTCGATTGACTGGGAATTTAGTTTCCACGGTCATAATCTTACTTTGCATTACAGCATATACACAGGTGTTTCTATTTTTCCTTCACGCACCCGCGATGCTATGAAAAAAGACAACCGTGCTGTTGTTGAGTTAGCCAGTGTGCTGGAGAAAAAATTGCTCGATTCCGATTTAAAAAGAAATATTGCTTGAGGTGAGTTTGATTTTTATTTTGCCAACTGCTTAGCTTCGATGTAACTTCTCTTGCGTCGCACTTGTGTACGTTCTGTAATACTTGTCTGCAACTTCTTTGTGTCCTTCGTGTCCATTTTTTCAGTACATTACTTCAGGTCACAAAGTGCACAAAGGATACAACGGGCACAAAGCATTTCACTGGCATTGTTAGCAACGAAACATCGGTCCTTATTGGGGAAACTATTCGGCAAAAAACATTTTACTAATTGATTTCTTTCAACACAACCTCTTTCACGTTATCCGCCAAAATTCTTTCCTGCTGCATCGTATCACGATAACGAATAGTAACTGTATTATCTGTTTTGGTTTGCTGATCAACGGTTACACAAAAAGGAGTACCGATGGCATCCATTCTCCGATAGCGTTTTCCAATTGTATCTTTTTCTTCATAAAAACAGCGGAAATGAGATTTACAATCATCCATGATCGTTCTTGCAATTTCAGGCAATCCATCTTTTTTCACTAATGGCAGAACGGCTAGTTTCATCGGAGCAATCTTTGCCGGAAATCTTAATATTACACGACTGTCTTGTTTTTCCGATGTACTCAGGTCCTCTTCTGTATAACCTTCGCTTAGCATCATTAAAATCGTTCTGTCTAAACCAATTGAAGTTTCAATTACGTAAGGAATATAATTCTGATTGATCTCACTATCGAAATACTGCATTTTCTTTTTGCTATACTCCTGGTGATTTTTCAAATCAAAATCTGTGCGTGAATGAATACCTTCTACTTCTTTAAAGCCGATTGGAAATTCATATTCAATATCACAAGCGGCATCGGCATAGTGAGCCAACTTCACATGATCATGAAAACGATATCTTTCTCTTGGAATGCCAAGACTCAAATGCCATTTCATTCGTTCTTCTTTCCAGGTTTCATACCATTCTTTTTGCGTACCTGGACGAATGAAATATTGCATTTCCATTTGCTCAAACTCCCTCATACGAAAAATAAATTGCCTCGCTACAATTTCATTCCTGAACGCCTTCCCTATTTGTGCAATACCGAAAGGAATTTTTAAGCGCCCCGTTTTCTGAACATTCAAAAAATTTACAAAAATTCCCTGGGCTGTTTCAGGTCGTAGATAAATTTCATTGGTTTCATCGCTTACACTTCCAATTTGTGTTGAGAACATCAGGTTGAATTGACGGATGTCTGACCAATTTGAAGTCTTGCTGATGGAGCATTTTATTCCATAATTAATGATCAGTTGTCTTAATCCATCAAAATCGTCTTTGGCAATAAATTTATCCAGTTCATCAAGCAAGCCATTCGCTTCATCTTCTCTGCCTTCATTACGCATTTCTTCGGCCTTTGCTTCAATTAAATGATCAACACGGTATCTTTTTTTGCTGTCCTTGTTATCGATCATCGGGTCATTGAAATTGTCAACATGCCCGCTGGCCTTCCATGTAGTTGGATGCATAAAAATAGCAGCATCGATGCCAACTATGTTTTCATGTAGTTGGGTCATGTGCTTCCACCAATAATCTTTGATATTTTTTTTCAGTTCACTTCCCCACTGGCCATAATCATACACGGCTTGTAAACCGTCATAAATTTCACTGCTGGGGAAAATAAAACCATACTCTTTGCAATGTGAAATAATTGCCTGGAACTTGTTGCTATCCGTTGCCATAGGGCGCAAAGATAATAGTCAAATAGTCAAATGAAGTCAAATTAGTCATACAGGCGTACTCCATTTAATTGATGTCAATGACCTATTTGACCGCTATGACTAATTATGTATTTTCAGAAAGTGGTTTTTTAGAAGTCACTTCTACCTGCTCAACCCAAACCGCATAGTTATTTGGATAAATTTGAGAACCAGTTTCAATAGCATATTCCCTGGTAAACGATGCACCGAAATAAAGAATAGCTGAAGAGTAATAAACCCATAACAGCACGATAATGACAGAACCTGCGGCACCATAAGCGGTGGACATAGTGCTATGGCCGAGATAGTAGCTAATCAGAAATTTACCAAGCATGAAAAACAAAGCGGTAGTAAATGCTCCAACCCGTACATGTTTCCATTGAATGCGGGCATCCGGCAGAACTTTAAAAATGAGCCCGAAAATAAAAGCGGTGATCAAATAAGTAAGAATAAGATTTACTATATAAGCAATAATCACAGTTACATTGGGAAAGTTTTTCAGGAGATGATTGATCAAAATATCCATAGCTCCATTGATAATAAGGGAGACGAGTAAAATAAAGCCAAAACTTACTATCATTGAGAAAGAAAGTAAACGATTAATGATGAGCCTGAGCCATCCTCTTCCTTTTCTTGGCTTGGCTTTTAATTTCCAGAGCAGGTTAATGGAATCCTGAATTTCGCCAAACACGCTGGTAGCGCCAATGATAAGGGCTGCAAATCCAATGATAGTGGCAAGATGAGTATTGCCTGAAATCAATGCATTCCGCATAGTTTGCTGAATACTTGCTGCGGCATCCTGCCCGATAAATTTTGCCATTTGGCCATACAGTGAACCCTCAACTACCTCGCGGCGATAAAAAATATTGCTAAACCAAATTGTGATAATAAGTAAACCTGGCAATGAAAATATAGTAGAGAAAGCCAATGAGGCACTTAACTTTAAAACATTATTATTAAAAAAATCAGCAAATGAGCATTTAATGATCTTCCATGTTCTTTTTGGCGACATAAACCGTGCTGTTATCATGCAAATAATTAATCATACATAATGCCAAAAGAGAGCTTATTTCATTTTTTTTTGATACCAATATTTGAGGCATAGGTCATCTATTAATATTCCTCTCTTACTTTAATTTCTCATTCTGCTGATGCCTTTTTGCATCTCTGATATTTTTCTTTTCAAAATTCTTTTGTAATGCTTCTGTGAGATCAATACCGGTTTGGTTGGCAATACAAATCAATACCCATAACACATCGGCTAATTCATCACTTAGTTTTTTTTCTTTATCAGTTTCTTTAAAAGACTGATCTCCATAAATGCGACTCATTAGTCTTGCTACCTCACCTACTTCTTCTGTAAGAATAGCCATGTTTGTAAGTTCGCTGAAGTAACGAACTCCTGTTGTCTTGATCCACTGATCTACATTTTGCTGCGCCTCTTGTAAAGTCATAACATTTTTTTTGCTTGCTACACGCAATATAGCATGATTATTGTCGTTTGAAGTCTTCCTTCCCCCTCTTGAAAACTACACATAATCTTTACTAACCTGAATTTTTGTATTCTATGATGTATCCAATCATCCGGAAAATAGCAACTATTTCCGCCTTTGTATGTCTTGTAAATTGTTCAATGGCCCAGGATCCAGGTCCCAAATCCAAAACATCTGCTGCAAAAGCAGAAGCCAAACCTTTTCGAATTTTAACTGACGGTCAACGCATCATCATTCAAAGTAAGCAGGATATTCAGCGTATTATGGCATGGACAACCAGCGGGCATCGAATTGTAGAGCAAATAAACCCCAATTCTCCATATAGTTTTACAGTTCCCAATACTGAAAAATACCTGTTTGTAATGATCCAGTTAAAAAATGGTAAATACTATACCGAGAAGATAGGTGTGCAGTGATAACACGAATTATTTCAAATTAACACCACTCTTTTAAGTAAGTGATTTGCCCCTCCGACGCTTTCAGATAATTGATAGTTCGGTAACAAATGGATTTATAATAACGAGTGTTGCTTTCACTTCTAATATTATCGAATCAAAAACTACAAAGTCTGCAAAATATTTTCTTGGCACCTGAAATTTGTGTTTGAATTATTCTTTGTTCTTCGTATCTATAACAATTGTTACGGGTCCATCATTCAGCAATTCCACTTTCATATCAGCACCAAAAATGCCCGTTTGAATTTCCTTGCCAAGATCGCTTGATAATTGACTGATCATTTTTTCGTAAATGGGAATGGCAATATCAGGTTTGCCAGCCCTGATATATGAGGGACGGTTTCCTTTTTTTGTAGATGCATGCAGGGTAAACTGGCTGATCAAAAGAATATCCCCATTCACATCTTTCAATGAAATATTCATCACCCCATTTTTATCATTAAAAACCCGAAGATTGACAATCTTGCTGCTGAGCCATTCAATATCATCCTGTATATCACTATCTTCAACACCAAGCAAAATAAGAAGTCCATTTTTTATCTCGCCATGAACATTACCTTCAATAGTTACGCTGGCCCTGGTTACTCGTTGAATGACGGCACGCATAAGGAGTTGGTGGTTTAGAGTTTATCGTTTGTGGTTAATTTTGAATTTTGCTTGTTACGATTGTCAAAATAAATGCGAAAGATACAGCCGTGAACTATAAACTGCAAACCACAAACTATAAATTTAATGATTGATGTTTCAAACGAAATAAAATTTCAAACTACAAGAAGTGGTGGGAAAGGCGGACAGAATGTAAATAAAGTTGAGACGGCGGCTATCGGGTCATTTCATATTGAGTCTTCTTCATTTTTTGCCGAGGAACAAAAGCAGGTACTTTTACAAAAACTTTCTAATCGCGTTAATGCTGAAGGCTTTTTACAGGTGAAATCCCAAACACATCGCTCTCAGTTGGCCAATAAGGAAGAAGTAATTGAAAAGATAAATCGACTGATTCATGATAGCCTGAAAAAGAAAAAAGCAAGGATCGCTACAAAACCTGGAAGACAATCAAAAGAAAGAAGATTGGAATGGAAAAAAAGAAATGCGGAAGTTAAGTCCCAGCGGAGGAAATTCAGGCCCGGCGAGTATTAGGAGGAAAAAATGTCTAATTTCAGCATGTATTTTATGAAACGAAAATGGCTGACCATACTCATTTTGTTTACATCGGTAATTATAGTTTCATACGTGGTTGGTTCCTGTAAAAAGCATGAAATTTTATACACAACAACTTCACTGCAACAAATAATTCCTGCCGGCTTTCCTGCACCCCTTTATACCTTTCAGGATAATCCATTGA
>WNFX01009285.1_pt1 | contig 14871 bp, 12 predicted proteins | sample 5400111 | NCBI WGS metagenome assembly WNFX01 (sample SAMN13153363, study PRJNA577476) | soil metagenome | isolation source: 40 cm soil or saprolite under grassland replicate 1 | place: USA:California | collected 2016-06-15 | reverse complement strand
CCATAAAAATTTACAACAATATGCCACGTAAGAAAATATATGCGACGGAAAAATAAATTACTAATCCTGTTACATCAACTAATGTTGCTACGAATGGCGCAGAAGATGCAGCCGGGTCAGCGCCAAGACGTTTTAGTATCAACGGTAACATTGAGCCACTTAATGTTCCCCAAAGCACAACGCCAATTAATGAAAAACCAACAGTGAATGCAATGAGTAGCCAGTGTGGGCCATAAAGGGCTTCGATCCACCCGTGCATCATAAGCCAGTGCCAAAAGCAAACGCGTATAAAACCAATTGCTCCCAAAATGCTCCCAAGCATAATGCCGCTGAGCACTTCACGCCGCATAACACGCCACCAGTCTGCAAGCGATACTTCTGCAACAGCCATAGCCTGAATAATAAGTGTAGATGCCTGTGAACCGCTGTTGCCACCACTGCTCATAATAAGCGGAACAAAAATTGAAAGAACAACAGCTTTTTGAATTTCATCACTGAAATATGACATTGCAGTTGCAGTAAGCATTTCGCCTATAAATAAAATAATAAGCCAGCCAACTCTTTTCTTGATTAGTTTGAAGAATGGTGTTTCAAGATAAGGTTCTTCCAAAGCTTCAGTACCACCTATCTTTTGTATGTCTTCGCTAAACTCTTCATTCGCAACCCAGAGAATATCGTCAATTGTAACAATGCCGAGCAGTATATTATTATCATCTGTTACAGGCAATGCAACGCGGTTATTCATTTTAAATATCTGGCTGGCTTGTTCCTGGTCATCGTTTACATTCAATGCTACTATACGTCCGTCAAGTAATTCACTCATGCGTTTATCAGGCGGAGCAATAATAATGTCGCGTATCTTAATATCATCAACAAGCTCACCTTTTTCATTAATGATGTAAATAACATCAACTGTTTCACTGCTCTTTGCCACTTTGCGAATGATGCTTAAAACTTCATCAACCGTATTGTGTTCGTATACATAAACATAATCCGGCGTCATGAGGCGGCCTACACTATCTTCAGGATAGCCAAGTAAAGAGAGTGTAATTTTTCTTTCTTCCGGGCCGAGCAATCTTATAAGGTCGCGTATTACTTCTTTTGGAAGCTCTTCTAAAAAAGCAGTGCGGTCATCGGCGGGAAGCTCATTTAATAGCTCTGCAGTTTTAAAAGGAGGTAATTCTTTTACAATGTGTCGTTGCTCAGTTATATCAAGTATCTTAAATACACTTGCCGCGCGGTGCATTGACATGTTGGCAATGATCTGTGATTCATAATCGGGATATTCATATACCAATTCTGCAACATCACTAATGTTTTGAGCATTCAGAAAATCACTAATTGCAAGTTTATCACCGGTTTGAATTACCTGCTCAAATTGTTCCTGTATCGTTTGTTGTTCTATTTCCAGGTTCATCGTATACAAATTAGTGAATGATGATTATACCGCTGCAAAGCTAATGGTTGATTAGTTAATTGGTTAATTAGTTGATTGGTTGATTAGTTGATTGGTTGGTTAGTTGATTAGTTAACCGGTTAATTAGTTAACGTGTTCGATGTTCAACCTTTCAACCTTTCAACATTTCAACATTTCAACATTTCAACTGAACTGGCATGATAGCTGTAGCAGATATAAGTTAATTATTTACAAATCCTGTTTTATTTTCACTGCATGATTGTGCCCTATTTAACAATAGCTCCTTCAAAAAAAGGAGGCCGTGGTGTTTTTACAACAAGAAATATACCGGCCAACACAGTTATTGAGATTTCGCCCGTAATTGTACTTAGTTCGAAAGATCGAGCCATTGCTGAAAAAACAAGTTTGTATGGTTATATTTTTGAATGGGGCGCTTCAAAAAAGAAGGGCTGCCTTGCATTGGGTTATGTTTCTTTGTATAACCACGATTATACTGCTAACTGCGATTATGATATGGATTTTGAACATGATCTTATTACTATACGAACAGTTCGGGAAATAAAAAAAGGTGAAGAACTGTATGTAAATTATAATGCCGAGCCGAATAATAAAACAAAGGTGTGGTTTAAGGCAAAATAAAAACCGCCTTCGCTTTCGCTCCGGCGGTTGTATTCATCACCAAACCAACTGTAAGTTTTACCAATATTGATAGCCAAGTATTCTTGCGAGTTCAACTTTTGCCAAACATAATTGATACTCATATTGCAGCCTTGTAAATTCTGCTCTCTGCCTGTTTGTACTTGCATTGGTTATTTCAAGATTGGTGCCAACCCCATTTAAATACCTGCTTGATGCCAACTCTTCTGCAGCTTTAGCTTCTTCAATCTGGCCCTCAGTATTTTTTATACGCTCCATATTGCTGTTGAGATCGGTTAATGCTTGTTGAATATCTTTTCTGTAAGTATTATCAAGTGTTTGCAGGGAGAGTTCATTTTGTTTAACAATAGTTTCCTGAAGTTTTGTTTGCCGTCTTGTTTTACCGCCATCATAAATGGGAACTTTTAGTGAAACACCTGCTGCATAGTTGAAACGCAATTCATTTACATTGGGAACATAACCATTTTTAAAGCCGGCACTACCGCCAATACTTACTGTAGGTCTTGTAGTTATTTTTGTGAGTGCAAGATCATTTTGAGCCTGTTGTACTTTATCCCTTGCCAATACATATTCCATGTTGTGCGTTTGGGCATCATTCATTGCAGCTAAAGCATCTTTTAATTCAACATCAAAATCGAAGCTGTTGCCATTTGCAGTAACATTGCCTGTGGTATACGATAAAAGATTCAATTGTTTTTGCAGGTTATTTTGCAAATCCACCTTTCGGTTTTCCTCTGCATCAATGTTTGCCCGTACATTGAGTAAATCAATTTTTATCGCCTCACCATTTTTAAGTTTGCTGTCTATTATTCTTTTGTTTTCATTAAGATATGCCAGCACACTATCTTCAATAGCTATCGCTTTCTGAAAATAAATTATGTTATAATAAATAACTGCAACCTGGTTTGCCAATTGACTTTTTACGTATTCAACATTGTGTTGCGAGCAACGCAGATCTGTTTTTGCTCTATCTACATTTGTTTTTAGTCTTCCGAAATCAAGGAGTAAATAGTTTGCGCTTACATTGGTGTTTACATTATGAACAGGAGCAAATTGAAAATTTTTTGTTTCACCATCTACCTGTAGTGGCAAAGTAATTTTTGGTTGCACATAATTATAACTCGCATTACCATCAATGGTGGGCAAATTGGTTTGTGCTATTTCAAGCCGCTCCTGTGCTGTTGCTATTGTGTTCTCTGCTTCTTTTACTTTTGGAAAATAGGCGAACGATTGGTTAATCAAAGATTTTAATCCATTGTTTGCCTGCACCTGCGCTTTTAGTGCAATTGCAGAAAAGATCGTTATGCATATAAAGAATATCTTTTTCATATCAGGTTTCTTATTTGTTGATCGGCTCATATTTTATATTGATGAATACTTTTGTTCAATAAAGATTAAGGTGTTGAAGAGTGCGACGCAACGGAAGTTTAATTTTTATTATACAGTCTGGCTCATAAAAAATTCTCTATTATTCATACTATTACAATTAATGTGCTTCAGCTAATACGGCTGTCGCTGCCTTGCCATTTCCATTTGTTTTTTTCTTTGTTCTTAAAAATACAACCAACGGAATTACGAGAATAAAGAATACAGCGATAAGCTGGAATGTATCTAAGTAAGACAAGTAATAAGCTTGCTTATCCACCGCATTATTAAGTACGGCATAAGCTTTTGTGGCTGCCGTAGCAGTATCACCTGTTTTAGCGATAAAATTTTGCCCAATGCTGTTCAGGCGATTTGTAAGTTCGTATGAACCCTGTGTAAGATTTGACACAAGATCAGTTCTGTGTTGGGCATAATGATGCGCAATATAGTTATTGGCTATTGCGATGCCGAAAGCACCACCCAACTGACGTATCATATTATTCAACGCAATACCTGAAGGATACTCCTTTGGTTGCAGCCCTACAACAGCCTGGTTTATCAATGGTAACTGCACCATAGAAATACCAAAGGCACGCAATGCAAGAGGAACGAAAAAATCCCAACGACTTACATCAGGGCTTACGTCTGAACTAAGCCATGCATAGGAAGCAAAAAGTATAAAGCCGACCACAACAAATGGTACTGCGGGCACACCTTTAGCCATTGATTTACCTATTACCGGCATCATAATTACGGCTATAAGTGTTGGCGCTAAAAGTGACAGACCTGTTTCGTAAGCTGAGAATCCCAATACACGCTGCGCCAATACAGGATACACAAACACTGAAGTAAATAAACCAAACCCCGCAACAAAAGTGAATATGGTAGTAAATGCAAGATTCCGATTGCCTAATACTCTCAGGTTTACTGCAGGACTTTTTATGCGAAGCTCATAAATGATAAACCCTACAAGACCCAATGCAGCAATTACAGAACATACTTGTATTGCATGACTGCTGAACCAATCTTCAGCTTCACCACGTTCTAATACAAACTGTAAACATCCAATGCCGGCCGCCAGTAATGCAATGCCTGTATAATCAATATGTATCTGCTTTTTATTTTTTCCTTCGTTTGGTTTTGTTTTTATAAACGAGAAAGAAAGTAATGTGGCAATGATGCCGATTGGTATATTAATCATGAAGATCAATGGCCAGTTAAAATGTTCAATAATATACCCGCCAACTGTTGGTCCTAATGTTGGTCCAAGCACCAGGCCCATACCGAATAAACCCGAAGCAACGGGTCTGTCCTCCGGTTCAAATGCATCGAATAAAATTGCCTGCGAAGTAGAGAGTAATGCACCACCACCAACACCTTGTACAAACCGCCATGCAATTATTTCAACGAGACCCGTTGACTGCGCACACATGTATGATGCAAAAGTGAAAATGATCATGGAAGCGATATAATAATTTTTTCTTCCAAAATATTCCGCTAAAAAACCTGTAAGGGGAATAATGATCACATTCGCTATAGCGTAAGAAGTAATTACCCAGCTAATGTCTTCGATGCTTACACCAAGACTGCCTGCCATATCGCTCAATGCAACGTTAACAATGGAGGTATCTATTAACTCCATTACTGCCGCCGATACTGTAGTAATTACAATAACAAATTTTGCAATTCCTTTAGCTGACATAACAAATTATTTCGTTGGTACAACAACATAAACACTAAGACCTGCTCTTAAATAATTCCTGTATTTATTAATGTCGCTGATAGCTATTTTTACAGGAACTCGTTGCGTTACTTTTACAAAGTTGCCGCTGGCATTGTCAGGTGGCAGCAAAGAGAATCTTGCGCCTGTTGCTTCGCTAAGGCTTTCGATAGTGCCTGTAAGTTTTAAATCGGGGTATGCGTCAAGCTCAATGCTTACAGGCATTTGAGGATGAAACTTTTTTATCTGTGTTTCTTTAAAGTTGGCAACGATCCAGTATGTGCTGTCATTTACAATTGAGAACAATGGTGTGCCTGCCTGTACATACTGACCAACAGTAATATTCTTTTTACCAAGCTTACCGCCCTGAGGGGCATAAATCTTTGTGTAAGAAATTTTTAATTTCTGCTGCTCTATCGCTGCTTTTTTAACGGCAAGCGATGCTTCCGCCTTTTGAATAGCTGCTTCTGATATAGCGATCTTACTTGTTGAAGCTGTGTAATCACTTCCACTGTTATTTACCTGTTGTGTTGCTGCTGCAAGTGCAAACCGGCTATCATCGAGTTGTTTTTTTGTAATTGCCTGGTCAGCAAATAATTTTTGATTGCGCTCATAATCTTCCTGTGCCTGTTGCAATTTAACTTCATCAAACGTGATAGCTCCTTTATTTACTTTAGTTGAAGCAACTGCATTATTAAGAGATGCTTTAAGAGCTGACCTGCTTTTACAGAATCATAATCGCCTGGCACTATAGATTTTACATAGCCTGAAACCCTTGGTAATACAGGTATGATCTGCGTTTCAATTTGCGAGTTATCTGTTGTTTCATGAGTTAGCGCAAAAGAAATTTTGTTGTAGCCAACTATTACACCTGCAATTAAAACGATTCCAAAAATAATAAAAAGTAATGGTGATTTTTTCTTTTTAGCTTCTTCGCTATTCTGTTTCATAACTTTTCTGTTTGCTGTTTGTTCATCAAAAACTCTTCCATTTGATGATTTCGGCTGTTCTAATACTGTGGTTGCATTTGCTTGCTCTTCCATAACATAAGATTTTGGTTATTTTTCCAATAGATAAGAATGCATCAGATCTTTTAAGTGATCACTTACTCTTTTACTAAATTTTGGGTCATCGTAAGGCACATAACCTTCTTCTTTATTTAACATCCTGTTACAAAATTTTTTTGAAAGTAAAACCTGGTTAATCGTGCCGATAATAGATGCTATTGCAAGAAGGCTGTCAACTTTTCTGAAGCTTCCATTTTTTATTCCGGCTTCTATAACGCTTCTTATAAGAATACTGTTTGGAGAAATCATATTTACGATTGCCTCCTGCAAAACTTCACGCTCACTCAGCATCATTTCCTGGTGAATAACCCGATGAAACTTGCGATTCGTAAAAAGTCTTGTAACATAACCGTCAATGATCCGATCTAATTTTTCAATTTCAGAAAGCTGTTTGTTCTTTATTATTTCCTCAAGAAAATCTCTTGTGTAAGCAGCTTTTTGTTGCAGCATACATTCAAAAAGCTTTTCTTTTGAGCCGAAATAATAATTGATCATTGCCACATTCACATCGGCTTTTGTTGCAATGTCGCGGATTGAAGTGCCTTCAAAACCCTTTTCTGCAAAGAGTTCTACAGCAGTATCAATAATGTGTGTTTTTTTATCCATACTTCACTAAATACTTTTTGGAAACACAAAATTAAACAAATGTTTGAATTAAACAAACGTTTAATTAACTTTTTTGGAAGATTTTTTTGCCCTGCTTTTAGAATTTTGCGCGTTCCCATTTAGCTATTTGGATTGTATAACCCCCTCCAGCTCACAATAATTTCTATTGTCAGTTAGTGAGGACTTGTACGTTTGGAACTATGAGCAGCAAGAATAAAAAATTTTACACTAAGGGTTTGAATTTAGGCAGACAATATTTTACTTAAGTCAAAAATTATTACCGCATAGTAGCATTCTGCTTATAATGAATGGATCAAAATTTTAGTCCTACGGAGGAGCTATTTGAGAACAGGGAGCTCCTACGGAGCTTTCTTACTGTAACTTGTTTCCTTCTACAAACAGGAAGCTCCTACGGAGCTCAAGTAAATAACGGTAGTCCAATTGTGAATCGATGAATTAGTTCAGTTGTGAATCGATAAATTAGTTCAATTGTGGATCGATAAATTGAGTTCAATTATGAATCGATAAGTTCAATTATGAATCGATGAATTGAGTTCCTGACTTTAAAAAATTAGAAACTATTCTTAACCCTGATGAATAAAGTTCGAAACGCAAAAGAGAGTCCGCGACTTCGCCGGGATTAACATGACACAACGTAAGCTCTATAGTAGTACCGCAGATGGGCACAAAAAAATCTAATAAGTAGTATAAACAATAATGACGCCAACGATCATCATAATAACCATGCCTGTGAAGAAAAGAATATCGGCAATGGTTTCTATTGTATCGTATTGATCTTTTCGCAATGCCATATATGCAAGAATGGCCGAAGCAAAAAATATACATGTATTGGCTGAGAGTATTTCGTCAGCATAAGTGCCGACGCCCATTTTCATTACGCGAAAAAGCGCGATAATAGTAACACTAACGCCAGCCATAGTTGTAGAGCCATTAAAAACATGCTCTGCTATTGTCTTTCTTTTATTGTTGTTGGGCATTATGCGTAATTCACAAAATTTATTTAATGATAACTATATTCTATGCGGCCGATTGGTTGTTTCTGCTTGTTGAAGCAAAGTTCTTTTTGTTTAAGCCCATTTGGTAAGTAAATATATTGCCATACAAGATAATTAGCAGAGCCTTGTGGTATCTGGGTTAATTGTATAAGTGTTCCGTTGCTGTCATATTCAAATAAAAAATCGGGCAGCAGACGTTGAGCTTTTGCATTAAACCTTACGATGTCTGTAAGCTGGTGCTGATCGTTATAGTAATAAAAATATTTTTGCAACAGGCGACCTTTTTTTCGCCAATGTTCCTCTGCAATATTTCCCTGTTCATCTTTTACAAATTCAATAACTGTTGTGTCTTTGCTATCTTTTATAAGGAGCATTTTTACGGGCAGATTATTTTCATATAGCCATTGATGTATTTCCTGTGAAGATGAATTCATAAAAGTATCTTCTGTTTGAGTGGTTATTGATTGCAGATTATTGTTATCGTAAGTATATAAGGTAGTGCTTTCTATATTTTCTGCATTGTTGATTGTTTTACTCACTTTGTCATTTGCGTAAAAAGCAGTAGATACAGATTTTCCTGCAGAAGGATATTCGGTGGTAGTTGTGATAACATTATTGTTGGAGGAGATCTGCTGTTGCAACATAAAATGATCAGTTAATTCTCCATCGGCTTCGTAGCTTTTTGCAGAGACCTGCTGAACACGATTATTTTTTAGTAACTGGCATTGTTTATTTGTTTGCTGAGTAGTAATTAAATCATTATAGTAATACTGGCTGTAAGAAGTACTTATTGTTAAGAAAAAAAGTATAACAACTGTTACAATATTCATTCGTTGATGATTTTATTTCAAAAATAATTGGTGCAGCTTATTAACGGCAAAACATATTGCAAAGTATGTATTGTTGCATTGATTGAGTTATGTATTTTTAGTCAAATTTTAACAGGGTGTCGCATCTAAAAGAAAGAAAAGAAAAGAATTGTCTTAATTGTAATGCCGAAGTTCTGGGCAGATATTGCCATATATGCGGACAGGAAAATGTGGAAGTAGAAGAAAGTTTCTGGGCACTCGCAACGCATCTTATTTATGATATTACGCACTTTGACAGCAAATTTTTTGATACGGTAAAATATCTGTTGTTAAAACCGGGATTTTTATCAAAAGAATATCTGCGCGGCAGAAGAGCCAGTTACCTTCACCCTATAAGAACGTATGTTTTTACATCAGCGATTTTTTTTATTGTTTTTTTTACATTCATTGTTAAGCCGGGAGAAATTGAAAAGAATATGAATACACTTTCCTATAAAAAACCTGCGTTGACAGAGGGAAACAAATCGATAAGCGAACAAATACGGGTATTGCAGGATTCATTGAAAAAAACAACCGATGAGAAACAACGAAAGAAAATTAAAGAAGAAATTTATGGGTTAAATATTGTTTCCTCGTACATACCTTCATCAGAAGAAGCTGAAGATTCAATTAAGCACAACAGTAATAAAAGCGATATGGTTGTAAACTTTGGGAATATACCATCAACCATTCAGGAATATGATTCTTTGCAACAAAAACTTCGCGAAAGCGAAAGAGACAATTGGTTAGGAAAGCTTTTAACGTATCGCGTAATTTCAATTAATCAAAAATATAAGGGAAACTCTGAAAGATTTAAAGAAGATTATTTAGAGAAATTCAAGCACTCAATACCCCAGATGATGTTTATTTCACTTCCACTTGTAGCCTTAGTAATGCAGTTATTATATATAAGGAGAAGAAAACAATTTTTTTATGTGGATCATGTAATCCTTATGATACATGTTTATATTGCTATCTTTATTTCTTTGCTTATTTATTATGGTTTTGATGCCTTGCATAAGGCAACAGATTTTGGATTGTTTGGCTGGATAACAACACTTATCGGTATATATATTTTTTTATATTGTTTTATGGCTATGTATAAATTTTACAGGCAGGGAATTTTTAAAACTTTTGTTAAGTATTTTATTTTATTATTCGTTGCCAGTATATTGACTGGTATATTGCTGGTAGTATTTCTTGTTACTTCATTTTTTCAAATATGAGACATGGAAAATATTGGATCTGCCTTTGAAAGATTAGTGAATATTATGGATGAACTGCGGGAAAAATGTCCATGGGACAGAAAGCAAACTATTCATACACTTCGCTCTTTGACAATAGAAGAAACCTATGAACTCACTGATAGTATAATAGAGGAAGACTGGCAAAATATTAAAGAAGAGCTCGGAGATATATTGCTCCATATTATTTTTTATGCAAGGATTGCTAAAGAGCAATCAAAATTTACTTTGGAAGAAGTAATTGAAACACTTTGCAATAAACTGATTGTTCGTCATCCGCATATTTATGGTGATGTAAAAGTGCAAAATGAAGAAGATGTCAAAAAGAACTGGGAAGCTATAAAGATAAGTGGAGGTAAAAAATCGGTGATGAATGGAGTGCCGGTTTCATTGCCCGCTGTTGTAAAGGCAAGCCGGATACAGGAAAAGGCAAAGCAGGTTGGTTTTGAATGGCACAACAAAGAGGATGTATGGAAAAAGGTTGAAGAGGAAATGGATGAGTTGAAGGAAGTAATAGCTAAAGAAGATCAAAAAAAGATAGAAGAGGAATTTGGAGATGTTCTATTCAGCCTGGTAAACTATGCACGATTTTTGCATGTTGATGCAGAAGCAGCTTTGGAAAAAGTGAATAAAAAATTTATAAGGCGATTCGTAAGAATGGAAGAAGCTGCCTCAGCAGAATCCAAAAACCTGGCGGATATGACTCTTGAGGAAATGGATAATTTGTGGAACCGAATAAAAAAACAAAATCTCACTTCTTGATCAAGATTCTCAAAACTTCGGTTTACAGGTATGGTTATCTTTTTATTGCGGCCGCGTGGCTGTACACTGTTTCTTTTTTGTTTACGAATTATTTTTCTTTCGATTCCAGCCCTAATAAGGTAGCAAACGTATTAAGAAGATATATTACCGGTAAAGAAAAACATTTTAATGATTTACTAAAGAATACTTCATTAGTACAAGGCATTATTACAAATAAACCTTCGGGGGCAAAAAGTCAGCTACTGAAAGATGACATAGGTATCTTTACTTATGTTATCAATGAAAACGGCAATCCCGCACAATTATATTGGAATAGCAATATCATGTCCGTTCGCGCCGAAGATTTAAAAAGACCTGATGGGAATTATGCAGTGTCTTATCAGAATAGTTTCTTTGAATTGTTAAAACAAACAATTCAAAGAAATAATCATGAATACCTTATACTTGGATTAATACCTGTACATTGGGCATATTCCATTGAAGATGAAAATCTGCAAAGCCGTTTTGCAGCTTACCCGCAGCTCGAAAAAAGTTATACCATATCATCATTCAGCGATGGTACTCCGGTATTAAATGGCGAAGGAAAAACGCTTTTCTATATTCAGCAAAAGGCCAACACTTCTCTTGACGAGCAGTTGGGCACCGTTTCAATCCTGTTACGTGTAATTGCAATCATTATTTTAATGATCTTTATTAATTCACTGGCAACAGAATTGGCCCAGCAAATCAGCTTTTTTACAGGATTTTTATTTTTGTTGGTTATAGTGGTATTTTTCCGGTCACTCACTTACTCTTTCCATTTTCCGTTTGATTATAGCAAGCTTGATTTATTTGATCCACGGGTATATGCCTCAAGCATCCTGCACCCCTCTCTGGGCGATCTTATGATCAATTCTATTCTCTTATACTGGCTTGTTAGCTTTATTAAATTCAATATCAATAAATTTAAAAATGCTGATTTTAAATTACCCGATATTGGAAAAAAGATAGTTGCTGTTGCATCGCTAAGTATTATTCCCTTATTTACTATAAAAATGGCAGGTTTTTTAACCAGCCTGATTAAAGATTCAGCCGAATCAAAAATTTCTTTTAATGTAACTAATTTTTCTTCAATGAATATTTACACTGTTGTAAGTTTCATTATCATTTGTTTCATAATCCTTAGCTTTTTTTATATCTCTCAATTTTTGGTAAGGCTTTCTTTACTTGCGCAGTTAACCATGTATTGGAGAATTATTATTTTATTGTCTTTCACTTTTTTATTCCTGAGTTTTAAAATTAGCGACACTAACGACACTGTTCTCAATTTTGCATTAATTGCATGGCTACTTATATTTTATGTGTTTCTTAATTTAAGAATTGCGGATGTTCCACTTTCTTTTTTTTATTCATCTTTTTTTATGCCATGGGGTATTTTTCTTATGGCATCAGTATCTGCACTTTTAATATATCAGAATAAATCGCTCGAACAGGATAAACGGATAACAATAGCTGAAAAAATTACCACTGAGTCTGATCAGACAAACGAAACCATTCTGCGAATCGCACTTGCAAGGTTTTCCGGTTTTATTGCCGAAAATAATTTTATAAATTTTTACAACGAAAGCCAAAACAGGTCGCTGAAGAATAGTATCGTTAATGAAAATTTACAAGGGTATCTTAAAAATTTTTATACACGCGTATATACTTTTGATCAGGCTTATCAGCCGTTGTATAACGAGGATTCTGCATCTTACAATGTTATCCAGTCTATAATTATGAACCAGGGAAGGTTTACAACTCTGCCTGATTTATACTATTACGAAAATGCTGCAGACAAGTTCAGCTATATTTACGAAAAAGATGTATACGCTGCTGATTCCACCTCTCTCGGTTATATATTTTTACTAATTCGACCCAAAGCATATAAAGAAGAAGAATTAACCCCTCAGTTATTCAGGCAACTCGTAAACGATGTTTCTAATTTAGGTCCTGATTATTCTTTAGCCATTTATCAAAATAACAGGCTTATAAAAAGTACCAGTAACCATAGTTTCAGGGATGTTATTTCTTCTGAAGACGTACCCCAATTTGAACACGAATTCAGGAACAACAAAGATTTCAGCGAGCTCTGGTATAAGGCAGGAGGTAATAAAATAATTGTTATCGTTAGAAAAAATAATTGGTTCCCGGAGGCCACTACTTTTTTTTCTTACCTCTTTGGCTTATTGATTATTCTTACCCTTATTCAGCACTTTGGTCATCTTATTCTTAAAACGCATTTTAAATGGAATGAGGTCAGGAAAGTATTCCGCTTCAATATTCGTACACAAATACAGGTAATAATTGTTATAGTTAGTGTTATATCCTTTATTGTAATAGGTATAACCACTATATCTTTTTTTATTATCAGGTTTAATAGAAATAACAATGAAAAGTTAAGAACTACAGCACAAATTCTGGTAAATGAAATTGAAAGTTTAAACAGGGATCGTGGAGTCACCAACAATATGTTTTATAATCTTGATACGAATGACCTTGAAAAAAGAATTCTTGAAATAGCTGAAATACATAATACTGATATCAACTTTTTTGATCCTGAAGGAAATCTTAGAATTACTTCGCAACGATACATTTACGATAACAAGATACTCAGTTACAAAATGAATTCTGCTGCTTATTATGACATGCGTTATAATCGCAGCACACAATTCATTCAGAATGAGGATGTGGTTAATTTTTCTTATCTCAGTATTTATGAGCCCATAAAAAATGATAATGGCCGCCTGCTTGCATATCTTAATGTGCCCTATATAAATTCTCAAAGTGAACTCAACCAGGAAATTTCTAACTTTCTTATCACGCTTATAAATCTTAATGCACTTATTTTTATACTGGCAGGCGCAATCGCGATTTGGATAACAAGACGCATTACTTCTTCATTTACGCTAATTGGAAATAAGATGAGGGCAATCAACTTTGGCACTGCAAACGAAGAAATTGAATGGAAGAAAGATGATGAGCTTGGGGAGCTTGTAATTGAATATAATAAAATGGTGAAGAAGCTTGCCGAAAGTGCAAGGGCGCTTGCACGAAGTGAACGCGAAGGAGCGTGGCGTGAAATGGCAAGACAGGTAGCACATGAAATAAAAAATCCTCTTACACCTATGAAGCTAAGCATTCAATACCTGCAGCGTGCAATACATAATAATGCGCCTAATGTAAAAGATCTCTCACGACAGGTTGCCAATACATTGGTTGAACAGATTGATCAGCTATCAAAAATTGCAGGAGATTTTTCTCAGTTTGCCAATATAACCAATGTGCGTAAAGAGATATTTGATTTGTCAGACGTATTGGGAACTATCATTCAATTATTCCGGGCAGATGAAAGAATAAATATAGTATGGAGGAAGGAAGAAGGTACTTATATGATCGAAGCAGATAAAACACAAATTCACCGTTTGTTCACTAATCTTATTAAGAATGCTATAGAAGCTTATGAAAGCGATGGAAAAATAAAAATCATAATCCACCAATTCAAAACACAAAAAGAAATAGTTGTATCTGTTGAGGATAGAGGAAATGGTATACCGGAGATTATGCAACCAAAAATTTTTGCTCCCAACTTTACTACCAAATCTTCAGGCACAGGACTCGGGCTTGCTATTTGCAAAGGCATAGTAGAAAAGGCCTACGGCAACATCTGGTTTGAAACAAAAGAAGATGTTGGAAGTAAATTTTTTGTTTCGTTACCACTTGTGTAGTTGCCGCATATTATAAAATCACTATTATTTTTTTGTACCGGTTTCACCGGTGGCTATTCACTTAGAAGCCCTTCGGGCTTCTAAGCAGCAATACTTTTATTTTCTATTTGCCTGACTTCATTTTTATTGTTGTTTTTTTCGTCATACAGCACGTAATCATTATACTTTGCTTCATGGGTATCGCCAAAAAGGCTTTTTCCTATGCTGGCAACACGCACTATTTCAGCATACAAGTTATTTCCTGATGCTATTCGCAAATATGAATGAAGGTTACGGTTTGCCAATGCATCCTCCTGCCTCCCGAGTGCTTCATCAAAATCTATGGCTGTTTGTTGCAAAGTAGAAAGTATTTCAGCAGTAAGTCCTTCAGTGCTTAACTCGCTCAAAAGATTTGTACCAATACGTGATACCCTTTTGGCAAGA
>WNFX01007119.1_pt1 | contig 14871 bp, 20 predicted proteins | sample 5400111 | NCBI WGS metagenome assembly WNFX01 (sample SAMN13153363, study PRJNA577476) | soil metagenome | isolation source: 40 cm soil or saprolite under grassland replicate 1 | place: USA:California | collected 2016-06-15 | reverse complement strand
GCACTACACCGGGAACCCCGAGAGTTCAGCATTTCTGAAGGTTGGCTGCTGGACCGGCGGCCGTGAGTTGGCCGAACTCAAGGGTTCAGTGTGGGTCGCGGGCTGGTCAGCTTCGGGTGAGGGCTGGCAGCAGGTCCAGGCCGGCTGGTGCCTAGCGGTCGCTGGGTCAGGCCAGCCGCAGGCGGGCGCCGTCGAGCACCTGCTCGATGAGCCACAGTGCTTGCGCGAAGTATTCCGGGCAGCGCTGGTGGGCCCAGCCGAGTATGTCCAGGCAGTGTTCGAGTTGGTAGCACGCGAATCGCTCGGGCGCGCCGGGGTCCAGCTGGCCGTGTTCGAGGTAGCCGGCCAGGAACGACTGGAAGATCGGCGAGTCCAGGCCGTGATCAGCGTTCCACAAGAAGTCCTCCACTGGGTCGCCAGGGGCGGCGGACTCGAAGTCGAATACGGCCACCACCTCCAGGTGGCCGCCGGCGGCTGGGCCGACTGTAGCGTTGCTGGTGCCGTAGTCGCCGTGCAGCAGCCGGGGCCGCAGCCAGCCAGCTTCGCGGATGGCAGGTTCGAGCCGGTCCAGTTCGTGGCTTGCGCGGCGCACCAGCGCCGGTGGGACACCGTCGAGCCCGGCCGCCTGGGCGCGGATGGCGCTGGCCCGGGGCAGCACGTGCCCGGCCAGCGTGGCGGGGCCGCCAGCTTGCCAGGTGCCAAAGCTGGGGAATCCGCCGAAGGCGTGCAGGGTCGGCAGCCATCGGCCAAGAGCGTGGTTGAACTCCCAGCCCCATGGAGTGTCCAGTTCGCCGCGGCTGGGCCGGACGTGATCGCCAGTCACGCTGGTCTCCAGGGTCCACGGCACGCGGCTGTTGTCTTTGGGCACGATGCCGTGGCCGAGCAGGCGCGGCACCGGCAGGCCACGGCCGGCCAGGAACTCCAGCGCGGCGATCTTGCGGGCCTGCTTGGCGCGGCCATCGGACAGGTAGGCCTTGAAGATCGCCTGGTCGCCGACGGCGAAGACCTGGTTGCGGTCTTTTTCCTCCAGCAGCCGGGCCGGGGCCACACCGCCGGGCAGGTGCCGTGTCGCGGCCTCGACCTCGCTGACGGTCAGCCGTTGATGCCCCATCGCTCCTCACCGCCTGGGGAGGTGCTTCGCCATCTCATTGTCGCGGTTCTGCCCAGGCGGGCCGATCTCGGCGCAGTAGCGGATGGCGGTGGGGTCGCTGATCCCGAACAGGTGGGTGAGCTGGAGCGGGTCACCCCCGCTGGCCTGGGCTTGGTCGAGCAGCCGGTCGGCGCGCAGGTCCTGCGCGGTGATGCCCAGCCGCCGCACCGTGGCGTGGATATAGCCGCGGCTGACGGGCTCGAGGCCGCCTGCGGTACTCCGGTTGATCAGCAAATGCGAGTTGGCGGTCGCGGGCCAGCGCGCCTGGCGGACCTGCAGCCATGCGCGCAGGTGCTGCGCGGTGAGCTGATCCAGCGGCCGGGCTCGGCCGCCCGCAAACAAAGTTCCGGCGCCGGGGTCGGTGTCATCGAGCATCAGGACGCGGATGTCGCTGGGGCGCAGCGCGTGGACCCCGGCCAGCAGCACGATGAGCCGCTCGGCGGGGTCGTCCAGACGGCCGAGCAGGCGGGCGCGCAGGACATCATCGAGGGGCAGCACCGGCGGCGGCTGGATTCTGCGGCCGGTCAGGGGCGCAGCGGGGTTGGTGAACAGCACGCGGCGGGTCTTGAGCGTGCTGAACAGCGACCGCATCGCCGACAGCACCAGCAGCCGGGTCGCCCCGGACAACGCGGCGAGCTCGCCGGCCAGGTCCTCGGTGGTGACCTGCCGCAGCGACTCATACCGCGCGGACCAGCTGGCCAGCGGGGCCTGGAGGACGCGCAGGTACCCCTGGATGGTGCGGTCCTGCCGGGCGCGCGCAGCGCGCGATCCGCGGCCTTGCAGCGCCTCGATCCAGGTACGCACCTCGGCCGCGACCGGCGCGGGCACCGCCGCGAGCCGGGCCGCCAGCCACCGGTCGAAGGCTGCCTGCGGGCTGGGCCGGACCAGGCCCTGATCGGTGAGGAACTCGATGGCCCGCAGCGCGACCAGGCGCCGCTCGTTGAGGAACTGGCGGAGCCTGCCGACGTCCCAGGGCGGCTCGCCGAGGTCCTCACGGCTGGCCAGCACGGCGGTCACGGCGCGCCAGGCCTGGCGCAGCGTGTCCGGGGCCCAGCCGCGGGCCTGGCCGTAGCCGATGAGCGCGTCCAGGGGCGGCGGCGCAGCGGGGCTGGGCACTGGCCGGGGCTGACGTGCCCGGGCCTGCTTACGGAGCGCCCGGGCGGCGCGGGCGGCGCACTGGCAGGACCGGCACGCCCCGGCCGCGCCGATCGGCTGCGACCGCCCGCACCAGGGGCAGGTCCCGGCCGGGTGACACCGGCGGAAACCCCGGCAGGCCCCGCACAGCCCGCCGGACAGCCAGGTCAGGTCCCCGCAGTCGGCGCAGGCCCCGGTGATCTCGCGGGCACGGACAGCGGGCGGGAGCACCACCCGGGGCCTGCGTTCCCGGGCCCGCTTGCGCAGCGCCCGGGCGGCGCGGGCGGCGCACTGGCAGGACCGGCACGCCCCGGCCGCGCCGATCGGCTGCTGCCGCCCGCACCAGGGGCAGGTCCCGGCCGGATGGGCCCAGCGGAACAGCCTGCACGCCCTGCACAGCCCGCTGGCCAGCCTGGTCAGGTCCCCGCAGTCGCGGCAGGCGCCAGTAACTTCGCGGGACTTCGCGTCGCAGCGGCGGCAGCGGCCCGACCACAGCCGCGCGACCTGCTTGCCGCAGTCCCGGCAGGCCCCGGCACGGGCGGCGGCCCGCAGCTTGCACCGCTGGCACCGGCCGGCGAACCAGACCGGGCGCTCCTCGCCGCAGTCCGGGCAGATGACCAGCCGGGTCCGCGACAGCCGGTAGCAGCGGGCGCACAACCCCGCGGCCAGGTGCCTGCGGGTCCGCCCGCACCCCTCGCAGGGCCGCACCGGGTGCTGGGCGCGGGCGTAGCAGCGCCTGCACAGGCCGGGCTTGGCGCGGCCTGGCCCGGTCGCCCCGCACGCGGTGCAGGTGACCACCGGCCAGGCGCTCATACCGGCGGCGGCGGCCGGCCGCCGCGGCGTGACGGCCGGATCGCCGGTGAGGCCGCCGCAACGGCGGGCGCCTCCCGGCTGGGTGCCTTGCCCGCGGCGGGGTCGCGGACCAGCAGATCGCCGGGTTCGCAGCCGAGCACGGCGCAGATGACATCCAGGTCATCGAGGCGGACCGAGATCGGCCGCCCCGACCACAGGTGCGACATCTTCCCGGCGGAGATCTCCAGCCCCGCCTCGGCCAGCAGCCGTCGCAGGTCCGAGGACCGCCAGATGCCGCGCTGGGCGGCGGCCAGCCGCAGGTTCCATTGCATACCTCTACTCCTTGAACCGCGCGGCGGCCCGCCCGGCCGCCTGCTCGTAAGCGTGTTCGATGACCTCGTCGGCGACGTGCACGTAGCGGACCGTGGTCGACAGCCACCGGTGACCCAGAAGCTGCTGGATCGCGGCCAGCCCGATGCCCTCGCCATACAACCGCGACGCGCACGCGTGCCGCAGCACGTGCGGGGTGAGCTTGGTGACCGGGCCGCGCAGGTGCCGGGCCGCCGCCTGCCCCAGCGCGGTGGCGAAGGTGTCCCCGCCGATCGGCCCGCCCCTCTCGGACGGGAACAGCCCCGCGCGGGGCAGCTCCCAGTCGTCGGAGAAGTCGCCGCGGACCTCGGTCACCCACCAGATCAGCAGCGGCCGGGCATCACCGAGCATCGGCACCATCCGCTCCCTGGGCCCGGATCCGCGCGAGCCCTTGCCCAGCCGCACGTGGATCTTGCCCAGCGGGCCGTGCCCGAAGTGCAGGTCCTCCAGCCGCAGCCCGCACAGCTCGCGCAGCCGCAGCCCCGTCTCTCCGGCCAGCCGGGCCATCGCGTAGTGCCGGGCGGCGGCCAGCCACTTGCGCGCCGCGGGCAGCTCGCCGCGCCAGGCGGCAAAGAACGCCGCCAGGGCCTCCGGGGCCGGCGGGACACGGACATGGAAGTCGCCCGAGTGACGGGGCCGGTTGCACTCATCGATCGGCGAGGCGACCACCCGGCCGGTCAGCTCATGAATCTCGCCCCGATAGCGGGCATCCAGGAAGCGGAAGAACAAGTCGATCGCCCCGGCCTTGCCGCGCCGGGTCTCCGGTGCCCGGTGCCGCTGCGCCTGGCCCAAGAACCGGTCCGCGTGCGCGGGCTCGGCCTCCCAGGCGAACACGCCCGCGTGCGCCAGGAACTGCTCCACCGCGGTGATCTCGCCGCGGATCGTGCCGTCAGCCACGCCGTGCCGAGGACTGTACCGGAATGGCGACACGGGTTCAGGGATCTGCCAGCGACACGCCGTCAGGAGTTTCCTCCCACCTGACCTGCCACAAGGCACGACCAGCGCCAGTGATGGCCAGAACGAACTGTCGGCAGGTCCAGCACTGGACGCAAGACCTTAGAAGCCGGCTTGCCGAGCACGAGGCCGGGCGCGGCGCCCGGCTCCTGGAGGTCATCAGAGACGCAGGACTGGGCTGGAAGCTGGCCCGCACCTGGCCGGGTGACCGCAAGCGCGAGCGGCAGATCAAGGACCAGGGCGGCGCGTCCAGGCACTGCCCGGAGTGCGGAGTCCGGCCGAGAAACGGCCTGTGCCACGAGGAGGAAGCACCGGGGCCGGCAGAGCCGGCCCGCGTGCCGGAGACCTCCGCGGCGCTGGCCAGGCCGGAGCGCCTGCCTGCCTTCGAGCGCGGCGCGGCGCAGGCCCGCCGGGCTGTCCGGCAGCAGATAGACGCCGGATTCTCCGCCGATCGCATCGCCGAGGTTCAGGGCCGCATCTTCGCTGCCGTGATCCCGGAACGGGCCGGCGCCGAGGGCCGCGAGGTGGCCCGGGGATACCGCGAGACCGCCGAGGCCCTGATAGCGGCTCACCGCGAGGCCAGCACGCCGCGGCCAGCCGCGGCGGCGACAGAAGCAACTCAACCGCAGGAAGGAACCGAGATGAGCACAGGCACAGCAGCCGGCCAGGCAGCGGGCGACAGGGAGAGAACGGAGGCGGCGGCCCGGACCGGCGCCATCACCGCACAGCAGATCATCGTCGCGCAGGCGAACGCCGGCATGACCGCCGACCGGATCGCCGAGCATCACCAGGACGTCGCCGCCTCGCTGCTGAACGGCGCCGAGACGCGCGAGGGCGAGGCCTTCGCCATCGAGTACTCGCTTGCGGGCGAGGCACTGGTGGGCGACCTGCGCGAGATGGACCGCGGGCCGGAGCCAGATCACACGCCCGGCTCGCCGCATCCTGACCCGCGGCTGGCCGCGCGCGGCTGGCGCAACTGCGAGCACGGCATCTACCACCGGCGCGAGGCGCAGGCCGAGGCGGACTCGGACCCTGAGGCGGCATGAGACGTGCGCTGGCAGGCGCCAGGCAGGAACCGAGGAGAGAGAGGCAGTCTGATGGACGAGAGCAAGGCCATCCCGCTGGAAGTGCCGCTGATCGGCGCGCTTGAGCGCGCGCTCGGGCTGGACTGGATGCCCGCGGTCCCGCTCACGATCGGCACGCCCGCCGAGCGTGAGATGGAAGCAGGCTGACATGGCGAGACTCGACAGGGATCGGCTCCAGCAGGACAGCGAGGACCTGGCCCGGCTCTGGCGCGACAAAGGCGCTGACAGCAAGGAAGGCGCTGACAGCAAGGAATGGGCGGAATCCGCCGCGCGAGCCCGGATCGAGCAGCAGCTACAGGAAGCTGACGCCAAAACCAAGGGCACGATTCTCGCTCGTTTCCTTTTCGCTGGCCACGTGGCCGCCCGGGCCGTCCCGGACGTCCAGTGCGAAGGCCAGTGGGTGGGCCGCCGCTCGGTCAACCTGGCCGGCCGCGCGCCCGTGCCGGACTGGTTCACCAGGTGTGAGAGCCGGAGCATTACGCACGAAGTCACCAGTTCCTGCGAGTGCTACCACGGCCGCCGGTGGCTCCTGTGCGAGTCGTGCGCGGACGCGGTCGACCACGCATCCATGACCGGGCGCGGAGCGTCGTGCATCGACTGCCGGGCCCGCGCGTGCAACCCGTGCCCCGTGGTGATCCGGGTCCGTCGCACCGTGGCGGAGGTGAGCTGACATGGCCGTGAACCCAGCAGTCCACCCGGCGCACTTCCCCGACCACACCCGAACCGAGCCCGCCATGCAGGTGCGCAAAGTCAGCCACGCCCCGTCCGGCGGCCTGGAGGGACTGATCTGCCAGGCGATCATCCGTGCGCACCGGGAGCGGGAGGCCCGCCGGGCGCAGATGCGGGAGCGGTTCGGCCAGCGGCAGCCGCCATGGGCAGGCGAGTACGCCCGGACCGGGCGCGTCCGCCAGGCGGAGCGGGAGGCGGGCGGATGACCGGCGAAGCGGAGCGGGAGCACGTCGAGGCGCGCGACGTCCGGCCCGGCGACATGATCTGGAACCCGTACGGCGGCGCGCGAGGCCACGCGGAAGTCGCCAGCGAGCGGCGGGAGCGGCCAGACGGGACAGTCGAGTTCGACTGCGCGGACGGGCGCACCGGCCATTTCCGGCCCCAGTTCCGCCTGCGGCTCGACCGCGCCGCCATGGAGCGCAGGGACGCGGAGATGGAGGCAGGACAGTGACCGGGCGTGACGCGCCGGGCCGCGAGGCCGCGGGCGGGACTGCGGAAGTCGTGAGGGAGTACCGCGAGACCGCCGGCGCCGGACGGGCGCGGTTCACGGTGAGCCTGCCGCAGGGCAACGTCTCTGGCGCAGACCCGCAGGTGTGGGCGCGGCCGGAGGCTTACGGCCTGGAGCGGGTTTTCTGCCCGGGGCACGGCGGCAGCGATGTCTGCCCGTACGGCGCTCACGATGAGATCCGGCTGGCGAAGCGCGAGTTGCTGCGCATGGCCGGGCGGGACGCGGAGAGGGAGGCAGGATAGTGACCGCAGTCGCTGATTCCGCCGGAATCACGATGGTGCCGCTCGCCGGGCTGGCGCCGCATCCGCTCAACCCGCGGACGAGCCTGGGCGACCTGGCTGAACTGGCGGCCTCCATCGCCGCGCAGGGGCCTCTTTGAGCCTCTTGTCGTGCTCAGCGCGGCCGCGCATGCGGAGGCTACGCAGGCGGCGAGAGGCGGCAACGGGCACCCCCTGCCAGGCATCACGCACGTGATCGTGATGGGCCACCGGCGGCACGAGGCCGCGCGGCAGGCTGGGCTGGCTGCCGTGCCGGTCCTGGTGCGCGACGACCTGGCCGGGCCCGCGGCGGTGGCCGCGATGATCGCCGAGAACAGGCACCGGGAGGGGCTGGACCCGCTGGCCGAGGCCTCGGCCATGGCCGGGCTGGCCCGCCTCGGCTGGCGTCAGCGGCGGATCGCGGCCGAGACGGGCTGCTCCCAGGCGCACGTGTCCAAGCGGATGGCCCTGCTGCAGCTGCCCGGGCCAGCGCGCTTGAGCTCCACAAGCTCACCGGCGCCGGTGAGGTGGCCGGTGAGGTCATCGGCCAGGCCATCCGGGAGATCGAGCAGGGGCATCATCCGGCGGCCGTCCTGTCAATGGCTAAATCTCAGCTCGGGCGCGCTCAGGCCGCGGAGAAGACCAGGGCGAAGCTCGAGAGTGAGGGCATTGAGGTCATCACGGACCAGCGCCGGGAGCGCATGGGCTGGCCGCGGGTCTACGGCGATACCAGCGCCCACGCCAGGGCAGGGTGCCTGGCCGCGCTGATTGGCTGGTCTGGTGAGCCGGACTACGTGTGCACCAATCCCGCCGGGCACCCTGAGGAGCTATCCCCGCACGGCCGCCGCGAGGCGCGTGCCCACGAGGACGAGCGGGAGGGCCGCAAGGCCGCCAAGGCCCGGGACGTTGCCTGCGCCGCGATCGTCGCCGGGCCGCTGCCGCCCGCCCGGGTCCTGCTGCACCTGATCACCACGGCACTGCTGGACGGCGGCGGCCATGCGGAGTCGATGCGGATGGCGGCCCGCTGGCTAGCGGAGAGCGGCGCCGCGCCGCGCGGCGTGGACCACTACCGGCTGCGGGACCAGCTGGCGGCCGGCGGCGACCGCGGCGGGCTGCAGCGCTACGCCTACGCCTACGCCTACGCGCTGGCCGGCGACGAGGCGCGCGTCCGGTCCCGGTGGGCCAGCTGGGACGAGCATCACATCGCCCACTTCGAGCGCCTGGGCGCTGCCGGGTACGAGCCGACCGCATGGGAGCAGGCCCGGCTGGCCGAGGCCCAAGCGTGCGCTGACGCGCGCGGCAGCCTGGCATGCCCGCATTGCGGCTGCACCAGCGCTAGCGGGGGCGGGAGCAGCTGCCGCGTCGGCTACGACCGCGAACAGGGCCAGGTCGCCTACGAGTGCGGCTGGGACTGCGGCCGGCACCGGGCCGCCGGCAAGGAGGCGGGGAGCTGATGGCAGCAGCGACGTTCACGGACCGCCGCGGGCTGACCCAGGACGCCGGTGAGGTAGCGGCCGGGCCGGCGTGCCCGGACTGCCCGGGCGAGATCCGCAGGACCGGCTGGCGGTTCCGCGTCATCCATCAGGCGACCTGCCCGTCATGGCTGCGGTACCAGCACCGCGGGCCGTACAGGCGGCCGGCCCCGGGCGGCTAGCGTTCCCCGATCGACGGCGCCCCGGGCTGAGGAAGTTCCGGGGCGCCGTTCTTTGTGCCCGCGACACGCCCAGGGCCGGGCGCGTCAGGTCCGCGACCGGTGAGGGCCGGCCGGCGATGATGAGCGGCGACATCCCCGGTGGCCTACCCGGAGGCGCCCTTAGAACAGCAGAAAGCCCGCCCCGTCTGGGCGGGCGGTCCACAACTTCATCCACCAGGACCCGCTAGCCAAAGGTGTGGCAGCCGACGCTAGCGAGATCCGCACCACAACGGAGCCGACGATACATCAAACGGCATCCGGCGGACTAGTACGCCCGCGATCCGGCGCGTCGGACACGGAGCGGCACGCCGCCGGCACTCCCCCGCAGTTCACGCCCAGCGCGTGGCTGCAGGCTGTCTCCGAAGACGCCGACCTGGCGACCATGCGCCCCGTGCGGCGCCGCACGATCCTCGCCGTGACCGCCGAGATGGCCCGGGTAGCTGACTGGCGCGGGCGGGCTACCCGGCCGACGCGGGCAGGCTCAGCGGCGACCGCGGGCATCTGTGAGCGGACCGTCTCGCGTGCCTGGCGGTGGATTGAGCATCGGGGTTACGCCGTGGTGACGGAGCCCGGCACGACTCCGCGTTTCCGGCCCGCCATCTTGCGCGAGGGGCAGGAAGGGAACCTGGCGCGGACCTGGCTCCTGGTCATTCCGGCCGCACCCGGCCCGCTCGCTGTGCACGAAGCTGTCACCCCTCCTAGGTCTTTCCGTAGGTTCCCCTCCGTACGGGCGCGCGAGAGTGCCAGATTCGGCCCGTCGCTTCGCTCCGGACTCCCCCACCGGCCCGCAGGCAGGCCAGACGGCGGCGGCCAGGCCGGCACTCCCGTCAGGGCAAAACCAAAACCCGCGCCAACGGGCCGGGGGCCGACCCGGGCAGCGATGCTTTCCGCCGCCGAGTGGCTGCGGCGGCAGTCGGCGACCCTCCGGCGGATCAGCGCGCGCATGCTCCGGCACCTGCTGCGGCCGTTCTGGCGCAGGTCCTGGACCGTCCGTGACGTCCTGCATGCGCTCGACTTCACGCCGGCCGGGGAACCACACGTCTGCACCGATGCCGTCAGGGATCCGGCCGCTTGGGTCCGCTGGCGCCTGTCGGGCTGGCTCAGCCGCGGCGGACTCCCCCGGCGGTCGCACAGCCAGCACCTCGCGGACCTGGACGCGCTGCGGCGGGCCGCGCAGGAATCGCGCCGCCGGGAGCGTGCCCTGGCCGCTGAGCGCGCGGCGGACGTCGACGCGGGCAAGCGCGCGGCTGAGCTCCGCGCGATCATCGCCGGGCGGGTCAGGGCGGCGCCGCGGGCACGCGAATGATTACCGCAAGCGGAAACGCAAGCGGGAACGCTTGCGGCGGGGGCGGCGAGGCACCAGACTGCCGGCAACCCAGGAAGGCCAGGTGTGCCATATGCGAGTCACGTTCGGGAATCTCAAGGGCGGCGTGGGCAAGAGCACGAGCAGCGTCTACACGGCGCTCGGCCTGGCCGCGGAAGGCGGCCGGGTGCTCCTGGTCGACGCCGACGCCACCAACCGGACCTGCCTGAAATGGTCCACGCTGGCCGCGGACTGGCCCGCCGCGATCACGGTTGCCAGCTGGGAAGTCCCCGATCTCGCCCGCCGTGTCCAGGCGGTACAGGGTGACTACGACCACACGGTGATCGACACCGGGCCGCAGCGGCCGGCGATCCTGCGGCAGGCACTCATGGTCACCGACGACCTGGTCGTGACCGTCGCCCCCTCCCCCGTCGAGCTCGAGCAGCTGCCAGACACGTTCGGCCTGGCCGCCGAAGTCGACGCCGTATCGCCGACATTCGCCCAGGTGCTGTTCGTCAAGGTCCGCCGCGGGACGCGCAGCAGCGTCGAGGCACGGCGCTACCTGACAGAACACAATCTGCCGGTGATGGCCGCGGAGATCCACCTCCTGGAGTCCTATCCCCTGGCGTACGGCACCGTCCCCCCAGACCTCGCCGAGTACGAGGCAGTCGTCAAGGAACTCGGCGCCGAGGGCGGCGAGTGATGGCCCGGCAGCGCGCCAGCCAGGCCCGCGATGCGTTCGCCCGGGTCGGCACCGCTCCCGTGGGCGCCCCTGATGACGCCAGCGAACCTGCAAGCACCCCGGCAATCTACTCTGCCAGCATTCCTGCAAGCGGAAATAGAAGCATTCCCGATGGCACTAAGGCTGTCCAGACAGCAGGCCACAGTGCTGGCGGAAAAGCTGGCGGAAAGGCTGGCAGGAAGGCTAGCAAGGCATCGCGCCGGGTCGGGCGGCCTCGCGGGCCGGAGCGGGTGGCGCTGACCATCCGGATACTGGCAGCGACGGACAGGCGGCTGACGGCTGCCGTCGAGCAGACGGGGGAGTCGCCGCAGTACATCGTGGACGCCGCCCTGGCCGCGTATCTCGATGCGCTCGGCATCGGCTGATCAGAGCAGTTGCCATGCCTGCATCTCGGCTGAGGCACCCCCCCCGCATACCCGGCCCTCGGGGTCATTAAAGAGGATCTGACCCACATTTCGTGATGGTCTCGGCCCCGGGCGAGGGTGCCAGTTGGTCGTCGCCCGACCTCGACCTTTCCCCCCCGGCGCCCAGCGTCCGGGGGGCAGGCTCCCCCCGTTATCGCCAAGGGCTGGCCTCTAGCGCAGGGGAAGGAACTAACCTTTATATACCAATATGGTATATAAGTTCCACATCGATCACTCTTGACACCCGGCCGTGCAATCCGTTATATGGAGATCTTGCGGACGATGGGTGCATGAATCACGCGCCGGAGAGTAAAGTCCATACCACGCTGGCGGTGGCCCAGGAGACGTAAGGGGTAAATCTCCCTGCCTGAACCGCGCCGGGGGGCTAAGGCCAGACGAAAGCCCGAATGGCCTTAAAGGGGCGGAAACTGAAGGCAGGTAGTTTTGGACCACCATTGGGAAGACGAGTTACCCACTTCGCGTGCTGACCTAGATCTGCATTATGAGAGAACAAGTATTCGATTTAAGGGTTCGGCCGGGCCACTCAAAGCAGAGATGATTGTCGATACAAAAAGCCAGCTGCGCTCGCCGACCTCGGTTGGCGTCACCATGCTCCTGCTGGCCGCCACGGCCTGTGTCCCCGCGGCCGTCATCGGAGCGGCTGAGTGGCTAATGCACGAGCCCGCGCCGATCCTAGGCGCTTCCATGTTAGTGATCTTCTTCGCCGTTTTCGTGACATGTATCATCCTGGCCTTCCGCCGGGCCGGTACTCCGACCGAGCGGGCGACACTCACCCCGGTCACCGACGTCGTCGGCAGGAAGTCGGCACACGATAGCTCGGCCAACGGGCAGGCCAACGGGCAGGCCAACGGGAAGCCGGCCAAGCGTACATCGCGCAGAACCCGTGCGTAGGCTGCGGCGTGACCGGGGTGCCGCGCCTAGAAGAAGCGCAACTGCTCCAGCTCATCCTGGTCAGCAGACCGCCGCACATATAGTGCACCGCCACGCTGAGTTATCTCTTCGAGGTAGGAGTAGAGCTGGACAGCCCGGTTAACGGTGTCCGTCTTGCTGTTACCAGTGAGCTTGACCGCCTTGAGAAGTGCCTGGAACGCGCGTGGCGTGAGGTTGACGGTTATTCGCTCTAACTTGGCCTGCTTAGGTCGCTGAGGCGATTCGGTTCTGACGGACATCGCGGGCACCCCCTTCTATCGGCCCCCCTTTAGGGGGCCGCGGTACGGCACCCCCCGTACGCCGTAGCTGGGGCGGTTCCGTCCCGACTGCATCTCGGTACGTCCTCAGTGTGCGCGACTGACGTACCCCAGTCAACCTTTTTTATGCTTCTAATACATGCATCATATGGCAGAAGAATGGCTTGCGAGACCAGGAACGGAAGGGCTTATAGTATTATAACTATACTATCCAGCTAATAATAGATATATAGTATAATTAGGTACAAATCAGTAGTTTCCCGTAGACCGGGCATGGGGGAGATCTACGGCCCAGGCCCGGTTCACCTGATCGAGCAGCGCGGCCAGTTCCGCTGTCGTCACCTCTGCGGCGCCGGTCCGTGTGTTGAAGTCCAGGACCGCGGCCTGCTGGCGCCACCTCCACCGCGCTGGCGGGATGTCGTCCAGCCCGGCGATGTGCCGGAACAGGGGCAGCTGTTCCGGGGCGGCCCACTTGCCGAGCGGGTACCTGCTGACTGCCGCCTCGGCGCCGGGTTGCGGCGGGTCGGTGACAGCCAGGGTCAGCCAGCCGCGCTCGCGCTCGACGGTGAGCAGCTCGCCGTTTGCCGGATCGGTGAGCACGTAGCCGGACGGGATGCGCCTTGCCGCAGTCCACAGTTTCCGCAGCATGACGTCCTGCTCATGCCAGCCCCGGCCGCGGCGGAGGTCAGCGGCCAGCGAGACTGCCCCGCCTAGCGCCAGGAGTCCGCCGGCTACCAGCAAGACTGGATACCGGAACCAGAGGTAAGCGGCGGCGGCTGCGACGCCGATGCCGAGGATGCCCGCAGAATCGCCGCGTGAGCCCGTCATGACTCCTCCTGGTTCGCTATCTGGGAGTATGGCGCGGCGGGCCGACGATCCCCGCGTGGACAGGCCAATAGCGGTCGTCGCTGGCGCTCACCTAACCGATTAGAACACGCGAGCGAACCGCGCGCAGGTCAGCCGGCCGCTGTCCTGCATTCAGGCGCCTGCCGTGGCCGGCTAAATTGCTGCCTGGCGGTGTCCCTGCCGGGGCGAGCGGTTTTGTGCGGCCTGCCAGAGTGCGGCTAGCCCGGCCGCTGCAACCGTGAAGCTGACGGCTAGTGCATAGCCGATCCGCCACAGCCGGGGCGGCGCAGGGTCATGCAGTGCCGGCAGCCATTCCGGCCGCCGCCGCTTCGGGGGCTTCGATCCCACACGGCGACGGTAGGGCCTCAGCGGCGGGCGACGTGGCCCGGTTACCGGCTGTTGCCCTGCAGGACGCTCCTCTCCCGGCGGTGATCCCGACACCCGGCCGCCGGCGACTGGCCCGGGCGCGGCCGTCCGGGCTGGCGCGGCGGCCGGGTCGTAAGATCGGCAGCAGCGGCGAGGCGATCCGGGGAGCGCGTCCCGGGCGGGCTGTGCCGTTGTGGCGTTCCTGCAAAACGGGCCGGTCAAACCGGGTCATAAGGGCGTGGTGAGAGTGACTGCCGGAACCGGGCCCGGTTCTGCCCGGTTATCGCCCGTTATCCGGTTTACGTAAAATCCCTTAACGGCATCCAATTGCGTGAGGACTGGACCATCCCGGGTGGCTTGGCTGGGAATGGTTGGCCAACAAGCAGTTCCTGTGCTGGCTCGGCAGGAACGAGGATTCCTGGACAGGGAACATCTCGTGGAAAGACGTCTGTGTGGGCCATGTAGGTGACGACCATTCCTCTGGGAGCGACGCGGATCTTGTATCTGTACGAACCCGGCATTCTGAAGGAGTGGATCCACCGTCCTGCCACCGGAGGGGAGTCCTCTAGCCTCCAGGCATTGACGGTTTTCGTTGCCCAGCTCCCTCCCCACTCCAGGCCCGTAGCTACATTGCGGATCGGTGGAGCGCTCATGGCTCCCATATCCACCACGACGAGCAGCTCAGGCAGGGCGGACGGACTGCTGAGTTGAGTCAGCGGCTGCTCGAGGGCAACGAAATCAGGATCCTCAACATAACGCTGCACCATCGGGTTTTCTTCTGGCGCGCGGGCACGTCTGATGTCGTCGGCGGCGGCTTTCGCGTCCGCGACTATGGACGCGGCCTGGTCGAGTGCGGTGTCTTTGTATGACTGGGCATCTTCTAGGAGCCGTATGGCGGCCGTGAGCATCTCTTTGGCTTCTGCGCAGGCTCGCATAGCCCCGGCTCGGGCGCTGGTGGCCGCGTCCGCGATCCGCTGGGCTATGGCTGTCATGGTTGCTGACTCCTGCCGTGCGCCTGCGAGCAGTTGCTCGGCTTTGCGCAGCCGGGCTTCCAGGTGAGCCACCGTGGCGATGGCGCTGGTATCCAGCCCGTCACAGGCCAGGCGCTGAGCGGCAGCCGCCAGGTCGCAGGCCGGTATTTCACTGTCCGGGGCAGCCGGGGGGTTGTGCCCGGATTTCCGCTGGACGCGGCGGAGCCTGGCCTCGACCTCATCGTCGCTGATCCGCGAAGCGGCCTGCATGGCCAGGTTGGTGATGTAGCTGAACAGGTCCAGGGACTCCGGTCCGTCAGGGCTGATGGGAGTCGGCTCGTTTACGGTCACAGGACCTCC
>WNFX01003852.1_pt1 | contig 14871 bp, 10 predicted proteins | sample 5400111 | NCBI WGS metagenome assembly WNFX01 (sample SAMN13153363, study PRJNA577476) | soil metagenome | isolation source: 40 cm soil or saprolite under grassland replicate 1 | place: USA:California | collected 2016-06-15 | reverse complement strand
CGAGCAGGGTGACGACCACGCGGCTCTGCTCGCCTGGCTTGGCGACGAGCTCATCGGGGTGGCCAGCTACGAACCCACGGGGAAGCCGGGAACCGCGGAGATCGCCTTCGCGGTCGCCGACCACATGCATGGCCGCGGGGTGGCGACGCTCCTGCTTGAGCATCTGGTCTCGATCGCCCGCGGCCGCCAGCTGCGGGCCTTCACCGCCCAGACGCTGGCGACCAACACGGCGATGCTGCGGGTATTCGCGGACGCGGGCCTGCCCGCGGAGCGGGAGCTTGGCGACGGGCTGATCGACCTCACCTTCCCGCTCCCCCGCGACGACGCCGACCGTCATCTCGACCACTACCTCGACATCGTCGCTGACCGGGAGCGCCACGCCGACGTGGCGAGCCTGCGCTCGCTGCTCCAGCCCGCCGCCGTCGCCGTGATCGGGGCCAGCCGCCGGCCAGGCACCGTCGGCCATGCCGTCCTGCACAATCTCATCAGTGCCGGTTTCGGCGGACATCTGTACGCCGTGAACCCGCGCGCGAGGCAGATCGAAGGCGTGCGGTGCCTGCCGTCCGTGGCCGAACTGCCTGAACCCGTGGACCTTGCGGTGGTGGCGGTGCCCGCGGCAGCCGTTCGGGAGGTAGCGGAGGAATGCGGACGGCGCGGCGTCCGTGCCCTTGTCGTTATCACCGCAGGCCTCGACACCGGTGTCGGCGCTGACCTGCTCGCCACCTGCCGCAGGCACGGCATGCGGCTCGTCGGGCCGAACTGCTTCGGCGTCGCCGTGCCGGCCATCGGCCTGGACGCGACCTTCGCCGCCGCACATCCCGCACCCGGCGAGGCGGGCCTTGTCGTGCAGTCCGGCGGGGTCGGCGTCGCCCTGCTCGACCATCTGTCCCGGCTCGGAATCGGCATCTCGTCGTTCGCCTCGGTCGGGGACAAGTACGACGTGTCAAGCAATGACCTGCTGATGTGGTGGGAGCGGGACGACTCGACCCGCCTCGCGGTGCTCTATGTGGAGTCGTTCGGCAGCCCGCGCAAGTTCGCCAGAACCGCGCGGCGGGTGGGCCAGAAGATTCCGGTGCTGACCGTGCACGCCGGCCGGTCCGCGGTCGGCCAGCGTGCCGCCGTGTCGCATACGGCGGCCGCCGTGACGCCCCTGGTCACCCGCGAGGCGCTGTTCGGCCAGGCCGGCGTCGTCGCCACCACCAGCCTTGGCGAAATGCTCGAGGCCGCGGCCCTTTTTGCCAGCCAGCCGCTCCCAGCGGGTAACCGGGTGGCCGTGGTGTCCAACGCCGGCGGCGGCGGCGTGCTGGCCGCCGACGCATGCGCCGATTTCGGCCTGCGCGTCGCCGCGCTCGGCGGCCAGACGCAGCGTCGGCTCCGCCATCTGCTGCCACCGGGCGCCACGGTGGCTGGGCCGGTGGACACCACGGCAGCTGTCCCGCCCGCCGCGTTCCGCGCCTGCCTGGAGGAGGTCGCGGCCGATGACGGGGTGGACATGGTGCTCGCGATCACGGTGCCGACGGCGATCGCCGAACTCACCGACGTGATCGCGTCCGCCGAGGTCGCCAAGCCGATGGCGGCTGCCTCGCTGACCCAGCAGGAAACGGTACGGCTGATCGCGCGTAAGGTGCCCTCGTTCGCCTACCCGGAGAGCGCCGCTCGCGCGCTTGGCCACGCCGCCCGTTACCATGCCTGGCGTCTACGGCAGCGGGGCCGCTTCCCCGAGCTTGCGGGCCTGCGGGAGGCTGACGCCCGGGCGCTGGTCGGCCGTTTCCTGGCTCACCACCGGCACGGCGGCTGGCTGCCGGTGGGACAGGCCGTCGAACTGCTGTCCTGTTACGGGATTCCGCTCATCGAAACACGCCCGGTCACCAGCGAGGAGGCGGCGGTCCGTGTCGCGGATGAACTTGGCGGCCAGGTAGCGCTCAAGGCGGATGTCAAAGGACTGGTGCACAAGAGCGACTCAGGTGGTGTCAAGCTGGGCCTGCGCTCGACGCAGGACGTGCGCGGTGCCTACCGCGCGCTGGCGGCCACCTTCGGGCCCAGCCTGGAGCGGGTGCTGGTCCAGCCGATGATGAGCGGCGGCGTCGAGGTGCTCGTCGGTGTCGTGCAGGAGCCGGTATTCGGCCCGCTCGTCGTGTTCGGCCTGGGCGGCGTCGCCACCGAGGTGCTCGGCGACCACGCGGCGCGGCTCGCGCCGCTGACCGATACCGACGCCGACGAAATGATCCGCGAGACGCGCGGCGCTCCGTTGCTTTTCGGGCATCGCGGGACGCCTGCCACGGACGTCGCGGCGCTCGCTGACACACTGCTGCGGGTATCCAGGCTCGCGGACGATCTGCCCGAGATCGCGGAACTCGACCTCAATCCCGTAATTTCCCGCCCCGACGGTTGCTGCGCCGTTGATGCGCGGGTACGGATAACTCCGGCGGAGCCGCAAGACCCTTTCTTGCGACGGCTGCGCTGATCCCCGACCCGCCCCGGGGATTATGGGGGTTACCTCTGAGGAGGCGTGATGATCGCCAGGTCGGCCAGACGCCCGGGTACCGCGATCGCCGGCGCGGATGATCCTTCGGTACGGCGACTGCTGACCGTCCTGCTTGGCCGGTATGGAATCCCCGTCGCTGAGACCGTAACGGCAGATGGGGCAGACAGCGCGGTCGAGGCCGCCTGGTGGCTGGGTTTTCCCGTCACCCTGGTCGCTGACGGCCCCCGGCTGGCCGGCCATCGGGCGACCGTGCGGCACGGCCTGGCGACGCCGTCCCAGGTGCGGCTGGCCTACCGCCAGCTCGCGGCGATGCTCGGGTCCGCGATGACCGGCGTCCGGCTGCGCAGGCAGCCGCAGGAAGGCGCGGAGGTCGTCGTTTGGATCACCAGGAGCCGTGGCCGCAGCGTCCAGGTTTCGCTTGCGCTGGGCGGCCCCGCGGGCGCACTGGTCACGACCGGCGTGACCCGGCAGGCACCGCTGAGCGCGCGCCAGGCCCGCGACATGCTCGATGAGCTGCGCGACGGGTCTGCGGCCGAGCGGGACGAGACTGCGGCCTCGGCGGCAGGCACAGAAGGTGCGCCGACCGGTGACGCCGGGCCCAGCGCACCCGATCTGGCTGCGCCGGCTCCCGGCGAGCCCGCGCCACTCGACCTCGGCGCACTTGCTGTGCTGCTTGAGCGCGTCAGCCGCCTGGCGGCCGCGGTTCCTGAGGTGCTCGAGCTCGAGCTGAACCCGGTGATCGTCACCAGATGCGGTACCGCCGTAGCGGGCGTGCGCGGCGGGTTCCGCCGATCGCGGGCGGCGCGTGCCGCACCAGGGAAACTGAGGAGGGTTTCATGACCGCGGCGTCGCCATCGACACCGAGCGAAACTCCAGTGTGAGCGGCGACTGCGACATCACCGCCGAGGGCGCGAAGGCCCGCACGCTCGTCATCACCTCGCGCGAGGACGTGGAGATCGCCAACCAGGTCCGGGCCCTGCTGGCCGCGCCGCCCGCCCCCCCAGAGATCATGCAGTGTCGCGGCTCGCGTTGGCACGCAGGGCGGCGCTCAGCCACATGAGTGTCATCTCGGGGCCGCGTGCGGCTCGGTAGCTCACCCCGGGTTCTCCCGCTGGCTTGACGCCGCGGCCGGCGGAACGGAACATGGCCGCGTGACAGGTTCGCTACGTGACGCGCTGCTCGACGCCGTCACAGATCTTTTGGCCAGCCGTGGCTTCCGTCGGCTGCGGATGGAGGATGTGGGCGCCGCCGCGGGTGTGAGCAGGCAAACGGTGTACAACGAGTTTGGCGACAAGCTCGGGCTGGCGCGGGCCGTGCTGCTGCGGCACACCGAGCGGTTCCTTGACGGGATCGACGAGACGCTCTCCCAGCATGATGATCTGGGGACGGCGGTGGCCGCGGCGGTCAGTTACACGTTGCGCGAGGCTGCTGACGACCCGCTGCTTAAGGCGGTGCTCACCGGGGATGGCAACGAGGACATGCTGCCGCTGCTGACCACGCAGGCCGAGCCCCAGGTTTTCGCGGCACGCGCCCGGATCGTCGCGCATGTGAGCAGCCAGTGGCCGCAGCTGCCGCAGGCCGAGGTGGCGGAACTCGCCGACGCGGTGATCCGGCTCACCATGAGCTACATGATGATGCCGACCGACCCGCCGCAGGCGGTGGCGGCCAGGCTGGCGCGGATCGCGACCGGGTTCTTCTCGGCTTGACCTCGCAATGACCCGACACCGCCCGCGACCTTGTGGACCATACGGGCCGTGGAGATCGGGGTGGCGGGCCCGGCGCGCAAGCCATAACGTCGGTAAGAACCTACTGACAGACCCAGAGACCGGCGACGCGAGGACCCGCGCGGCCGGGTCGCGCTGGCCCACCAGCGCGTCGGCACACCGCAGAGCCGGCCGGAATATGGGTCTGGGCGTGAAGGAGGCGCCGGATGCGTTTCGGGATTTTCTACGAACACCAGCTACCACGGCCGTGGGGCGAGGGCGACGAGCACCGGCTGCTCTCCGACGCACTTGAGCAGGTCGAGCTGGCCGACCGCGTCGGCATCGACTACGTCTGGGAGGTGGAGCACCACTTTCTCGAGGAGTATTCGCATTCCTCCGCGCCCGAGGTGTTCCTCGCCGCGGCGAGCCAGCGGACCAGCAGGATCCGGCTCGGGCACGGCATCGTCCAGGCGCCCCCGGCGGTGAATCATCCCGCCCGGATAGCCGAACGGATCGCGACGCTCGACCTGATCTCGGACGGCCGTGTCGAGTTCGGGACCGGCGAGGCCAGCTCAGCGGCGGAGCTTGGCGGTTTCGGCGTCCCGCGCGGCGCGAAGCGCGCCATGTGGGAGGAGACGCTCGACGTCGTCACCCGGATGTTCACCGAGGCACCGTTCGCCGGGTGGGACGGGACCTACGTGCGCATGCCGCCGCGCAACGTGGTGCCCAAGCCAATGCAGAAGCCGCACCCGCCGCTGTGGGTGGCATGCAGCCGCCGCGAGACCATCCAGCTGGCCGCGCGGAGCGGGGTCGGCGCCCTGTCCTTCTCGTTCGTCGAGCCGCAGGACGCGCGGCACTGGGTCACCGAGTACTACGACCTGCTCTCGTCCGAGGAGTGCGTGCCGCGCGGTTTCGCCGTCAACCCGAATGTGGCGGTTGTGCTGCCGATGATGGTCCATGACGACGAGGAAACCGCCATCGAGCGCGGCATCGACGGCGCCCACTTCTTCGGTTACTCCCTCGCTCACTTCTACGCGTCAACCCACGTGGTCGGCGGCGCGGACGTGTGGCGTGACTTCACTCAGAACCGCGGCACGCGCGGCTTCGCACGGGAGATCGTCCGGGCCGGGCAGGCGCCGCTCGCGGTGCGGTTGCTCGAGGCCGGCATGGGCTCGCTGCGCGGCGCGATCGGCACGCCTGCCCAGGTGACCGAGCTGATCCAGCGGTACGCCGATGCCGGAGTGGATCAAGTGATCTTCGTTATGCAGGCGGGCAGGAACCGTCACGAGCACATCTGCGAGAGCCTTGAGCTGTTCGGCCGCGAGATCCTGCCCGGGTTCACCGACGGCCGCGACGAAGCCGAGGCGGCCAAGGCCGAGCGGCTGGCGCCGGCGGTCGACAAGGCGCTCGCCCGTCGCTCGCCACCCCGGTCGCTGCCCGCGCCGTACCCAGTGAACGAGGACATCGAGATCGCCGCGGCGCGGCGGCCGAGTCGAGCCCGCCTGCGCGACCTGGCCGGTCAGGCCGGCCGTTCGGTCCGTGACTCGGCGAGGGAACGCGTCATGCTCGGTGCCGAGCGGGTGGCCGGGCGCGCGTCGGATCACGACATCGAACGGTTCTTCGCCAAGCCATCCGCCCAACGGGCCCTGTTCGGGCTGATGACGCGCGGTTTTGACCCGGGGAAGGCCGGCGGGTTCGCCGGGTCCGTCGTCTACGACCTGTCGCTGAGCACTGGTACCAGGCACGCATGGACAATCGAGGTGCGCGGGAAGCGCGCGCGGGTGCGTGAGGGCACGGCTGACGGCGCCGCGCTGGTGATCCGGCTGCCACTGGTGGATTTCGTCAAGATCATCACGAATGTGCAGTACTTCTACCCGCTGATCCTTGACGGCCGGATGACGATCGAGGGTGATCTGCACCTCGCGTTCCGGCTGGCGGAGATGTTCGGCGGCCGCTCGACGTACTGAGCCGCCCGGCGCGCGCCGACCCGCCGGACAACGCACCGGCCGGCCGGACGGCGAACGCCTTTACCATCGGACCATGACGTTTACGAGGATCAGCATCGACCCCAACCGGATGAACGGCCTGCCGTGCATCCGGGGCACCCGCGTGACGGTGCCGGCCGTGCTCGGTCAGCTGGCCGCGGACCGCGGTGTGGATGAGATCCTCGTGGATTATCCGTATCTCGACCGCGAGGACATCCTCGCGGTGCTTGAATTCGCCGCCGCCGCCCTGCACGAACGCGAGCTACCGCTCACCCGGCCGACATGAAGTTCCTCGTCGACGCGAGCCTGTCACCCAAGATCGCCGAGGAGTTGCGCCGGCACGGCCACGAGGCGGATCACGTGCAGGATTACGGCCGGGTCACGGCCGACGACAACCAGCTCCTCGCCCACGCTCGATCGCACGGCCAGGCGATCATCTCGGCGGACACCGACTTCACGGTGATGCGAGCCCTGCGCGGCGTCCCGAGCCCGTCGCTGCTGCTGCTCCGCTCGGCCGACAGCCTCGGCCCGGCGCAACAGGCCGCCCTGATCCTCGCCAACCTCGCCGCCGTCACGACTGACCTGCAAGCCGGCGCGGCCGTCTCCATCGCCCAGGGCCACCTGCGGGTACGGCCGTTGCCGACCGCCATGCACAGCCAGCGGGCGTAAGTACAGCACGGCACAGAACGAAAGAAGGCGCCGCATGGACTTCAACCTGCCGGAGAGCGCAATCGCCGTGCGTGCGGGCGTCGGTGCTATCGGAGCACGCCACGACCGGGCGTACTGGGACCGCTGCGAGGAAGACAAGCGCTGGCCAGAAGAGGTCTGGGCGGAACTGGCGAAGGGCGGCTGGCTCGGCCTGGCCGTGCCGCAGGAGTACGGTGGCGCTGGCCAGGGCCTGCTTGAGCTCGCGGTAGCGGCCGAAACCCTCGCCGCATCTGGCGCGGGCGCGGGCGCCTCCTTCATCTACCTGCTCACGCCCGGCTTCGGCGCCCTCACCATCAGCAGGCACGGCACCGCGGAGCAGCGGCGCGAACTGCTCCCCCGGCTCGCCGCAGGCCAGCTCGAAACCTGCTTCGCCATCACCGAGCCTGACGCGGGCAGCGACTCGCTGAACATCACCACGCACGCCCGCAGGGACGGGTCCGACTTCGTCGTGCGCGGACAGAAGATCTGGATCTCCGGAGTGCAGCGCGCCGATTACATGCTGCTGGTGACCAGGACCATTCCGGCCGCCGAGGCGAAGCCGCGGTCCAGCGGGTTCACCGTGCTGCTCGTCGACGTGAAGGAGGCGGCCGCCGCGGGCACCCTCAGCTACCAGCCGATCCGCAAGCTCGGCTCGAACATCATCCCGTCCAACACGGTGTTCCTCGACGACGTCAGGGTTCCGGCTGACCACGTACTCGGCCAGGCGGACCTGGGCTTCGCGGTGCTCTGGGACATCCTCAACCCCGAGCGGATCCTCGTCGCCGCGAGCGCGGCCGGGAGCGCCGCCGCTGCCCTGGACGTGACGTGCGAATACGCGCGCCAGCGCGTCGTGTTCGGACGGCCGCTCGGCGCCAACCAGGCGATCGCCTTCCCCCTGGCCCAGATCAAGGCCAAGACCGAGCTGGCCAGGCTCATGACATACAAGGCGGCGTGGCTGTTCGACCGGGAGCAGCCGTGCGGCACCGAGGCCAACATCGCCAAGCTCACCGCCACGCAGGCATCATGGGAGGCGGCCGATCGCGCGTTCCAGACATTCGGCGGGATGGCGTATTCGCTCGAGTACCCGGTCGCGCGGATGTTCCGCGACGCGCGGATCGGGAAAGTCGCACCGGTGGCGGAGGAACTGATCCTCGCCCACATCGCCACTCATGAGCTGGGCCTGCCGCGCACCTACTGAGCACGGCATTCCCGCGGGGGGTTCCGGGGGGTCGTCCCCCCGGGCCAGCACTGTACGTAACGGCTGCCGCGGGATGTCACGAGACCGGCCGAAGGTGCATCAGAATGTAGGGCAGCTCCGGGTCGTTGGGTGACGGGTTGATGTACGGGTCGGACGCGGTGGGCCAGCCGGTGAAGTGCGCGGTGCTGTAAACGTTCCAGTCGGCCCCGTACAGCAGCGGGATCACCGGCAGCTGCGCCGAGACGATGGCGCCAAGCTGCCGGGTGATCCGCGCCTGCGTGGCCAGGTCGTTGGTGTTCTCGTACTCGACGAGAAGCGACTGCGTCCGCGGGTCGTTGTACCTTCCGAAGTTGGCGGGCGCGGTCTTGCCGGTCGGCGCGGCTAGCGTGTTGTCGAGCCAGCTCTGGTACTGCTGGAACGGGTAGGGCCCGCCGGCTCCCCAGCGGATGGCGGTGTCGAAGGTGCCGGTGCCCAGATCGGTGAACCACTGAGGGGTCGAGACACCGTCGACCGTCGCCTTGATGCCAACCTGATTCAGCTGGTTCGCGATGAACTGGGCATCGGCGTAGTAATCGGTGAACGCGACCGGGTCCTCAATGGCGAATGAGATCTCCTTGCCGTTCTTGGCCCACATGCCGTCCGAGTCCTTGCTGTACCCGTCGGACGATAGGAGCTTCCTGACCCTCGCGGCGTCCCCGGTCGCGGGCAGATCGCCCGTAACCTGCGGCGCGAGGTAGGTCTGCTGGTTGGGCAGGATCAGGCCGCTTGACGACGTCGCGGGATTTTCGTAACCGCTCTCGCCCAGGCGCGCGACCTGTCGGCGGTCAATTCCCGCGCTGATCGCCCGACGAACCACGGGGTCGGCCAGGGGGCCGCCCTTGCCCATGTTCACCCACAGCGTCACCGTGTTGCCCGGCGGGAACCAATAGTGGTTGTGGGCACTGTTCCTGCTGACATAGACCGTCTGAATGTTGGGCAGGTCGTTGCCGGCCCAGTCGAGCTGGCCATCGGCCAGGGCCGCGATGGCCGCCTGGTTGTCGGCCAGCGACGGGACCTTGACGTTGGTCACCGGCGGTTTGCCACCCCAGTAATACGGGTTGACGGTGAAGGTCGCGAGCCGGGTGCTGAATTTCTTGAGTACGTACGGCCCGGTGCCAATGGGTGTGACGATGGTCGCGGTCGCCGGGTTACTGACCGACTGCCAGATGTGTTGCGGCACGATGTATGTGCTTCCCGCGATCGCGTACAGGTTCGCGTACTGCGGTGTCTTGAAGTTCAGCACGGCCGTGGCGGGATCGGTCGCCGTGACCTGGGCAAGTGGCGGCACGCCGCTGTAGTTCGCCGCCGGGACGGCGTTGATGATGTTGAACGTGAACGCCACGTCGGAGGCCGTGAGCAGCTGCCCGTCGCTCCACCGCACATCCTGGCGGAGCTTGAAGCTGAGCGTCTTACCGCCGTTCGACCAGGTCCACGATTTGGCCAGCCACGGATAGATGACGCCGGGCTTCAACGGGTTGAACTCAAGCAGCGGCTCGTAGGTGAGCGTCCGCAGGTTCATCTCAGCGGCCAGCGAGTTGGTGTCGAAGGGGTTGAAGTTCCGGGTGAACGTGACGCCGACGTTCGACTCTTCGGTGAGTGTCGTCGGCGTGGACGTCGTCGTGCCGCCGCTGGCGCAGGCGGCCAGCCCTAACGTTACGACTGAGGTCAGGGCCAGCCCGGCGGCTGATTTTCGAAGCATGTCTGGACCCCGCGATCTTCGTCAGGTGGACGACGAGCATAGCGGGATTGGCGTTCAAAAACTGGGCAAAACGGTGTCACGGGCGCACCGTCAGCGGCACGTGCAGGCGCAGGTCGCGTGAGGACCGGCCGATGCACACCGTGTAGCTGCCCGGCGGCCAGTGCCATCGGTGCGCCGCCTCGTCGAAGCGGGCGAATGCGCGCGCCGGGATGTTCAGGCGCACCTCGGTCGCCTGCCCCGGCGCGGCGGTCACCGGCGTGAACGCGGCCAGCGCGCGCAGCGGCCGGCTGGGATCGTCGTCCGGGCCTTCCAGGTAGGCCTGGACGATCTCACGCCCCACGCGAGCGCCGCTGTTGCGGACCGTCACATCGAGCACGAGATCCTCGCCTGCCGTCACCACACTGGTCGCGGGCCGCGCGGCCTCGTACTCCCACCGCGTGTAGCCGAGCCCGTGGCCGAAGCAGAACAGCGGCGCCGACGCACTCCTGTCGTAGCCGCGGTAACCGACAAGCAGCCCCTCCTCGTACGGGAGCTCACTGCCCTTCGGGCGAGCGTGCAGCACCGGGGAGTCGGTCTCCGACCGGGGTATGGTGACGGGCAGCCGGCCACCCGGCTCAGCCGCGCCGAACAACACGTCGGCGAGTGCGTCACCCACGGCCTGCCCGGGCAACCACACGTGCATGACCGCGGCGACCTCGTCGACCCACTTCATGAGCACGGGCATGCCGGAATTGACCACGGCGATCGTGTTCGGGTTGGCGGCCGCGACCCGATGGACCAGCTCGTCCTGGCGGCCGGGCAGCGCCATCGTCTCCCGGTCGTAGCCTTCGCTTTCCGTCCCGTCGGCCGAGCCGACCACGACCACGGCCACGTCGCACGTGCGGGCCGCATCGACCGCCTCGGCGATCAGGTCGTCCTCGGCCGGTGCGGGGGCAATGCCCAGCCGCATCGTGACGAAGCCCGAACCGGCGCGGGATGCGGGCGCGTAGGCGAAGCGCACCTCGACTTCCTGGCCAGCGCGCAAGTCGAGCGGCACCCGGACCTCGGGCGGGCGGGACAGCGCCTCCACGACCTCACCGGGCTGCAGGGTCGCGGCCTGGGCGAGCAGCACGCCGTCGGCGTCGATGCGCACCGTGCCGACACCGGCGGCGCCGATCAGATGCGGGCCGCTGACCGCGGCGCGGTACCGCACCCGCATAACCATGTCGGAGCCGGACCGGTACACGGCCTTGGGCAGGCCATCCCACCAGGTGACGACGCTGGAGGGATACCGCTCGTCATAGATCGTGGTGCCGTCGGCGCCGCGGACCTCAAAACGCACGCCGCTCTCGCCGCTCACCGGGTCACGCATGCTGCCGGCCGCGGGCACCGGCACGGTCGTCCACGTGTGACATCCCTCGTGCACGTGCACCGGACCATCGAAGGCGGCGCGCACGGCCTGCGCGGGCGTGGGCCCGGCCACGGAAAGCACGCGGACGCTGCCGCCGCCCTGGGTCTGGGGACGGATGGCATTCGGGCCGATGATGGCGATGCTGCGCAGCGCACCGGCGTCGAGCGGCAGCACATCGCGCTCGTTGCGGAGCAGGACGAATGACCGCGCGGCCGTGCGCCGCAGCAACGCCGGATCGACGAGCGACCCCGAGCCGGCGCCAGCAGCGCTGGATGAGGCGCCACGCGGCAGCCGTTCTGACCCGTGCTTGTCACCATCATCACCGGACGCGAGCGCGCCCACGCGCCGAGCCAGGCGCAGCAGCCGCTCCAGTTTGTCGTCGATCAGGTCCTCGGGCACGTCGCCCGCGTGCACGGCGGCGACCAGGAGCCTGCCCCACGGCCCGTCCGGCCCGGGCATCACGAGGTCGAGGCCGGCGAGCGCGCTGGCGCGCGTGGCGCGGGTGGCGCTCCAATCGGACACCACGACGCCCTTGAACTCCCACTCGCCCTTGAGCACATCGCGCAGGAGCGGGGCATTGGCCGTCATGAGGGCGCCGTTGACCGAGTTGTACGCGGCCATCACCATGGCGACGTCGGCCTGCGTCACACATGCTTCGAACGGCGCCAGATACACCTCCCGCAGGACATGCTCGGCGACGCGGGCATCGTAGGTCCGGCGCTCGGTTTCCGAGTCGTTGGCGACGTAATGCTTGGCCGCCGCGCCCACCCCCGCTTGCTGCAGCCCGCGCACATAACCGACCGCGATGCGGGCGGTGAGCACCGGGTCTTCGGAAAAGCACTCGAAGCCGCGGCCGCCCAGGGGCGTACGGACGATGTTGATGGTGGGCCCGAGGAGAACGTCCACGCCCTTGGCGCGAGCCTCCCGGCCGAGCGCGGTGGCAAGCTCGGCGATGAGCCGTTCGTCCCAGGTGGCCCCGAGCGCGACCGGGCACGGCAGCGATGAGGACGGATCGTCGGCGTCAAGGACGGTGCCGCGCACTCCAACGGGACCGTCGGACAGGACCATCGGGCGCAGGCCGATGGCCGCGGCGCCGTGCAGCGTCCACGCATCGGCGCCGGTCAGCAGGTGAATTTTTTCTTCGATCGAGAGGGCAGCCACGAGGCGGTGCTCGTCAGCGGATTGGGTGCTCACACTGGAGCCGGTCATGAACGGCCTTCCGTTTGGCGGGCGGACCCACAAGTCCGGCCGGCGGTGAGCCGACCGGACCGGGCCGTCCGGCCGGCGGTAAGCCGGCCGGACGGGGTCCGCCCGTCGAGGTGACGGGCTCTCATCTCAGGTTGTGTGACCTTTCTGAACGAGGTTCCGGTGCTGAACGGGGTTCCGGTTCAGCCGACCGGCTGGAGGTGCATCAGGATGTAGGGCAGTTGCGGGTCGTTGAGCGACGGGTTCATGTACTGGTTCTGCTGGTCGGGCCAGCCCGTGAACTTCTTGGTGCTGTAGACGGCCCACGAGGCACCGTACAGAAGCGGGATGACAGGTGCCTGCTGGGACATGATCGTCCCGAGGCTCTGGGCGGCCTGGGTCGTCGAGTTGACGTTGTTGCTGGTCTCGTACTGCGTCAGCGCCGCCTGCGTCGCTGCGTTGTTCCAGCGGCCGAAGTTGGCCGCCGCGGTCTTGCCGATCGGTGCGGTCACCCGCGCGTCCATCCAGTTCTGGTACTGGATGTACGGGTTCGGGCCGCCGGAACCCCAGTGGATCATGGTGTCGAAGGTGCCGTTGCCCGCGTCGGCGAACCACTTCGGCGTGGCCACGCCGTCGACGGTGGCGTTGATGCCGGCCGCCTTCAGCTCGTTGGAGATGAGCTGGGCGCCGGCGTAGTAGTCACTGAACGCGGTCGGGTCCTCGATCGCGAACGTGATTTCCTTGCCGCCCTTGGCCCAGATGCCCTTCGCGTCCTTGGCGTACCCGTCGGCGGTGAGGATCTGGCTGACCTTGGCGGCATCGCTCGTCGCCGAAATGTCGTTCGTGTCCGACGCCGTCAGGTACTGCGACTGGTTGGGCAGGATAAGGCCGGTGGAGGAGGTGGCGGGGTTCTCGTAGCCGGTCTCGGCCTTCTGCGACAGCTCCGTCCGGTTGATGCCGGCACTGATCGCCTGGCGGACCTTGGGGTCGGCCAGTGGGCCGCCCCGGGCCACGTTGACCCACAGGGTCACCGTGTTGACGGGCGCGAACCAGTACTTGTTGTGGGTCGGGTCCTTGCTGACGAACACCGCCTGGATGTTCGGAATGTCGTTGCCCGCGAAGTCAAGCTGCCCGGCCGCGAGCGCCGTGGTCGCCGCCTGGTTGCTGGTGTAGGCGGGGACGTTGACGTTCGTCACCGGCGGCGCGCCGCCCCAGTAGCTCTTGTTGGCGGTGAAGCTGATCAGCTGCGTGGTGAACGACTTGAGCGTGTACGGGCCCGTGCCGATCGGGGTCGCGACCGTCGCGGTCGCCGGGCTGCTGATCGACTGCCAGATGTGCTGCGGCACGATGTACGTGCTGCCGCCGATCCCGAACAGGTTCGCGTACTGCGGGGTGGCGAAGGTCAGCACCGCGGTGTTGTCGTCCGGCGCCGTCGCGCTCTCAATCGGCGGCACGCCACTGTAGTTGGCGGCCGCGTTGTTCTTGATCAGGTTGAACGTGAACGCGACGTCCGCGCCGGTGAACGGCTTCCCGTCACTCCACTTCACGCCGTGGCGCAGGTGGAAGGTCAGGGTCTTGCCGCCGTTGGAGAAGTCGTAACTCGTCGCCAGCCAGTTGTGGATCACTCCCGGCTTCATCGTGTTGAACTCGAGCAGCGGCTCGTAGGTGAGCGTGCGCAGGTTCATCTGGGTGGCGAGCGAGTTGCTGTCGAATGGGTTGAAGTTCTGCGTGAACGTCACCCCGACGTTCGCCTCTTCGGTGAGAGTCGAAACCTTGGGTGCGCTGCTACTGCTGCTGCTGCTTGGCGTACCGCTGCTTCCGCAGGCCACGACCCCCACCGTGATGGCGGAGACCAGGGCCAGCCCGGTGACTGCTTTTCGAAGCATTTATAAACTCCGTGGTGTCCGGCCGACTTCCGCCGACCTTGCTGATGACCGTGTCGGGGTCTGCTAAGAGGTGTACAGCGCGAGGTCGGCCGGGCCCATTGCGTGCGCCCGTACCTCCCGCGCGTCCGTGGAGTCGCGCGTGACCGGCCCGTGGTGGGCCGGTGCCGACGTGAATCCGGTGGTGGTTGCTTGGCTTTGTAACCTTGGCGTGATCCGCACGCCTCTCCTTGTCCGTCCGCGTCCTCCCGTACTGGGAGGCTGGCTGTTCCCGCGCCCGCTGCTCACGGCGGGGGGCGGGCGCGGTCCGATTTCCGCCTCATGTCCGCTCCATCTCCGGTGGTTACTCTCTTCTCGGGTTTCGTGGCTGCGGCCGTGCTGGCGGCGCCGTCCGCTGCGCTGGTGTGCAGCCAGCACGCCGCGGCATGCCCGGGCTCGATCTCCACGCTCGGGGGCGCCTCCTGACGGCAGATGTCCATCACGTAGGGGCACCGCGGATGGAACCGGCAGCCCGACGGCGGGGAGACCAGGCTGGGCGGCGCGCCGCTCCCGGCCAGTGACGGCGGGCTGACCCGGTCGGGGTCGGGCGCGGCCGACAGCAGGAGCTGTGTATAGGG